>RCUT01000954.1_pt1 | contig 14276 bp, 6 predicted proteins | sample 2166171 | NCBI WGS metagenome assembly RCUT01 (sample SAMN09932757, study PRJNA488358) | compost metagenome | isolation source: compost soil in 4-hydroxybenzoic | place: Germany: Experimental Botanical Garden
TTCGGGGAGCACGTCAAACCCCGGAAAATTCCAGCTCCCGCTGGCCCAAATTCGGGGAGCACGTCACAAAGGGCCAGAGCTTACTTCAAAATGGATTATTTCAACGGGGCAAGGTCATTCGGCATAAATCGGCTACAGGAACGCCGCCTTCTGCCTTGCGAAGGATTGCAAGGATTTACGGCTCGCTGAATCTGCTCGTCCTCATCAAATCTCCTCGATCATAAAGCCCGAGAAAATTCTACTTTTGAAGCCGTTACTTTGTGGGGGAATTACCCAGTGCGTATGCTGAATGTCCGGTCAAAAATGGGATGCAGTTCAAACTTGTGTTGATTTATAAGGCATGAAAGTTATGATGATATCAATTTTTTTGCACAGGTGTTGCTGCGTTCAAATATGATAAATCCCCGCTATTCCGTACTGATCCCAAGCCGCAACAGGCTTGAACTGCTCCAACTTGCTGTTCAATCGATCGCCGCACAGAACCGCTCTGATGTTGAAATTGTCATCTCCGACAATGCTTCGGATGAGGACTATGAAGCTTATTTAAGCGCGATCAAGGAACGCAACATAGTTTCATCGCGTTCGAACGTCCCTATATCTGTGACTGACAATTGGAACCGTGCGCTTTCGCTTGCAACTGGCGACTACATAATAATGCTTGGCGACGATGACGCGCTGACGCCGGGAATATTTGATAGGCTAGACAACTGGATCCAGCAATTCGAAGAGCCCGACTGTATCTATTCCATGGCGTACAATTACGCCTACCCCGATGCACTTCCGCACCGACCTGACGGCTACTTTTGTACAGTCAACAATAGCCCTCTTTTTGACGCGGATACCCGTCCGTATGTTCTCCGTCGGGACAGCGCGATGCGTGCTGTTTATGACGCATTACAGTTTCATCATTCGGTTAGTTTCAATGCCCAGCATTTTGTTTGGAAGCGGGCTTTCATCGACCGGAGCCACCAGCCGTTTTTCCAATCGCCCTACCCAGACTATTTCGCCTGCAACATGACTTTTGCTACAGCGGATAGCATTATCGTTGTCCCAACCCCTCAAACAATAATTGGGATTGCTAAGCAGTCATTCGGATTTTACTTCTATCGCGATCAAGACGAAGGATTCGCTAAGTTTCACGCGCCCGAGGTCGATATTGAAGAAATATCCAATGGCCAAGCCGAAGTCGCCGCCGCTCTACGTTTTCCTGGATCTCGCCATTACCGGAATTGGCTCTGTGCTGCAATTCAAACGCAACAGGCGCTCTCAGACGCTATGGATTTACCGGTCGACCTTAGTCGATACCGGCAAATACAAATTTCCGAGATAGCGTTTCAGGCCGGTTTCTCAAAGAGTCTGTCGGCAAAAGAATTGAACCGGATTTCCCGCAATCTTTCGCAAAAAGAGCGTACGAAATTACTGACGAAGACTTTAATGATGAGATGGCTTCGTCAAACACGTGCGTTGACTGCTGGTCAAGTTACATCTCGGATCGGTGTCGCCCTGAATATCCACGCGCCCGCGACCATTCTTGAGCACGACATTGGCCGGCACGAGACGATAATGGATGCATTCGCATGGCTTATCGAAAGCTATGACAACATGAATTCGTTGCCGGGCTCTGCTCCGCGGACGCTCAATCCGCAGGAGCTTCATATCGAAAAGTTGACCCGTGTGATTATAGAGCGTGATAAGGAAATCGCTCGTTTAAACGGTTTAGATGAAATCGGAAAACTAAAGAACTCGATCAACGAGAGAGGTAAGCCTGCTCGCTTGAATGATCTGCAAAAAAAAATGCGAGGATTTAATACTTTGCTAGAAGACCTTAGAGCTTCGAATTCGTGGCGTGCATTCTTGCCGTTTTTTCGGCGAAAGATTGTAGACTGCGTTCATTCGGTGGGGGCGACGTTTAGGAAATCCGGCAGGTACGCGAAGGACGCACGATTAGTTGCGCTTAGTGGGCTTTTTGACAAACAAGAATATTTGAGCAGTAACCCCGACGTAGCGGCAGCACGTTTGCGCCCTTTGCGACACTTTCTCAAACGAGGATGGAAAGAGGGACGAAACCCGAACCCTCTTTTCGACACTCAGTGGTATCTAGCGACATATGAAGATGTTGCCGCTGCGGGCATAAATCCTCTCGTCCACTATATTAAGTTTGGCGTACGAGAAGGGCGAGATCCGAGTGCGTATTTTAGCACCATCGGCTACCTTGAGCGTTACGCTGATGTTGCAGCAGCAGGCATTAACCCACTTAAGCACTTTCTTCGACACGGTCAGTCTGAAGGTCGGGTGCCAGTTATTTCCAATATTGCGACACAAACATTCCGTTCCCCTATGGAGGCAAAGGGAAGATTGGAGAGAATGGCAAGCCTTTATGCTCAGTCTGGAGACTTGACCGCTGCGACGCTGCTTGGCTTGCAACTGACCGGGCCGGCGCGTCTACAAGCTTTTTTTGATCCTTATCGACCGTTAAATTTGGTGCAAGATCATCGTCTAAATTTTACTCCACGGCTCCGTATTCTTTTGCCCAGCATCAAAAAGCGGCATGCTACAGGTGGTCCTAATACTGCCTATATCCTTGGAGCATTTCTTGCTCAGGGTGGAACTCGAGTAACATTCGTCTCTACTGACATGGCCCCCGACGACGACTTCGGTCCTATTAAAGGCCATATCCAACTTCTTTCAGGAATTGATCCCGACATATACGGGATCGAATTCGAGGATGCGAGTGATCGATCGCGACCTTATGCGATTGGCATAAATGACATGTTCCTCGCGACAGCTTGGTGGACAGCGCATGCAGCAGCTGCGGCCATGCGGCTCACTCAAACACCTCATTTCTACTATCTTGTACAAGACTACGAGACCTTATTTTACAACGCCTCAGAGAAATACGCTCAAGCCGAAAGCTCGTATCAGCTCCCATTCATACCAATCGTAAATACTAACCTCCTGTTGGACCATCTCGTAGAGAAGCGCGTTGGACGGTTCGCAGATCCTGATTTCGCAAATGCCGCGCTAGTGTTCGATCCCGCTGTTGATGATACGAAGTTTTATCCAAGTCAGCGGCCGGAGACGCAAGTACGGCGTCTATTGTTCTATGCGAGACCGACGATTGCAGAGAGAAACCTATTTGGCCTAGGTGTGGCTGCCCTGAGAGCTGCCGTAAAAGGCGGTCATTTTGGCGACAAGGGTTGGGAATTTCTCGGTATGGGCGAAGAGTTCGAGCCAGTGGATTTGGGAAGAGGCTTCGTTTTGAGGCCCGCTCCTTGGCATGATCTGGACGCTTATGCGGAACAAATGAGGGGGGCGGACTTGCTTCTCTCGCTGATGCTTTCTCCTCACCCAAGTTATCCGCCGCTTGAAATGGCGGCTTGTGGCGGCGTTACCGTAACAACTACGTTTGGAAGTAAATCTGCTGAAAGACTAAAGCTCCTTTCCAATAATATAATTGGTGTCCCACCTCGTATCGAGGATCTTGTCGATGGCCTATCACGTGCTGTATCGCGCAGTAGGGTCATACGCAACTCCAAGTCGTCTGAAGTCCTTCTAAATCCAAGTTCCTGGCAGGGTAGCTTGTCGAAAGTTACGACTGCTATGATTGAGCAGCTAAGCCCGATGGGATGTGTCCAAAATATCGAATCTGTAAATCTGCCAGCCCCAAAAGCTTATGTAAAAACGCAGGATGTTGAAGGAAGTCCGAAGTTTTACTACGAGCGTTTGAGAGAACGGCAGAGACTTTATCGGGAGGGGTCGACTAGTAATATTTTGAGTCTAGTGACCACTGTTTATGATACGGACGCTGATTTCCTGTATGATTTGGCACACACGATCTTCGGTCAAGACACGAAGTTACAATTCGAATGGTTGATCCTGGATAACGGATCATCGGATTCAAAAACACTTGAGGCGCTTAGAAATATTGGGAAGCATCCTTGCGTAAGATTGCATAGGGTTGAAGTGAACCTTGGCATTGTTGGTGGTATGAGATGGTGCCTCGAGAATGCATTGAACAAATATATCATTCCAGTTGATAGCGACGATCTGCTTTTCCCTGATTGTTTAAGAACAATCACGGCCTTCCTCGAGCAAACCGGTTTCCCTCCGATAGTCTATACTAACGAGGACAAGACAGATGGAACGAATCCGGTTGACGCATATATCAAGCCGACATGGGATCCGGTCCTTTTCATCCATTCCTGCTACGTTGCCCATCTCACCGTTATCGACCGTCATAAAGCTACTGAGCTGCGCTGTTATACTGACAAGGAAGCAGAGGGATGCCACGACTGGGACACGTTCGCCAGGTTCATGTCGGCATCTATAGATCCAGTTCATTTGCCAGAAATACTCTATAGCTGGCGTATGCATCCAGGTTCTACTTCCGCAAATTATAAGTCAAAAAAATTCATCTATGGTTCCCATCTTTTCGTACTAAATCGATTTCTGGCCACCAACGATAGATTTTCCCAATTTGCGGTAACCCTATCCCCCATGTTTAATGGGACGCCAGACTATCGTTTTTCGGCGGTGGCGTCGGATGCGGACAAAGCTGCGAATAGTTCTGAAGTTCCCGGTAGTCGTGATCATCTCAAAAGCAGCCCTGAAAATCGGATCGCTACAATTCGGCTGTCGCCCACAACAAGCTCGTCAGAACTCTCTTCGGAACTTAGTGGTTTGTCGAACGAAGTCATTAGGATTCATCTTTCTGCAACAGATTGTGATCCGACCAATGATGAATGGCGCTCTGAGGCGGAGGCGATGTTTGTCTTGTTCCCCGACTGTGCGATCGTCGGGGGACGAATCCATGACAACTCAATTATTTCTGAAGCAGGATATGTGTTTGGGTATGAAAAGGGAATTGGTTGCCCTGACACTGGTCGAGCCGTTAATGATTCGGGCTATTTCGTACAAATGTGGAAGCCTCGTTCCGTCGCAGCCGTATCATCTCGCCATTGCATTGTTGACCGGCAGTTCCTGAGCGAGTGCTTGGCATCTATGCCAAATGACATTCGGGTACCTCTGTTGGGGCCGTGGCTCGGGGCACTGGCCGCCAAAAGCGGACGTCGAGTGATTTATACACCATTCATTGAGGCTGTGGCCTTCGAAAATGTTAGACTGTCGGATGCAGACATTCAGCGGTTCAATGGGATGTTTGGCGATCTGTCCAACAATCTCGTTGGTTACGCTGAGCACCTTGATCGATCCGGGGCTGCTCCATATCAACCGGAATTGGCGAGGCAGTCTCAGGTTCTTCCTGCTTATGACGAATACCGTTGCCACCGGGAAGCTTTAAGTGAAAGTAAAGCACACACCGAGGTGCAAGCCCCAAATATTACAATTATAACAACGGTCTACAAGAATACTGACACTGCTTTGTTTTTAGAAACGGCTAATTCAGTCCGCCAACAGACCCGTGTTCCGGGAGAGTGGCTCATATTGGCTCACGGCCCGATATCTAGCGAACTTCTCGTCGTACTTGAATCGTTGGCTGAGGAAGGCGTGGTGCGACTACTCCAAACGGAAACAAATTTAGGGATTCATGGCGGCCTACGTTATTGCTTGGAACGTGCCGTTGGTGATTTTATTTTGTCTCTCGATGCTGACGACCTTCTGACTCCGGATGCTGTCGAAATCCTCACGGGGGCGACAATTGAAGCACCCGAGCGGACAATTTTCTATTCTGACGAGGATCATCTAATCGATGGTGTAGTGCGGTATCCGTATTATCGCCCTGATTTCGATCCGGCACTGTTGTTTTCGCATTCGTACGTCTGGCACGCCATTCTGTATAAGCGGAGCACCGCGTTGCAACTTGGAGTTTATAAAAGGCAAGATGCTGAGTTTGCCGTAGACTGGGATACCCTGGTTCGCTTTTACCTCGCCGGTCATGCCCCTGGTCACATTCGAGAAGTATTGTATCATTGGCGCCAGCATAGATCGTCGCTGTCAAACAGCGGAAAAACGTTCGAGGGAAGTCTTAAGTCCATTCAGGGCGTTCTCCAGTCAATTGCCGATGCGAAGGACATGAATTCAAGGTTGGAGGTGGTCCAATACCCACTCGACGTTGGCGCTCCCGACTTTTATCTGAAACGACGTCCTATTGATCCGCCAACAGTTGATTTAGTGTGCTTGGGAGGCTTTAGCGCGAATGCGGCAACGCCTACGCTCCCGGACTTTCCTTTCCAATCAAACACTAGCGTCAAGCTTTTCAGAGGCCACGAAGGTATACAGGCAGTTTGTGGTGCGATAGGAGAGGGCAACAGCGACTTTGTGATGTTGTGCGGTTCCGCACTTTTGGAAGTTGATCCGCATGGATTGTGGCAAGCATTGAAGCACCTTGAGCTAATCGATAGCTGTGCAGCGGTGGGGGGATGCCTAATAAACTTCGCCGGCACTATTGTTTCAGGAGCCCCAGTCTTCGCTGATAACAAGACTCTGATTGATCCGCTCGTCGGTACCAATTTTAACAATGCCGGTCATTTTTCTCTTGCACTAAAGCCACACTCCGTGGACGCGTTATCTCCAGATTTACTTATAGCGCGTCGAGTTTTCATTGAAGAGGCGTTGGGGGCTTACCCTCCTCAACTGGGAATGCGAAGCTTCGGCCTTTGGTTGGGTTTGTTTGCGGCTCGGAAATCCATGACGCTTACTTACGAGCCCCTATTGCGTGGGTTTATCAACAACGAGCGATCACTCATTGGAGACCCAATTGAAGGGTTAAACCGAGCCGTTAGTAAGTCCGGTATTGTACCAAATGGCGCTCGAGGGTTGACGTTACGCGGCTATTCGAGCTTCAGCAGGCACTCCAGCCTCCATAGGTGACTTGTTTGTCGTAGGACGCCCGATAAAACCGGCCAGCAAATTAGCGAATTCTTCAGGCTTGCAATCAACTCCGTTTGACTGCGCCTGAAGAGGCGAAACTGAGATCGAGAATCAGAAAGAACATGACGTTAGAGCGCACTAGAGACATAGGTCTCGATCATGTCAGAGCACTTGCAGCATTTACTGTGTTTGGCTGGCACTTTATGCACTTCGCCAATGGTTACCCGGTTCCCTTCGAGGGCGCACCTTTAATTTTTCCTTTGGCTCTCCTTGATGAGGGGCATACAGGCGTCTCGCTTTTCATGTCATTGAGTGGCTATCTATTCGCTAAAATCCTTGATGGGAAGATCGTCAATTACCCAGCATTTCTATCGCGCCGGGCAATCAGACTGCTTCCGCTGCTTTTTGCGATGCTCATTGTCGAGGCCGTTCGACAATTCTTTGTCGGAGCCGATCTTCATGCTTATTTGCGGAGCCTAGTTGCTGGAATTGTGCAGCCGACGCTCCCCAATGGAGCATGGTCTTTAACGGTAGAGTTTCACTTTTACGCACTTCTGCCATTGCTTTTGTATCTTCTCCGCAAGTCACCCGCCGCTTTATTAGGGGTCGTGTTAGCGGCTATGTTCCTGCGGACAGCATTGTTCTTTAAAGATGGGACTGTATTTTGGCATTCCTATTGGACAATCGTCGGAAGAATTGATCAGTTTGTATTTGGTATTCTAGGTTATCATTTCCGCACAGTTATCGTGACAAGACATCGACGTGCGGCCGCTTTGGCTCTAGCTTTTCTCATATTTTATTATTTTTACAATCGTTCCGGCGGCCTCTATCAAATGCCGAGTTGGCCATCAACGTCACCGCTATGGATTGTGATGCCGTCAATAGAAGGTGCGACTTACGGTTTGTTGATCGCGTATTATGATGGTTCCTTCAATCATTCGCAGGGACTGATCTCACGGTTTATAAGTAACATCGGAAAGTACTCGTATTCTATTTATCTATGGCACTTCCTCATTGTGTTCCATATGGCAGATTTTGTTCATACGAGAATTACTGATATCTCGTATTACTACACTGGACAATTGTGGGCACTCATTTGCTTTTTAGTGTTGGTTCCGTTCGCCTACATAAGCTATAAAATTTTTGAGGAGCCATTTATGAAGCGCGGGCTATCCTATTCTTCTCGTAAAACGAACGAGGGCGCGTAACCAATGTGCTGAAGTAGCCTTTCCGTTGATGGCAGTTCCCCCGCCAATTAACGAGCTTCAAAGGTAGAATTTTCTCGGGTAGATGCGGCTCGGCAAATTTGCACAGCGAGTATAAGCGGAATTTCCGCCTGAGTTCGGCTTACATGCCTGAAACAGGAGAGACCATGATAAAGACGACGGCGCCGGAACCATAGCCCTGCTGTCAAGGCGAAGGTGGCGCTTGCAGCGATCAGACGCTGGTGGATTTATACCAGCAGGTCACCACAATGATCTGCTCTTCCGTAAATCGCTGCTTCTTCATAAGTCCGTCCTCATGGGCCGAACACTAATCCATTCTGGAGGAAATTCTCAGTGGCAGGTTACGCCCGGAACTGTTCAAACAAAACGAGCCGCCTCTCAGCTGGATGAGGTTCAGCGGAGGGCCAGTCTCATTGCGATAGCGTCAAATTAAATGTTCGAATTGTTGCCGGAGCTCTGGTAAAAAATGTTATTCCGGCAGCATTTTTTACTTTTTTACCATGGGTATTAAATTTTTCTGAAACCCCTCGCGGAGAAGGAAATCCGTGACATCTGCAATCCTGTCTTCTGCTGTTGCATCCTTGATGATTTGGGTTTTTACAAATGGAAAGCCTCTTTTGATCAGTTCTCTCCAGCAGTGAATAGAGGGGTTGTGGTGCCAATTACCATGCGTTTCGTCCGTTTCATAAAGAGGACCGCATTTTAATCCTGCCCGCATCAATTTACCGGTCATTCCAATTTCATACAGCGCGATGATTCGGTTTTTGTCTTGCCAGGCAAGAACGGCATCCCAGAACCTCTGGACTGCGCTACACTTGACCGCTTTGTTATTGAGGTGAATAAAGTAGCTTTGCAGATGGCGTCTTCCTATAGTGCTGTCGGTCAAGCCTGTGACATCGTAGGGTGAGGCGGCTAATTGCTTGAACAGAGCGTTGAGTGATGGCGCTTTGGGTACAATGCTATCATTTGCGAAAAGTAGGGTTTCTGCTTGCCAGATTTCAGGATGATTCCTCAATGCCGCGGCCCAGAGACCGAAATCATGCCCATCATTGGCGCGAGCGGCGAAACCATCACAAAACCCTTCTCCCGGATCCAGAGCGTTTTCTGGAAAGGTAAGACTCACTCCAAGAGCGAATACATGCAGGCCTTCTTCCTTAAGTGCTGCCATATAAGCCAGTGCGTGAGGTGCAAAGCCGCCGTCGTCGCGAAGCAACCCGACGAATAGGCAACAGTTTTTTCCCGCTGGATTTTGAAGCGGACGATGTTCCACCCATCTAGCGTGTGTAACAGAGCGGCCAATGATCTGCTCGCCCCCGCTCCAAGGCATAGGACTTACCGCAAATCCGGCCTTCTGAATAACGGCAGGAACGAGATTGAGAAAAGTGTCAGCATCGTAGACGCCGTTATCGACGTCTGCAGCCTCGACGTTCATCGCTGTAATCAAAGTCAGTGCGGATTTGCGAATCAGACATACGGCTGGAAAAGACGGTCCATTTTCCACTTCCGCGAGATCGAGATTTATAAGCTGCGTTAGCCGCCGGAGCTCCCTGTCGTTCTTCCTTCCATTTTGATTATTATTGTTACCGATGTCCCAGCTCAAAAGCCCAATTCCAGGATTGGACTGCATTAGACTCCGCGCAGCACCTGAGTTTGCAGGCGATTTACCAAAGCGCTGCTGGAGCAAATATTGAATTGCGGGTCGATTGATTTCAGAAAATTTCTGTTCATTGGCCAGAAAGATGAATTCTCCATTGTCGTCGCTATTGAGTTTCTCCAGAAGGGTTCTCAGCACGGTAGGGGAAAAAAAATCGTCTTGAACGGGAGCGGAAGGCGGACTGCATTTGGCTGTGTCGGGCATTTTAAAATTATGAAACGCCAATCTTTCGATATTGGATGAGGCTTGTTTCATGAAGCGCCCAAATGTTATTTCGCGTAATTGAACACCCGTGAAAGTCCGTATATCGGGCCAATAACTCTGATGCCTGCGCCGTGCATCGTCGAGTATTTCACGAATTTTCACGCCGATCGGTCGTCTTTTTCGATTTCTATGAATAAGGCATGCATCAAGAGGCGTATCGGAGAAAAAACTAAGCGTATTCGTACCTTGTATAGTTCTCAGTACAAAATACGACTTTGTTTGTTGTAGATTTAATAAATATTTTTCTTTTTTCCCACCTGCGTCAACCTCCACCACACAAAGTCCCGGATTTTGTGTTTTTAACACAAAATAGTGTTTGTTTATTGTGGAAACTGAAATTTCTGTCTTGAACATCAGGATTTCTGTCCGCTTCGGTTAACGTATTTCTTAATGTCTTCGCTTTTTATAAAACACAGGTGTGGGGATTTTCCACTTGTGTCATTGCGCCTTGCGATATTCGCTAATAATGCCTTGGAAAAACCCCCACGCTTTAGCGCGGCGTCTAGCTGAGAAAAGCATTCCAAGGGAAAGAAACAAAAATATGGCCTGGCATATCGTCGACAATAGCGGAAAAGGCCTTTTATGCTTCTTTCCAGTGTAAATTCTTGATTTTGCCATGTGGAAGGCTTTAAAGCGAGTAACAGCTGGGGATCGACCTGAAGAATGCCCGCTCGCATGCACAATGAAGGCATCTCGAATGAACATTAGGGGACCAAATTTCGCTAATCTTAGAGAAAGATCATCGTCTTCATGGTAAAGGAAAATGTTTGGGTCAAATCCGGTGGATGCGCAAAATATAGCACTTGAGACGAATATCGCCGCTCCGCTTAATACAGAAACAGGGCTGTCTTGGGTGGGCCAGCCGCGAGCCATATATTTGCTTCGCGGCAGGAGCCAAGAGCGCCTTTTAAAGTATGGTGTAGAGTCGCTATTTGCGATTCGGGGATTGAAAGCCGAGGCCGTTGGATAACGTTCCGTCGCGCTTAACAAAGCCTCGACCGCTCCGTCGTCGAGTCTGGCATCTGGATTTAGAAATAATAACCAAGGTGTCGTGGCTGCCTGCGCTCCGGCGTTACATCCTCGCCCAAATCCCTCGTTCTTGTCGAGTTTAATGATGCGTATGTTGCGATTGGCAGGAAAATCCTGAAATTGATTAGTGCCGCCGTTGTCCACGAGTATAATAGGTGTTTCTTCTGGAATTGACGAAACCATATTCGCAACAACAGATTCACTTTTGTAACATACTGAAATAACAGTGACGTTTGCCGGAGACAATATTTCCAATCTCAGATAAACTCCAGAATAGGCATCATTCCATTGCTAAGCATGGGCTGTTGTGCTGCGATCTTGTATCCTGCTTTCCTTACAATACTGGAGAATGATCGCTCCAAGCTGTGTTGAAGCGTACCCTTTTTTGCTCCATTTTCCAGGGCGAAGTCCATAATCCCTATATCGGCACGTCGAAGAAGCTGGAGCGCCGCCGGACGAAACCAAAACATGGTTCCTACAAAAAATTGCGTTTCCTGAGGGTCGAAAGCCACGCCAGCACGCTTGAATACTTCCCGCATTTGATCCAATTCGTTCTTGATATATTGCGATATCTGCTTTCCTTGAAGAGGCAAATGCAGGTTCCTGGGGCCAAGAAGTCCGAGATCTGGATTTTCAGAGAAACAATTCAAGATATGGCTACAGGCACCATTAGCTAAAAGACATGCAAGAGTGTAGCGGCGTATTCTGTGTCCTGAGATGGTCTCGTTTCCATTTTTTCGAGACAATTTGCCGTGAATTTTGCAGACAGCATCGTAGTGATCAAAAAATCCCTGCTTCAAAAGTTCCATAAACGGGCCAACGTCTCGGCCCCGATTTTCCATAAAAACTATTCGCGCGTTTGGAAAAGCTGTGAGGGCCTTATTTTCAAAATCTGCATCCTGCGATGTAACAGAGATAACAATGTCCATATCCGCACAATTCTGAAGAAGTGTGGACTTAATCTCGGGCCATGTTTCCAGGTAGTGTAAATGAAGGTAAACGCAGGCTCGTATAGACGAGGATATTCGACGTTTCTCATAAGTATGCGTTGTCGGCAAATCGTTGTCGAGCCAGTACCATTCGTTGGCCTCTTTAGATAAATCATCAAGGCCATACAAACGCAAAGCGCGATATTCGACGTTCGCGAACGCCGCCGCTTCTGCTGTATCTTGACTGCCAGAGAGATACAACAGTTTCTCTCCCGGGCCGAAACTTTGGAGCCTGTGGCGCTGAATAGCAGACCATGCCTTCTGAAGTGAAAATATTCTTTTAGAGACAGGTATAAACTCAATACATGTTTCTTGATCTGCTGGATTTTCACTCAACAAACGAATATTTGCCGAGTTGAGAGTAGTACGTAACTGTAGGGCGTAGTGCAGCTGGCCGTTAGTCAAAACCAATCTGCAGCATCGTTCGACATCGTCAACGTCAAATAATTCGATTGCGCTCAATTCGGGATTAATATTCCGAAGTGAGAGTTTATAATATCCAGATTCAAGAGATATTGTTTTCGCTTGAGGCATCTACCTGTCCATATTCCACGACGGTGCCGTCTCAACAATCAGAAACGGACGGAACAGAATGCATCCGAACGCTTTCGGAGGCTTTTTAGCTAAATACGAATGTGCGCATTTGCGGTAATGCCTTTGTCGCAATTGACGTTTAGTTCCGTGTGAAGCTAGCAGATTCCAATTGTTTGATGCATTAGAGAGAAAAATCATACATTCGCAAGCTTACGCAAGTAAACGCCATAATCACCCTTGCCCGCATTTTCCGCGATTTCTACAAATTGCGATTTTGTTATGAATCCCTTGCTCAAAGCAATTTCTTCGGGGCAGGCGATCTTGAAGCCCTGGCGCTTTTCCAGCGTTCGCACAAACTCACCAGCTTCGAGAAGGCTATCCGGCGTCCCTGTATCCAGCCAGGCATATCCGCGTCCCATGATCGACACTTTGAGTTTGCCGCGTTCGAGATAGATGCGGTTTACATCCGTGATCTCGTATTCGCCACGGGCTGAGGGCTTGAGGTTGGCAGCGATATCGACGACATCGGCGTCATAAAAATAGAGTCCGGTCACTGCCCAATTGGACTTGGGTTTGAGGGGCTTTTCCTCGATGGAAAGCGCACGCATCTGACCGTCGAATTCAACGACACCATATCTTTCCGGATCGTTCACTTGATAGGCGAAGACCGTCGCACCATCGACAACGCCGATTCCGCTTTCCAGCAGTTCAGGCAGCCCGTGACCGTAATAGATGTTGTCGCCGAGTATCAGACAGGATGGAGAACCGTTGATGAAATCGGCACCGATCATATAAGCCTGCGCCAGGCCATCCGGGCTTGGCTGAACGGCGTATTCGATAGAGAGGCCCCATTTGGAGCCATCCCCGAGAAGGTTCTGGAAAAGCGGCATGTCGTGGGGTGTCGAGATGATCAGTATTTCACGAATGCCGGCCAGCATCAGCGTCGTCAGTGGATAATAGATCATCGGCTTGTCGTAGACCGGTAGGATCTGCTTCGAGACCGGCAATGTCATCGGGTGTAGACGGGTGCCGCTGCCGCCGGCCAGAATGATGCCCTTCATGGCGTTTCCTTTTTGCTCTGCGCTAGGGTCGCCACGACCGCGCGCGTTGACGTCTGCCATTCTGGCAATCTAATCCCGTAAATTTCTTCCAGCTTGCTGCAATCAAGGCGGGAGTTTGCCGGACGTCGCGCTGGAGTGGGGTATTGCGCGGTCGTGATGTCATTGACGATCATCGATTTTCCGCCGTTTTCCGCAGAAAATGCGAATATCTGCTTCGCGAAATCCGCCCAGTTTGTTTCACCTGTTCCAGACAGGTGAAAAACCCCGCGGAGATGCGGGGAGGAATCTTGTACAAGTTTTCTCGCAATCGCAACGATTGCTGCGGCGATATCGTTTGCCGAGCTGGGGCATCCAAACTGATCCGCGACCACATTGATTTCATCGCGGTTCTCGCTCAGCCGGAGCATGGTTTTTACGAAATTGCCGCCATATTCCGAATAGACCCAAGCGGTTCGTAAAATGGCGTGATTGGCGGTGCTTTCAGAAACGGCTTGTTCGCCTTCCAGCTTTGAACGGCCATAGACGGAGGCCGGTCCCGTTGTATCGCTCTCGACATAAGCGGTGGTCTTGGTGCCATCGAAGACGTAATCCGTGGAAAGATGGATAACCGGAACGCCAATGTCGTTTGCGGCTTGCGCAACGGCCCTTGCTCCGTCCCGATTGACGGCAAAGGCGATGTCCGGCTCGCTTT
>RCUT01000956.1_pt1 | contig 14269 bp, 15 predicted proteins | sample 2166171 | NCBI WGS metagenome assembly RCUT01 (sample SAMN09932757, study PRJNA488358) | compost metagenome | isolation source: compost soil in 4-hydroxybenzoic | place: Germany: Experimental Botanical Garden
CCATTATGGATCGTCTGCTCCATCGGGCCGAAGCCTTCCTGCTTTTGACCATTATAGTCTTCTGTCACTTCAAAGCCCGCCTGATGACCTGCATCTACGAAGGCTTTGAACAGCGGATTGTCGCGTCGGCCACGCTGAATATGCAACGGACCATCCGTTCCGCGCCAGCCGTCCTGTCCGCCATGCGAGTTTTCCATTCGCTTGAAATAGGGCAGCACATCGGCATAGGACCAGCCGCGCGCGCCACTCTCCGACCAGTGATCGTAATCGCGGGCATGGCCACGCACATAGACCATGCCGTTGATCGAAGAAGAGCCGCCAACCACTTTGCCACGCGGCGTGACCAGGCTGCGTCCACCAATATGCGGCTCGGGCTCGGTCGAAAATCCCCAATCATAAGTTTCCATATTCATGGGGAAGGAGAGAGCGGCAGGCATCTGGATCAGCGGTCCGATGTCCGGTCCGCCAAATTCGATCACGATAACCGAATGTCTGCCGTCTTCGGAGAGGCGATAGGCCATAGCTGAACCCGCAGAACCGGAGCCGATAATAACGAAGTCCGCTTCCATGCTCATTTCTCCACCGAAAGCTGAACGGCAATGTAATCTTCTACAAGAGCGATCGCCGATGTTGCATTTGGCGCGTCGGCACCCAGCGCATGGCGGATGTAAAGCCCGTCAATCAGCGCACCCGCACCTTCGGCAATGCGATTTGCATGGTCGCGGCTGGTCAGTTGTTGAAGTGCAAAGACGAAATTTGAATGCAGGCGGCGTGCATAAATGCGTAAAAGCCGTTTGGTGTCTTCTGATTGCTGCGCATGGACGTAGAAGGTGAGCCAGGCGGCAATCGTTTCCTGTGCAAACTGTGAAGCAGAAAAATTCACCGCAATAATCGCTGCGATACGTTCTCGCGGCGTTTCAGTGAACTTCATTGCTGCATTCAGGTCGCTCCCAAGTTCGCGAAGCAGATGGCGCATGGTAGCGAGAATGAGCTTGTCCTTGCCGCCAAAATAATGATGCGCGAGCGCGGGTGAGACGCCTGCTTCATGGGCAATCTGTGCAACAGTTACATCCAGCGAACCGCGTTGGCCGATTGTGCGGATGGCGGCGTCGATCAGTTCGCGCCGCCGTAAAGGTTCCATCCCGATCTTGGGCATAATGGTTGTCCTGGTTTAAGGCTATTCCGGCATATTTTATCTTTGATTGACTGATCAATCAATAAAAACTCGAAGGAATGAGGTCGTGTATTTTGGGACGATGGAAATATTAGTGAGATAAGGCCGTGGGCTTGCACGTATCGGCTGCTCTGCATACATTCGAAGGATGAGCAGAGCTTTTACCAAGGAACAGGATGACGCTCCGACAGATCTCGGTGAGCGCCCCATAAGCCCGCATCGAAATCTCGTCACGCCAGATGGCATGAAGCTGATTGAGGATGAACTCGTGCGGTTGCAACGCGAATTGGCTGAAGCGAATGTCGCGGGCGAGCGCTCGGCAATTGCGCGCCTTTCGCGCGATTTGCGCTATTGGACCGCGCGACGCGAGACAGCGGAGCTGTCTGTGCCGGAGCCCGATAGCGATGTTGTGCGTTTTGGTATGACGGTCGATCTTGAAGATCTCGATGGAACAGCCCGCACATGGACTATTGTTGGCGAAGACGAAGCTGACCCGGCCAAGGGTAAGATATCCCACATGGCCCCGGTCGCCATTATGCTTTTCGGTAAGCCGGTAGGCGACGTTGTCATGATCAACGGTAAAGAATGGGAGATAGTGGCTGTGAAGGTGATCTAACTTTCATCAAGAACTACAGTATGATCGCGGAAAAATGCGGAAGCGCCATGCTCATCGACTTCACTCGTTGATACCATCAGAACGAGTTGAATAATGTCTTCTTGCTCTGTTTCGAGACTGTAGCCATTGAAATACAAGAACAAGTCCGCTGTGGCTAGTCCTGTGCGCTTATTACCATCTATGAAAGGATGGTTTTTCAAGATACCGAACAAATAGGCCGCCGCGAGATCGAAGAGATCAGGTTCACCATAGGCCTGCTTTTGCAAGGGGCGAGCGAGAGCGGAATCCAGTAAGCCTGAATCCCGGATTCCCGGTGCGCCTCCATGCAGACGCAGTTGCTCATCGTGTAGAGCTTCAACAAATGCGCGAGAATGGAAATCAATCATTTCGCAAGAACGCGATAAGCCGTTTCGTATTTTTTCATCCGCTCGCGTGCGATCTGCATTTTCTTTTCGAAAACTTCGGGAGCGTCTTCGCTACGGGTTAGTCTCAGACCATTTGCGTCAGTTGTGAGAACAAGTGTATCTCCGGTGTGCAGATTAAGCCGCTCCAGCACTTCCTTGGGCAGGATGACGCCTTCTGAATTGCCGATCTTGCGCAGGGTAACATTCATGGCTTCTCTCCAGTGTTATAACTTATGATATAACATTGGAGTTGCACTGTCTACGATGTCTACAGCCAGCCCTTTCTGCGGAAGTAGAAAAGCGGAAGCAGGGCTGAGGCAACCATCAGACCAAGCGCCATCGGATATCCCCAGGGTGAGTTCAATTCCGGCATGAAAGAGAAGTTCATGCCGTAGATGGACGCAACCAGTGTCGGTGGCATGAAGCCCACTGCCGCAACCGAGAAAATCTTGATGATAGCGTTTTGCTCGACCGAGATGAGGCCTACGATTGTATCGAGCAGGAATGTGACCTTATTGGACAGAAAGTCCACGTAAGCAACGAGTGATTGTGCGTCGCGTTCCAGCGACTTGATCCATGATCGGGTGTCTTTTTTGGTGGCGACGGGACTGTTGATCGCCGAAAGATAAACCAGCATGCGGCTGACGCCAGCAAGGCTTTCACGCATTCGGGATAAGAATGTTCCCTGCCCACCGATCTGCGTGAGGATATGCCGGAAATCCTCGGTCGTCATCGGTCGGGCCTTTGGTTGACGGCGATAGATGGAATGCGAGGCCGCGTCGATCTTACCAGCTACGCCTTCCAGAATATCCGCAAGCCTGTTGGTGGTGGCCTCGATAATTCCCAGCATGATGGAAAGGCCAGAGCATTTGGCAGGGATCAATCCGTTGCCGGGCTTTATGGCGCGCGCAATATAGATGCTGACGGACTTGGGATTGGCGTAACGCACAGTGACGAGCCGCGACCCATGCAGGATGAAGGTGACCGGTGCCAGTTCGCGGTGATCGAGATCAACTGCATGCAGGATCGGAACGGTCAGATACTGCGCACCGCTTTCCATGTAGAAGCGGCTTGATTCTTCAATCTCTGTCATATCTTCGCGTGTAGGAATGGAAATGCCGGTCCATGCCTCAACGATGTGATCTTCATTGACGCCCGGTGCGAGCAGGTCGATCCATATTACATTGTCGGGCAATGGGTTGCCCGGTTCTACCTCGACGCTTTCGAGATGATCTCCGTTAAGGCAGTAAAGCGTAATCATGCGGCACCCGGTCCAATAGTCTCAATTTTAGCCTGCCACATTGCGCGAAAATTGTTAACGGAATGCGGCAGACACGGTTAAAGCAGATTAAGCGCCGCGTGTAATCCACATTGACATGCGAGATTATGACAGATAATTCATCAAGTGATCTATGGAAACGCTATCGAGAAAAAGCTTGGCAGATGCAGCCGAGCAGTCCATTCGGGCTGAAATTACAGCGGGCAATTGGCGCGTGGGCGAACAACTGCCTAATGAAGCAAGTCTCTCTGCCAGATTGGGGGTCAGCCGCGGAACCGTGCGTGAAGCTGTGCGCGCGCTTGTCGCTCAAGGCATGTTAGAAACGAGGCAGGGTTCGGGAACCTATGTCTTATCAGCGGCCGATACGACCCGCAGCCTTGACCGGATTCGCCATACCAGCTTGCGCGATCGTTTTGAAACGCGGGCTGCCCTTGAAGTTGAAGCGGCGCGGCTTGCGGCGCAGCGGTCAACGCCGGAAACGATCCGTCATCTTGAATTGAAGCTTGAGCAGCGCAGCAAACGTGCAGACGACAACAGAACCGATTTTGTATCGCGGGATTTTGCGTTTCACGAAGCCGTTGTTGCTGCATCGGGCAATAGCGCGCTGATTGCGGTCTATGCGTTCTTTTCCCAGTCCATTCGGGAATCGATAGAAGCAACACTCGACGGAGAGTTGCCGGAACCAGATCACGAAGAACATCGTGCCATTGTTGAAGCCATAGCGAGCGGCAATCCCGATCTTGCGGGCGCTGCGGTGCGGCGATTTATGGCGCCATTGATTGAAGAACTTGAAAGGCTGTTGGCATCATGAGCCACACAAATGAGATTTCGTCGCGTTCTGTGACGGAAGAAGAACTGGCGCAACATGCAGAGCCATTTGTCGATGCGGAAGCCGATAGTGTGCCGCAGCCTGCCGCACAGCGTATGCCAAGTCCGGCTTTGCGTGTGTTGCTGGGCTTAAGCCTCGTGCTGATTGCTGCTAATCTGCGCCCCGTCTTTTCAAGTGTTTCGGTGCTTCTGCCAGAAATTATCGAAGCAACGGGTATGTCGGCAACTGGGGCAGGTATTTTGACGACACTGCCAGTTGTGTGTCTGGGTGTATTTGCACCTTTTGCACCCCGTCTCGCACAGCGGTTCGGTGCTGAGCGCGTATTGCTTTTTGTGCTTGTGGTTTTGACCATCGGCACGGCAATCCGCGGCATCGGCAATTCGGCCTCCCTCTATATTGGCGCAATATTGGCTGGCGCTGCTATTGCAACCGGCAATGTTTTGCTGCCCGGCGTTGTGAAGCGTGATTTTCCTAAAACAGCTGCGATCATGACCGGCTTTTATACGATGGCGCTGTGCGGAGGCGCTGCCGCCGCAGCAGGTTTCACGATTCCGATTGAACACATGTTGGGTGGTTCGTGGAACCTGGCACTTGCGTTCTGGGCTATCCCGGCAGCTCTCGTACTCGCACTCTGGTTACCGCAGGCGCTGCGCGCAAAGCATAATGTTGCGCATTCCGGATTTAAGGTCATCGGGCTCTGGAAAGATAAGCTTGCCTGGCAGGTTACGCTCTTTATGGGGCTGCAATCCTCCATGGCATACGTGGTTTTCGGCTGGCTTGCTCCGATCTTACGCGAGCAGGGCTTGAGTGCGACCGCGGCTGGGGGCTTGGTTTCGTTCTCAATCATGGTGCAGGTCGTGACTTGTCTTGCTATCCCGTCGATTGCCATTCGACAGAAAAGCCAGAGCTTACTCAACGCTGTGCTTTGCCTTTGCGCTGCCTTACCGTTGATCGGCTTTCTCTATCTGCCACAATGGAGCTTCTGGATACTGGCAGCCATTCAAGGAATTGGGCAGGGCGGTCTGATTGCAGCTGCGATGATGGTTATCGTACTGCGCTCGCCGGATTCCCATACGGCTGCACACCTCTCGGGCATGGCGCAGTGTGTAGGCTATACGCTGGCCTCCATCGGACCGCTGGTCGTGGGAATGATCCATGGTGCAACAGGCAGTTTTGCTGCCTGCGGTGTTTTCTTTGCCCTGCTTGGCGTGGGCGCTGCCATCAATGGCTGGGGCGCTGGACGGGCGCGACATGTCGGTGTGAAAGTAGTAAAAGAAGCATAAGAAAAAGCCCCGGAAAACCGGGGATTTTGTCTCTATAAAGCAGTCTTAGACGAACTGTCCGAGGCCGGGGATCGATCCGACCACTGCGTCGACAGGTTCGTCGCCAGCCTTTTCCTTGGCAAAGCGGATGGTTTCCTTGGCAACGCCGGAGATTTCACCCATGCCGAGACCTGCACCCATCAGCTGAGTACCAAGGCCCATCACGCCACCCATAAGGCCGGAAAGCAGACCGCCACCCTTGACCTGCGAAATGGCTTCTTCGGCACCCGGGAATGCTGCAAGCAACTGCTGTACTTTGTCAGCTGGGCCTTCCTTCTGCAGAAACGCCAGAATCATGCCAACAGCCTTTTGTGCCGTTGCTGCATCGATGCCGACATTCGAGGTGATGCGCGCGATCAGTTCATCCATGAGAGTCTCCCAAATTTCTTACGTTTACGTAATATGCATTCTCGTTGGCGCTTTGCAAGCTTTCCTAATTCAAAATATTGGGAAATTCCTGCATTCCTATGACCACAAATTAAGTATCCAAGCCAAAATTCGGCTTTATCGTTGTTGCGTGACGGTGGTCCTAGTATATCGTAAAGGAAGCAAACCTTATACGGAGCGACCTGTTTAATGACGGCCGATGATGCAATTTTCCTTGGTGCAAGCCGCAAACCAGATGATTCCTATCAGCAGCCTGAATATCTGGCGCTGAAATATGGGAACAGGCATGGGCTTGTAACCGGTGCAACAGGTACGGGTAAGACGGTGACATTGCAGGTCTTGGCCGAGAGTTTTTCGGCTGCAGGTGTTCCTGTCTTTTGCGCCGACATCAAAGGCGATCTTTCAGGCATTGCAGTAACAGGTATTGTCAATGACAACCTGACCAAGCGTGCAGCGGAAATTAAGCTTGAACCATATGAAATGCGGGCTTCTCCGGTCATTTTCTGGGATATTTTCGGCGAGCAGGGCCATCCGGTTCGTGCGACCATTTCCGAAATGGGACCACTGCTGCTTTCGCGCCTGATGAACCTCACGGATGCGCAGGAAGGTGTGCTTAATGTTGCCTTCCGTCTTGCCGACGAAGAAGGCCTGCTTCTGCTGGATTTGAAAGATCTGCAGGCAATGCTCACAGAAATGGCGGAGCGCTCAGCCGAACTCTCTGCAAAATACGGCAACGTCAACAAGGCGTCTGTCGGTGCAATCCAGCGTTCATTGCTCGTGCTCGATCAGCAGGGTGGTTCCAAGTTCTTTGGCGAACCGGCGCTGCGCATTGCTGACCTGATGCGCACTACGACCGACGGACGCGGCGTGATAAGCGTGCTTGCGGCTGATAAACTGATGATGAGCCCGCGCCTTTATTCGACATTCCTGCTGTGGCTTATGTCTGAATTGTTCGAGGAATTGCCGGAAGTGGGCGATCCCGACAAACCGAGGCTCGTCTTCTTCTTCGATGAAGCGCATTTGCTGTTTGATGAAGCGCCGAAGGCACTGGTCGATCGTGTAGAGCAGGTGGTCCGCCTGATCCGCTCCAAGGGTGTCGGCGTGTATTTCGTGACACAGAACCCGCTCGATGTGCCTGAAACGGTTCTGGCACAACTTGGCAATCGTGTGCAGCACGCACTGCGCGCTTACACGCCGCGTGAAACGAATGCGGTGAAGACGGCAGCCGATACGTTCCGGCCAAATCCGGATTTCAAGACGTTTGAGGCGATTACCAGTCTTGCAACCGGTGAAGCACTGATTTCGACATTGCAGGCCAAAGGTGTGCCGTCGATGGTGCAGCGCACATTGATCCGTCCGCCATCGTCGCGAATTGGACCATTGACGCCAGATGAGCGTGCAAAGGTTATCGCGGCGAGCCCTGTTTCCGGACAGTACGATCAGACTGTCGATCGTGATTCTGCATTTGAAATGCTTGCCAGAAAGGCACAAGCAGCCGCTGCAGCACAGCAGAAGACCAAGGAAGAAGAATCCGGAGAAGGTGGCAGTATTCTCGGTGATCTGGTTGGAACTGCATTGGGAACGGGGCGCCGTTCAGGACGTCAGACTGTTGCTGAGACTGCGATGAAGTCGGTGGTTCGGTCTGTCAGCAACTCACTCGGACGCGCGCTGGTTCGCGGTATTTTGGGTAGTTTCAAACGCTAAAGCATGTCGCGGAAAAGTGGGGACCGGTTTTCCGTTAACGACATGCGTAAAAACAAAGACTTAAAGCGCGTCGTCTGGGTATAATCAAACGCGAAGTGCTTTAAGAACGCGACGTGTTATAAAAGAGAAAGCCCCCATAAAGGGGGCTTTTTCATTTGTTCATTAGAAATCAATTCAGACTACATAACCAGAATAGGCGACTTCGCAGGTACGCGATTATAGAGGTCGATAATGTCCTGGTTCATCAGGCGTACGCAGCCCGACGAAACGGCTTTACCGATCGACCACCATTCAGGATTGCCGTGCAGGCGGTAGATCGTGTCTTTACCGTCTTTGAAGATGTAGAGCGCGCGCGCACCGAGTGGGTTCTTGAGACCTGGAGCCATGCCGCCATTGCGTGAGCTATATGGCTCGAGCTCTGGCTGACGGGCGACCATCTCATCCGGTGGCGTCCAGCGTGGCCATTCGCGCTTGTACTGTATGACTGCGCGGCCCGACCATGCAAACCCGTCGCGGCCAATGCCGACGCCGTAACGCATTGCCTGACCATTGCCGAGTACCAGATAGAGGAACCGGTTGGTGGTATCGACAACGATCGTGCCCGGCATTTCGCCTGTCGGATCCTGAACGACCTGGCGCAAGAAGCGCTTGTCCATTTTCTGGATCGGAATGGCAGGAAGCTGAAAGCCATTGTCTTCCACTGCAGCATACATTGATGCCCAGCTTCCGTATGAGGCATCGACGTTCGCCTGCGGTGTCCTGTTAATAGGATTGCCCGAAGCATCCACATCGACAATTGGAACATTCTGCCCCAACTGAGCGCAACCGGCGAGGCCGGCCGCCGCTGTTGCTGTCATGGCCGTAAGAAAAGAACGGCGGGTAAGGGTGGTGTGCATATGAAAACCAGATTAGTGACGGGAGGAGCTACAGATACAACGGTTAGGGTTAATGAAGTGCGACCAACCCGTTGCTTTGATCGCAAGTTGCGGTGTTTCAGTAATGCTGAACACTTTTTGTTCGGCGATTTGTGGGGGCAAAACGCCCCATAAATGTGGCCTCCCGCCGGTCGGAATAAGGCCTAAACGTGGCTAATACGATGGGATATGCCCCGTGTTGCCGCTGCGACACAATTTTGATCGCAACAGACCGTTATTGCATGAAGTTGCCCGTTCAAGTTTTAGTGAGATTCAATCAAGGAGCTGAAGGCTCGGCAGAATAAGAGCAGGCGGATGTTGCTTATACTCGTCGGGCTGGTTGGACCGATTGATCCAGACGGAGCGCATTCCGAATCGCGCAGCACCTGCAACATCCCATCGATTGGATGACTGAAACGAGATTGCAGATGGGTAGAGCCGCCATTGTGTGGTGACAAGTTCATAGACGGCGGGTGCGGTTTTATAGCGCTGTACAGTGTCTACAGAGATTACGTCGTCGAGCAGAACATCAAGCGCCGATGATTTAACTGCTGCCTCCAACATGGCCGGTGAGCCATTGGAGAGAATAGCCAAACGCGCGCCACGGCTTTTAAGGTTTTTGAGTGCAACCGGCACTTCAGGATAACAGTCGAGTTTCCAGTAGGCGTCGAGAAGATCGCTGCGAAGGGAAGGGGCTACGGAAGGATATCGCGCAAAAGCAAAATCCAGAGCTTCTTCTGTCAGCGCCCAGAAGTCTTTGTAGGCCCCCATAAGGCTTAGAACCCACGAATATTCCAGCTGCTTGGCGCGCCAAAGTTCCGAGAATAAACGACCATCAGGTCCGGCTTTATCCGCATGTTTACGCACGGCTGAGTGCACATCGAACAATGTGCCATAAGCGTCGAAAACATAAGAATTATAGGACACCGATTTTCTCCGTTCGTGCATCAATCTCAAAAAAAGTAAAGTGGACCTTATCCTTATGCAATTTCAATAAAAATTCATTGCGATGAGCCGCGAATTTAGAATATGCGCCATTGCCGCCCGAGGCGTTGCGGCCTATGTAAGTTGCGCACGCAAGTTTCAGGGTATGTATTCGCTCTGCCCCCAGTAGCTGCCTAATGCAAGCTGAAAGACAAAGAGGAGAGTTCCAATGGCTTTTGAACTGCCCGCCCTTCCGTACGATTATGACGCACTTGCTCCGTTCATGTCGCGCGAAACGCTCGAATTCCACCACGACAAGCACCATCAGGCATATGTTACCAATGGTAATAAGTTGCTTGAAGGTTCCGGCCTTGAAGGCAAGAGCCTCGAAGAAATCGTCAAGGAAAGCTTTGGCAAGAATCAGGCGCTCTTCAACAATGCAGGCCAGCACTACAACCATCTCCATTTCTGGAACTGGATGAAGAAAGACGGTGGCGGCAAGAAGCTGCCAGGCAAGCTTGAAAAGGCAGTTGAATCCGATCTCGGCGGCTATGACAAATTCCGCGAAGACTTCATTGCTGCCGGTGCTGGTCAGTTCGGTTCGGGCTGGGCATGGCTTTCGGTTAAGAACGGCAAGCTCGAAATCTCGAAGACTGCAAACGGTGAAAGCCCGCTGGTTCATGGCGCAACGCCAATCCTCGGCGTCGACGTATGGGAGCATTCCTATTACATCGATTACCGTAATGCGCGTCCGAAGTATCTTGAAGCTTTTGTCGATAGCCTCGTCAACTGGGACTACGTGCTTGAGCTTTACGAAAAGGCATAATCTGCCGCGTCAGTCGTAGGTATGAGAACCCCGCGAAAGCGGGGTTTTTCTTTGTTTAAATTTATGATTTCACACAAACATGATTAATATAATCATGAATTATATTCGTTGTAGCTATGATAAGGCAGAATATCAGAAATAATAAACAATAGTATTTCAATCATGTTTTTCACATTCTCGTGAAGTGCCTGTAATAATCGATATAACCTCTGTGTGTTACTTTTGATAGTTGGGGTTTGTTCGATGCCTTTGTTGCAATGGTGGTGATTGTATCGGATATTTGTACCAAGGAACGAATTTTGTTCAATTTTTAGATGCGGAGGACCATATGCGTTCATTTTTCCTTGCTGTCAGTTCAGTTGCGATTTTGACTGCCAGCGTGGCTCATGCCGATGTGATTGCTGACCGTCAGGCGATCATGAAGGATATGGGGCGTTCTGTTGGACAGCTCGCGCCGATGGTCAAAGGCGAGAAGCCTTTCGATGCTGCTACCGCTCTGGCTGCACTTGAGAAGCTGGATGCTGACGCCAAGAAATTAGACGTCGATACTCTGTTCCCGGCAGGGTCCGATCAAGGCGATACAGAAGCTTCGCCCAAGATTTGGGAAAACAAGGAAGATTTCGTCAAGCACGTTGAAAAGTTCCGCTCCGACGCTGCCGCAGCGCTTGCCGCAAAGCCGCAGGATCTTGATGCGTTGAAGCCAGCATTCCAGCAAGTCGCTGCCAATTGCGGTTCATGCCATCAAGTCTATCGTGTGAAAAAGAACTGATAAGAGCATTTGAGCCAAAAGTGCGAAGCAGTTTTGCGTCGAATAATGCGTAAACTAAAGGGATAGAGCGGTTTCTGTTTAAACAGAAACCGCTCTGGCAGAACAATGGTCCGTAAACTCGCATATGCCGCAGGTGCTGTATTCATCATTGGTGCTGCTGCCTTCTGGGTGCTGACGACGCCTCAGACGGTGGATCAGTCGGTGATTGCATCTTTGCAGCCGGGTGATGCGACAAAGGGCGAGCATGTGTTCTGGGCAGGGGGCTGTGCTTCCTGTCATGCTGCTCCCGGCGCGTCGGGTGACGACCGCAAGGTTCTTACCGGTGGACATGAACTGGTTTCAGATTTTGGCACATTCATTGCGCCTAACATCTCTCCGTCAGCGCAGGGCATCGGTAACTGGACTCTGCACGACTTTGCAAATGCAATGCTGAAAGGTGTCGGGCGGGCAGGGGAGCATCTGTACCCTTCTTTCCCTTATACATCCTATGCAAAGATGCAGCCGCAGGATGTTGCAGACCTTCTCGCCTACATGAAGACCTTGCCAACTTCTGACAATGTGGCAGCGCCGCACAAGTTGGGCTTTCCCTTCACGATTCGTCGTGGATTGGGGCTTTGGAAGCAGCTCTATCTTTCGGACAAACTAGTTGTGGACCTTGCAAGCGCATCCGACCAGGTGAAGCGTGGCCAGTATCTGACAGAAGCGCTCGGCCATTGCGGCGAGTGTCATACTCCACGCAACGTCATTGGTGGACTTGATACCAAGCAATGGATGGCTGGAGCGCTATCACCGGAAACCGGTAGCGATGGCCGTAAAGGCATCGTTCCCAATATTACCACAGGCGAGGGTGGCATCGGTGAATGGGGCGAGAACGATATCGCCTATGCATTGCAAAGCGGTTTCACGCCAGATTTCGATTCACTTGGTGGGTCAATGGCGGATGTCGTTGCCAATATGGCGCATTTGACGGATGCTGATCGTGCGGCAATTGCTGCATATCTCAAAGCCATTCCAGCGCATAAAAATGGCTATCCAGCACGGTAAAGCAATCAAGCCAAAAAGTGGTCCGCTTTTATCGTGAGCTCAGGCCGTTCTGATCTCTTCCAGCCCAAGCTCCTTGATCATCGCTTGCCGCATGACGAATTTCTGTATCTTGCCAGTTACGGTCATGGGAAACTCATCCACAAAACGGACATGCGCCGGGATTTTGTAATGAGCGATGTGCTGCTTGCAGAATGCAATAAATTCTTCTTCACTAAGCTCTCGGTCTCGATGCAGCTTGATCCATACGCAGATTATCTCACCGAATTTATTGTCTGGAACACCGAAAACCTGAGCATCGCTGATAGCCGGGTGGGTGAATAGAAATTCTTCGATCTCTCGCGGATAGATATTTTCACCACCGCGAATAATCAGATCCTTAATGCGTCCGACGATGTTGCAATAGCCTTCCGCATCAATGGTCGCGAGATCCCCTGTATGCATCCATCCAGCATCGTCAATTGCTTCTGCAGAGGCGACGGCATCTGCCCAGTATCCACGCATGACGCTGTATCCGCGGGTCAGTAATTCGCCTTTCTCGCCGCGTGGTGCGATCTTGCCATCTGCATTGATAATTTTCACTTCGAGATGCGGATGAATGCGACCGACCGTCGAGACGCGCCTTTCCAGCGGGTCGGTCGTTGCACTTTGAAAACTGACCGGACTTGTTTCGGTCATGCCATAGGCAATGGTGATTTCACTCTGATGCATTTCACTGACCACCCGCCGCATGATCTCAATCGGGCACGGCGAACCAGCCATGATGCCGGTGCGCAGACTGGTGAGATCGAAACGCGAAAATTCCGGATGGTCGAGCATCGAAATGAACATGGTCGGCACGCCATGCAGGCCGGTACATTTCTCGTCTTCGACCGTTTGCAGTGTGAGCAGAGGATCGAAGCTGTCATTGGGAATGACCATGCAGGCGCCGTGTGTCACACAGGCCAGATTGCCCAGAACCATGCCGAAGCAGTGATAGAAAGGAACAGGAATACAAAGCCGGTCCTGCTCACTGAGCCGCATCGCCTCGCCAATGAAGAAACCATTATTGAGAATATTGTGATGAGTGAGCGTCGCCCCTTTGGGGCTACCTGTGGTGCCACTGGTGAACTGGATATTAATCGGATCGTCAAATTGCAGCTCGTCTGCAAGCTGTAGCCGTTGTTTAATCGTGGTTGCGTTGCCGGAAATTGCGACTTCATCGAAATTAAACATGCCAGTCGTCCGCTCTTCCCCCAGGCGAATGACGCAACGCAGCCCCGGTAAGTGCTCTGAGCTGAGATAACCGGGCCGCGCATCACCAAGCTCTGGAACGATCGAGCGAAGAATTTCAATGTAATTGCTGGTTTTGAGGGAAGGGGTAAGGATAAGCGCTGCGCATTCGACCTTTGCCAGAACGTGCTTGAGTTCATGCGCGCGATAGGCTGGATTGATATTGACGAGAATAAGCCCCGCCTTCGCACTCGCGAACTGTGTGAGCAGCCATTCCACATTGTTGGGCGACCAGATGCCTATGCGCTCGCCGGGTTGGAGACCGATTGCAAGCAGTCCTTCGGCCAGCGCATCGGTACGGTTCTTTAATTCGTTATAGGTTAGTCGGATATTCTGGTGACGTACCACAACTGCCGGGCGGTTGGGATATTTCTCTGCTATCAGATCAAGATGGTTGCCGATGGTGTCGCCAATGAGTGGCGTTTCGTTTGCACCGTGAACGTAGCTCGCCTGCTGCATATATCCAATACTCCCAATCGATATGTCTGCACTTCTCGGACAGCATGACATTAAGATGGAGGACGGAAAATCACAGTTTTGTGGTTAGAGTATTCGAGCCAAAAGTGCGATCCGGTCTTAAATAGATGTGCTCTAACGCTTTGTGCAGCGCACCACCGTCGGCAGTCCGGCATTGGTGTATTTGCTCTGCATGGTATAGAGCCAGCCTTTGCACTCGGACATGGTTTTGAAGCAGCGGAAGCGGTCGATGGGCACTAGCCCGTCTCCATCACTGACAAATGGGGAATCGTCCACGCCGCTGAACTGGCCGACGATAACGCCGCTGCCGCGCGGCGGTGTATTGCAACGC
>RCUT01000958.1_pt1 | contig 14268 bp, 12 predicted proteins | sample 2166171 | NCBI WGS metagenome assembly RCUT01 (sample SAMN09932757, study PRJNA488358) | compost metagenome | isolation source: compost soil in 4-hydroxybenzoic | place: Germany: Experimental Botanical Garden
ACGGCGTTCTGATGGTTACGCCAACTGCGACCGGTCCGGATCTGACCGCACGCGGTCTGGAAAACGTGTTCCGCACCTGCGGTCGCGATGACCAGCAGGCTGACGTCATGGCCGATTACTTCCTGAAGAACTTCAAAGACAAGAAGGTCGCGATCGTCCACGATAAGGGCGCTTACGGCAAGGGTCTGGCTGATTCCTTCAAGGCTGCAATCAACAAGGGTGGCATCACCGAAGTTCAGTATGATTCGGTTACGCCAGGCGACAAGGATTTCAGCGCGCTCGTTTCCAAGCTGAAAGCCGCTGGCACCGAAATCGTCTACTTCGGTGGCTATCATGGTGAAGGCGGTCTTCTGTCCCGTCAGCTGCACGATGCAGGCCTCAAGGCGCTCATCCTCGGCGGTGAAGGCTTGTCCAACACCGAATATTGGGCCATCGGCGGCACCAATGCTGAAGGCACACTCTTCACCAACGCTGTTGATGCGACGAAGAACCCGGCTTCCAAGGAAGCTGTCGATGCGCTGACAGCCAAGAACATTCCGGTCGAAGCATTCACCATGAATGCTTATGCCGCTGTTCAGGTTCTCGCGAGCGGTATCGAACGCGCTGGTACGACTGACGATTCTGCAGCAGTCGCGAAGACCCTTCGTGATGGCCAGCCAATTGAAACGGTTATCGGCAAGCTGACCTACGGTGAAACGGGCGATCTGTCTTCGCCAAGCTTCGATGTTTTCAAGTGGTCGGATGGCAAGATCGTCGGCCTCGACTGATCTCGATCAGAAACAACAGAAAACGCCGGGGTTTGTCCCCGGCGTTTTTGTTTGTGCATGCATTGAGTTTTTCTGTCTTCGTCAGGAACCGGTAAAGCCAAGTTCTGCTTCGATAGCTTCGAAGCTTTGTTCCATTGCATAAGTCGGACTGAATGGAATTCCGAAATGACCGTAGGCAATTGACATCTGGCCTTCGGCCTTGCGCTCGCTGCCTTTGGCAACGGCGGCGACATAGAGCGCTGCTGCCAGCCCCGTTCGGTCAGACCCCGCTTTGCAATGAAGAAGGATCGGCTTTTCAGCATTTTGCATGAGCGCGATGAGTTCGCGGGTTCGCTCTGCCGTTAATTGTCGGCTGGACGACATTGCGTAGTTAGTGTGCTGGATGCCGAGCGCTTTGGAAGCTGCGACCTCATCATCATACCATTTTGCGCCAGGCTCGGCGCCGCGCAGATTGATGATCGTCTTGATGCCATAGAGCGCTTTCAGCTGGGCGATGCGCGATGGACTTGGCTGATTGGAGCGATAGGCCTGCCCCGCGATGATCGTGTGGACGTTGCCTTTATATTGAATTGTAACAAGATATCCGCCCAGGAAACCTGCTCCGATAAGGATCAGGAGGCCGGGCAAGCGCATGCGGTTTAAAGACCATGATGCATGTTTTTTGAAGAAGTTCATGTTTTTCATTTAAAAGCACATGGTTAAATGAAGGGAAAAATTGTTTTTTGCTTGGATTGCGCAATCTATGTAGTAAGATTGAGGCGTAATATTGTTGTTTTATGAATATATTTTGAATTTATAGAATAGGGGGATTTTAGATTTGGTGTCGCTAATCAAAATGAAAATGGACCAAAAACGGGGGATTTTGCCCGCCATGGTTATCAAAAGGTAAGCTTCGGTTAACCATACTGGTTTAATCTGTCTGTATCAAAATGGGGCAATTAGCGGAGCAGGTTTTATGCAGCGCTATAGATTTGACGACAAAAGAGTTCTGACCGAGGCAATCGTTGAGCTTCTCAACAGAGGTGTGGAGCCTGACGAGCTTGACCTCGTGCTAAGTCGGATTGGTCCGGTTGATCTGGACTTGATGCGGCAGTGCCTGATCGAGGTTTGGGAATATAACCATCAGGAACCGACGCACGAGCCAATGGCTGCTTGATCGGGTACTGTCTTATTCAAGCGTATCCCGACAAGTGTGAAACGGTTTCGGAAAATATGCGCGTGAAAACAAAAACTGGGGCACTGATCTCATTCATTGAGAGCGAAACCTGCTCCAAGGTACAGTAATCAGTCGAAGGCTGAGCGGCCAGCCCGTTTGTTTTCGGCTCCGAGTAGAGCTTGGACAACCGGACGGATTGTCTGAGATTGTCATAATCCTGAAACGGAGGGGTGCTAAATCTCTCCACGTATCGGGAATTCATTCCAGAATGGAAGCGGAAGGTCGGGTTCAGCCCGGCCTTTTTCGTTTTTAAGGTCCTTGATGGGGCCGTGAGCCAATTGGCCGTTTCAGAAAAAGTGATGCGATTTTCACGCGAAACTGCCTTCGCGTCCATGGTCTTTGATTTCGTGCATATCTTTCTGAAATCGTTTCGCAGTTTCCATGATGCATCATAATGTGGCGCGACATTTCATAGGGAGGTAATGAAAATGATACGACACATCGTTCTTATTCGGTTCAGATCTGATATCGGGTCCGATGATATCGCGGACGTGCTTAATCAGGTTGTTGCACTGCGGGAGAGGATTGATGGCATTGTTGCCGTCAGCGCAGGTGACAATATCAGCCCGGAAGCACTGGAGAAGGGATTCCGGCACGGGTTTGTTGTCGATTTTGCCGATGCTGCGGCGCGCGACGCTTATCTTCCTCACCCTGATCACGTGGTTGTCGGAACAAGGCTTGTTGAACTTGCTGAGAATGGCATCGAAGGCATTCTTGTGTTCGACTATAATTTTTAAAGCAGAAGCCCTCCAACGCCCATTTTCCCAAGATCATTTGCCGTGAGATTCAGACCGGCCATCAGGCGATCCAGAATCCAGTCGAGGCTGTTCTCACGAGCACTGCGCGCTGATCCGGGAGCGACAACAATATATTTTGTGCAGCACTTTGCCAGAACAAGAAGATTGCCCGGGTCAACCGGCATGCCGATGCGTAAAATCTCCCCGCCAGACGCCACGATGGAGCGCGGAACAATATCGGCTTCGTCCGCGATTGAAGAGGCGCTGACAATCAGGACCACATCACAGGACTGTACAAGTTCATCGATTGCTTTTGCTATTGCGTCTTGTTCATGAGCAACGCGACGTTCCTCTATGACTGAGCCTTGATTGCGCTCCACGCGCTTGGTGATCAGGTTGGTGGTTTTGTCGAGCACACTGTCGCGTATGGTGGGTAATTGGGATTGTATGATCCCAATCTTCGTCGCCTTGAATGATCTGACGTCAAGGACGTCCTGTCCGTCTTGTAAGGTGTGGAGGCTCTCAATTAATGTTGCAGGGACGGCAAAGGGAACGATTTTAACCGTCGCCACCATCTGCCCGGCTTTAACACGGCAGTCATTGCGCAAGGTTGCGACCGAGATGCGTGAATCGAGCAGGTTGATCCTGTCGATGGCTGTTGCATCTGCGTGGAACAGGCCGTCATGACGGGCGAAGAGATTTATACGACCGGTAACAGGTTTGCCCGGCTCTATATTGTCTGAAATCAGTAGCGTTCCGATAGCAAGAGCCGCTTCATCTTCGCCAATGTCATCGTTCTCAAGGCGAGCGGCGAAAACATGCGTGATGCCTTGCTGTCCCAATATCTCAATATGATCGCGTGTGAGCAGAGTGCCTTTCCGGAAGCTGTGGGCGCCTGCGGCAATTGCATAAGCAAGCATTGTCCCTTCAGTTTCTTCAATCGGCCAATTACCAAAAATCATAAGCGTTCCGTGAGATCGTATTCCTGCAAATGTAACCTATAACATCAAAACGCGAACTGGAATCGATCTGAGCGCATTCCGAAAAGTGTGAAACGGTTTTCGGAAAAGACGCGCGTTTAAATAAAACATTAGAGCGCCGATCTGATTCAATCAGATTGAGATGCGTTCCAGAGTCCAATGCGAAGCGAAATGCATAGAGTTATTTGCATCACTATGTTATAGGCAATGTTGAAGCTGTTGCATGTTGATCTTGTTAATCTGCGTAAATTTGAATAACTTCCATTAGTATTATTTAATCTTCATGAATTCTATAGATGTGATTTTCGAGTAGGGTTTAATCACTTTCAGTTTAACATTGAATATCGTCTTGAAATTTCAGAGATGAACTTGTAGGGAGCCACCGACGGGAATTGGTTTTATCCAATTTGATTCCGGGTGGGGCGATTATGACTCACATTGCGTATGCAGCCGCGACATTTCGATCCAATACATTTTTGGTCTGACGCGTGACAAACGGGATTATTCGTTATAACGGTACGTTTGAAATTTTCAGAACTTACCGAAATCTAGGAAATGACGAATGCACCAGAGCAAAAGCTCTGCGCGCAGGATGGAAAGACAAATGAAACACGGCACCCCCCGGACGATCGTTTCGTTCGCCGTCTTGGCCCTCACGGCGTTTCTCGCCGGCTGCGAGAACCAGGTCCTGCTCTCTCCGAAGGGAGAGGTCGGTGTGGCAGAACGCGATCTCATGTTTTTCGCGACTGGATTGATGCTCCTCGTCGTGCTGCCGGTCATCTTTATGACCCTGTACTTCGCCTGGAAGTATCGCTCCACCAACGACAAGGCAGAGTACAAGCCTGACTGGCATCACTCTACCAAGATTGAAGCTGCGGTCTGGCTCATTCCGTGCGCCATCATTGTGGTTCTCGGCACAGTGACATGGATCAGCACGCATAAGCTCGATCCTTATCGTCCGCTGGAATCTGATGTGAAGCCGATCAATGTCGAAGTTGTTGCGCTCGATTGGAAGTGGCTGTTCATCTACCCGGATCTGGGTGTTGCATCGGTCAATGAAATGGCAATGCCGGTCGGTACGCCAGTCAATTTCAAGCTGACCTCCAGCAACATCATGAACTCCTTCTTCATTCCGCAACTCGGTAGCCAAGTCTATTCCATGCCAAGCATGCAGACCAAGCTGCACCTGATTGCTGATCATGAAGGTGTGTTTGACGGCATTTCCGCTAATTATAGCGGTCAGGGCTTTGCCCAGATGCGCTTCAAAGCCCATTCGCTGGATCAGGCAGGCTTTGACAAGTGGATTGCTGATGCCAAGGCTTCGGGTCAGGAACTGTCGCGTGAGCGTTATGCTTCGCTGGTTCAGCCGAGTGAAAAGGCTCCGGTTCAGTACTTTGCCTATAATGACAAGGCGCTGTTTCATAACATCGTGAACCGTTGCTGGGACGGCAAGTCCGTCTGCCTCGATGATCAGATGCATCAGGCCCAGATGGCTCAGGCAGCGCGCGCAAATCTGCGCAAGTCATCGCCTGTCGATTTCAGCCTGTGGGCAAATGACATCATTTGCGCCATCCAGCCGCAGCGTCTTTCGCAGCTTGAAAACTGATTTGCCGATGCAGCTTAGCCCCGATGTTCTATCCGGGGCTAAGCTGCTGATCGCACTCCAATCGAAGTAAGAATAGAAATGTTCGGAAAACTTACGCTCGAAGCGATCCCCTATCACGAGCCTATCATCATGGTCACATTGACCGCGATAGCTGGTGGGGCGCTCGCTATTCTCGCAGCCATTACCTACTATAAAAAATGGGGCGTTCTTTGGAACGACTGGCTGACCTCTGTCGATCATAAACGCATCGGCATCATGTATATCATTCTGGCTTTCGTGATGCTGTTCCGCGGCTTCTCGGATGCTGTCATGATGCGCGCCCAGCAGGCCATGGCCTCAGGTGCCAATGAAGGCTTCCTTCCGCCGCACCATTACGATCAGATATTCACCGCTCACGGCGTGATCATGATCTTCTTTGTGGCAATGCCTTTCATCGTCGGTCTGATGAACTTTGCCGTACCGCTTCAGATTGGTGCACGCGACGTTGCATTCCCGTATCTCAACTCGCTGAGCTTTTGGCTGACGGTTGCCGGTGCGATCCTGATCAACCTTTCGCTTGGTATCGGTGAATTCGCCAAGACTGGCTGGCTGGCTTACCCGCCGCTTTCCGGCAAGGAGTTCAGTCCGGATGTCGGGGTGGATTATTATATCTGGGCTCTCCAGATTTCCGGTATGGGTACGCTGCTTTCAGGCGTGAACCTCATCACCACCATCATCAAGATGCGTGCGCCTGGCATGGGCATGATGCAGGTCCCAGTTTTCACCTGGACCGCACTCTGCTCGAACGTCCTGATCGTGGCTGCGTTCCCGATCCTGACCGTGACGCTCGCTCTGCTGTCTCTTGATCGTTATCTGGATTTCCACTTCTTCACCAATGATGGTGGCGGCAATCCGATGATGTACGTCAACCTCATCTGGATCTGGGGACACCCGGAAGTCTATATTCTGGTTCTGCCTTGCTTCGGTGTTTTCTCCGAAATCATTGCGACCTTTTCGGGCAAGCGTCTGTTTGGCTATGCGTCGATGGTGTATGCGACCGTTGCCATTACCATTCTGTCGTTCCTTGTCTGGGTGCACCACTTCTTCACCATGGGTGGCGGTGCAAGCGTAAACGCCTTCTTCGGCGTTGCGACCATGATCATCTCGATCCCGACGGGTGCAAAAGTCTTCAACTGGCTCTTCACCATGTATAAGGGGCGCGTCCGCATGGAAACGCCGGTCATGTGGACCATCGGCTTCATGTGTACCTTCGTTGTTGGTGGTATGACGGGCGTTCTGCTTGCTGTTCCGCCTGCAGATTTCGTGCTGCACAATTCCGTATTCCTGATCGCCCACTTCCATAATGTGATCATCTCGGGCGTTCTGTTCGGCTGCTTTGCCGGTCTCATCTACTGGTGGCCAAAGGCTTTTGGCTTCAAGCTGCATGAAGGTCTCGGCAAGAAGGCATTCTGGTGCTGGCTCGTTGGCTTCATCATGGCCTTCATGCCGCTCTACGTGCTCGGCCTGATGGGCATGACCCGCCGTCTGAACCACACCGAAAATCCAGCATGGCATATCTACCTGATCATTGCTGCTGTTGGCGTTGCAATCATCCTGCTTGGTATCGTCTTCCAGGTTCTCCAGATCATGATCTCTATTCGCGATCGTGAAAAACTGCGTGTCGTTGATGGCGACTCCTGGGGTACTGGACGTACGCTCGAGTGGTCAATTTCGTCGCCTCCGCCATTCTACAACTTCGCTGAAGTTCCGCATGTGCGTGACCACGACAGCTGGTGGGATATGAAGCAGAACGGTTATGTTCGTCGTACCGAAAAGTTCGCGCGCATTCATATGCCGAAGAACACCGGAACGGGCTTCATCATCGGTATCCTGTGCATTCCATTCGGTTTTGCAATGGTGTGGCATATCTGGTGGCTGGCAATTGCATCGTTTATCGCGGTCTTCGCCGTTGCTATCGCCCACTCCTTCAACAATGACAGAGACTTCTATGTCTCGGCCGATGAAGTACAGCGCGTCGAAGACGCACATACCCGGCAACTGAATGCTCAGGAGGCCTGATCCATGAGCGCGACTGTTATGACTACCGGCCCTTTCAAGGGCGGAAACGAGCATCCCGCTCACGAAGATCATCATGATGCAGGGTCGACCACGCTGGTCGGCTTCTGGATCTACCTGATGAGCGACTGCGTTCTCTTCTCGGGATTGTTTGCAACCTATGCCGTTCTGGCGCATCAGTTCGCGGGCGGTCCAACCGGCCGTGAACTCTTCGACCTGCAGTTCGTGCTGACCGAAACCATGATCCTGCTGGCCTCCTCGCTGACCTATGGTCTGGCGACGCTTTCAATGTTCAGGAATAACCGTGCAGGCGTTCTGTTCTGGTTGGGCGTTACCTTCCTGCTCGGCGCAGCGTTTCTGGTCATGGAAATCTATGAATTCCATCACCTGATCGTTGAAGGTGCGGGTCCGGATCGTTCGGCATTCCTTTCGGCGTTCTTTGCGCTGGTCGGAACGCACGGTCTCCACATTACTTCGGGTCTCGTCTGGATTCTGGTGCTTTCTGCCCAGCTTCTGCGCGACGGTCTGACTGAAAAGAACCGGACGCGCGTGATGTGCTTGAGCCTCTTCTGGCACTTCCTGGACATCATCTGGATTGGCGTCTTTACCCTTGTCTATTTGCTGGGTGTACTGTGATGAGCTCTGGACACGAAACACACGATCAAGCCGCACATGGCAGCCTGAAGTCCTACCTGATTGGTCTGACTCTGGCGATCATTCTCACCATCGTTCCGTTCATGCTGGCGATGAACGGTTACTTTACGCCAGCAACGACTGCAGCAATCGTTATCGGTATGGCTGCTGTTCAGATCGTGGTGCATCTGGTTTACTTCCTGCATCTTGATCCGAAGTCGGAAAATGGCTGGAACATCTTGGCACTCATCTTCACGGTCATCATTCTTGCGATCGTGCTTGCTGGCTCCATCTGGGTCATGCATCACCTCGATACCAATATGATGCCGATGTATATGTCGCCTGAAGATGCGCGTAATCTGCCATAAGTGAATTTCAAGAGGCCGACTTTGGGCGGCCTTTTGATGCCAGATACCAGGCCTGACGGCCCGGTCCCGCGGCTTTTTTCCTCCCTCTCCCCCTTAAAAGCCGCGTGGCGCCCCGGTTCCCTCCGGGGCGCTTTCATTTTGAAGCGCATCCCAAAAAGTGTGAAACGGTTTTTGGATAAGATGCGCGTTAGCGAACAATTTCAGCGCATCCCAAAAAGTGTGAAACGGTTTTTGGGTAGGATGCGCGCTCGAAGCCATGTTGCCTCCGCATTGTTCCCAATTTCAATTCCCAAATTTGGCCAGCCCCTACAGCAGCAATAAGATGCTCTGTTCCAGAGCGGCTCAGTTAAATCAGGATCACTGGAGCCGCTCTAAGTATTTGTTTCGTCACATTATCCCACGCAAAACCGCTTCGCACTTTTGCTGTAAAAGCTCTAGACGGGGCGTTTCGTATCGATGCGACGCATGTTGGAGCTGCATTGCAGGTTACCCAACTGACGAAAGAACTGTGTCAGCAAAGCGCGGACGCATAGAGCTTGAGTATTCTGGATTTTCTATCGGCAGACGACGGCTGGCTTTTGCGAGCACACAAAACTCTGTCCAAAATACCTGAAGAGCGACGCAATCCAAGATGGAGTTTCAAAAAGTACATAATTGTAAAATTTTAATCAAATATTTGTAATTTCGACGCGAGTGGGGTGGCTTATTGAGTATAGATTAACGTAATATAAGTCATGAATTTACCATTATTTGTTGCGTTGTTTGCATAGTGAGTGCTATTGTTGTAGTATCGCCCATGATTGATAATTAATGCGTCTCTATTTGCTCTGTTTTTTGGAGAATTTGTGATGTTTTTATTTAAGAATATGCTTGTAAATAAGCGTGCTGTTGGTGTGGCAATTGTGGCCGCTGCCCTATTCACTCCTGCAATTGCTTCCGCTGCTACCGCATATGTATCCGCTTCGGTAAACGTTCGCTCCGGGCCCGGTGCAAATTACGGACGGCTTGCAACTCTTCCAGCAGGTATAACGGTCAATGCCGGTTCCTGCCGCAATGGCTGGTGCCAGATTTATAACGGCAACAGCGTTGGTTTCGTCTCTGCACGTTATGTCCGCTTTGGTTCGTATAATGGTGCTTATGCTGCGCCATCCAACACCACCGTTATCGTCAGCAATGACGGTTATGACAATGGTTGGGCTCCCGGTTTCGGGCTTGGTCTCGGTCTAGGCTGGGCATCGGGAGGCGGCTATTGGGGACCTGGCTGGGGTGGTCCGGGTTGGCGTGGTGGCCCGAATTATGTCAACGGCTGTATCGGTCGCAACTGCCAGTCTAATCGTGGCGGTGGGCGCAATGGCTGGAACCCGCGTTGGGGGCATGGTCCGCAATGGGGTGGCAGAGGATGGCCGAACGGAGGACGTGGAAACTGGGCACCTGGCCGGGGCGTGGGGCCACGTTTCACATCTGGTCCGGACCACTTCGGCGGATTTAACCGCCCGGCATTTGGTGGCCGCGGCTTCGGTGGCGGTTTTGGCGGCGGGGGCATGCATTTTGGAAACATGCGGCCGATGCACGCCGGACGTTAGGAATATCACCTAAATTACTCGATATCAGGTCGTTATCCTCCCCTCCTGATGACCTGATCCGCGGCTCGCTGGATTCCCCTCCCTCCAGCGGGCCGCAATCATTTTGCTATCTGAATGTTCCCAATATTAACTGTCTCAATATTAACGCTCCCCATTAACTGTCCATTGACTCAATCTATTCAAAATAGGGAATAGTTGACCTTTGGGCTTTGGAAGTGTTTTGAGATTCTGACTGGACCGATGTGTGTTTTCGGTTTTTCTTAGATAAAATCTCTTCCGGGCCTGAAATGTCATAGCGCATTTGGGTTGAAGCTTGGCCTTCCCACTACTCTATGTTAATCCCTGAATCGTCCTGGGATTGGGGGAGGACGAAGCGCTACCCAAGCGGTCGTGAAATAGAAACCGGACAGTAACGTGTATGACTTGGAGTAACAGGACGATACAGGGAAGAAGTCTGATTGTGTTCGCGCTGGCGGTGCAATTTGCTTCGATGACAGTGTCGCCTGCATTGGCGTTCGAGATTTTTGGTGTCCGGCTTTGGGGCAAGGACAAGACGGATGATGCCGATGCGGTCATCTCCGATCCCAAGCATTATTCAGTAAATGTAGAAGCGACAGGCAGCCGGAAGAATGCCGACGGCAGTGATGCAGACGTGAAATCTGTGATTGAGGGTGCTTCTGGCCTCGTTTCAGACGAGGATAAGCCCGCTTCGGGTTCTGCCGGGCTTTTAGCCAAGGCACGTGGCGACTACCGTCGCATTCTGTCAGCGCTATATGGCGAAGGCCGCTATGGTGGCACGATTTCTATCAAGGTTGATGGACGCGAAGCCAGTGACATTCCCGTAGATGCGGATATTCCCGATAATGCCAAGATCGATATTTCTGTCGATCCGGGGCCGCAGTTTTTGTTCTCGCGCACAGCTATTTCCAATATTGCTCCACCACCTGTCGACAAGCGCGATAAAGTGCCGTCGCCTGAAGAAGCAGGTTTTGCTCCGGGAAAGGTTGCACGTTCCGGCACGATCCTAAAAGCGGAACGTCTTGCGGTTGAAGCGTGGCGTCAGCAAGGCTATGCGAAAGCCAAGGTGACTGGCGAAGATATCGTCGCCGATCATGATGGAAACACGCTTGCAGCCGATGTATCGCTCGATCCGGGCCGCAAGGCGCATTATGGCCCTGTAAGTGTGGTCGGGACTGCGCGTATGGACCCGCAATTCATCGCTTGGATGACAGGATTGGAGCCGGGGCAGGAATATGACCCGGATGACATAGAGAAGGCGAAAAAGCGCCTTGGACGCATGGAAGTTTTCCGTGCAATGAATTTTGAAGAAGCCGAGAAGATCGAGCCCGATGGCAGTCTGCCAATGACGCTCAATGTTCAGGAGCGCAAACCGCGCCGGTTTGGTTTTGGTGCCGAATATTCGACGCTCGATGGCTTTGGTGTGACCGGATACTGGATGCATCGCAACCTGTTCGGCAGAGGCGAACGTCTGCGCTTTGATGCCAAGATCAGCGGTGTCGGCGGATCGCAGGACAACTCGTTTAATCCTGCCAACTTCACATATATGATCGGCACAAGCTTCACGAAGCCGGGCGTTTATACGCCGGACACGGATTTCGTCGCAGCTCTCGATGCAAAGCGTGAAGTACTCGACGCCTATACTGAAACATCGATTAACGCGAAGACCGGCTTTACGCAGATTTTCAGCGATGAACTCTCCGGCGCGCTTTACGCCAAGGCGAGCCACGGCCGCTTCGAAGACGATTATTTCGGAACACGTGAATTCACGACCGGCGGGCTTGAAGGTAATCTTCTTTATGATGGCCGCAACAACAAGCCCGATCCAAGCTCCGGCGTTTATCTCGAAGGCAATATTCAGCCGTTCTACGAATTCCAGCGCGGTAATTTCGCGACCCGTTTCACGGCTGAAGGCCGTGCTTATTACGGTTTCGGCGCGACAAACCGTGTGATTCTTGCAGGCCGCGTGAAGGTTGGCTCTATCGTTGGCGCGGAGATTGAAGATCTCCCACCTAACCAGCTCTTCCTCGCGGGCGGCGGCGGCTCCATCCGTGGCTATTCCTATCGTGGTGTCGGTGTTGAAACATCGACCGGCGATATCATCGGTGGCCGCTCACTGGTCGAGGCATCGGGCGAAGTGCGCACACGCGTCACCGATTCCATCGGCGTGGTGGGCTTCGTCGATGCGGGCTATGTGGGCGAGCAGTCCTATCCTGATTTTTCGGAAGAAATGCGTATCGGTGCGGGCTTGGGTCTGCGCTATCTGACGGGGCTTGGACCTATCCGTCTTGACGTAGCACTTCCACTTAACCGCCGCTCGGGCGATCCGAGCTATGCATTCTACGTAGGCATAGGACAGGCGTTTTGACCAGATTTATCGCACTCTTAGCCTTCATTCTCTTTGCCATTCCTGTGGTCGCGCAGGAGCAGGCGGAAGAAGAGAAGTCGTATTTCATTTCCTTCGTGGAGAGCAAACTTTCCGCGCCAAACCGTCGTATCGAGTTTTCAGGCTTAAGTGGTCTTCTGTCGTCTGAAGCAAGTGTTGGCGCGATCACCATTGCCGACCGCGAAGGTGTGTGGCTGCGTATCGAGAATGCCAAGCTCAACTGGAGCCGTACAGCACTGTTCACCGGTCGTCTGAGTATTCAGTCACTGGTGGCCGAACGTATCGACATCATCCGCAAACCATTGCCGGACAACAGCCTGCCATCGCCTGAATCTTCGAGTTTCAGCCTGCCGGAGCTGCCGCTGTCGGTCAATATCGATAGCCTTGATGTAGCTCACCTGCATTTTGGTCAGGATATTTTCGGGCTGCAATCGGAAGTATCGCTCAACGGCAATCTTTCGCTTGCCGACGGGTCGCTGAATTCCGTGTTTGATATCAAGCGTCTTGATGGGCCGGGCGGCAATTTTGCGCTCAGCGCTGCTTATGCCAATGCCGATCAGAAGCTTGATCTTGATCTCAAAGTAACAGAGCCTGCCAATGGCATTGTCGCCAATGTGCTCAATATCGATGGACACCCGCCGGTCGATCTCACTCTGACGGGCAAGGGAACACTTGACGATCTCAAGATTGATTTGTCACTTGATACCAATGGCAACCGTACGCTGACAGGTGGCTTCACACTGGTACGTCAGGCCGATGGCCGCGTTTTTGCAACCCGTGTCGATGGTCCGATCGCGGTTCTGGTTCCTCCGGTATTTCGCGACTTCTTTGGCGCTGAAACGGCCCTTTCCGCGAATGGTCTGCTGAAAGATGGCGGCGGTTTCCGCCTTGACGATCTGGCGCTGACAACCGCTGCATTGAAGGTGAAGGCCTCTGCAGAATCGGGCAGCGACGGTTTTCTGAACAAGCTGCGCGTTGATGCGAACATTCAAGATGACAGCAAGGGTCAGGTTCTCCTGCCGGTGAAGGGTGGTGAGACAACCATCAACAATGCCACGCTACAGATTTCCTACGGCGACCGCCCGACCAATGACTGGACCGGAAAGCTCGCGATTGCCGGATTCAAGAATGCGACTGTTTCTGCGTCAAGCATCGCGCTCGATATGGGTGGCGTTGCTGAAAATCTCGGCGACATCGCAAATCGTCATGTCACCTTCAATGTGAACGGCGGCATCAGCGGTATCAATGCAACAGATGCAAAAGTTGCTGAAGCGCTGGGCGAAAAAATCGATCTGACGATTGCGGGTGGCTGGCGTGCCGGTACTGCTGTCGAACTCGCAAAGGCCAGCATTGAAGGCAACGGCTTGAGCCTTGAGCTTCAGGGCAATATTGCTGACTTTGCATTCAATGGCGATATTCTCGCCAAGGTCGCAAGCCTTGCGCCTTATGGGGCGCTGGCGGATCGCAATCTGGCAGGTAGCATCGACGTAAAAGCAACTGGCACGGTCAGCCCCGTCAGCGGTGCCTTCCAGCTTGATCTGGATGGAACTGCGCAGAACATGCGCACGGGCACGGAAGCGGTCGATAATATTCTCGACGGCAATGTCGATCTGAGCGGTGCGCTGGGACGTAGCGCACAGGGGTTTTCCGCGCGCAATTTCCGCATCGGCAATGAGCTAAGCGAAATCACAGCCAATGGCTCTTTTGCATCCGATAAGGCTGATTTCGATTTTGGCGTCATGCTGTCTGATCTCAAGCTTCTGTCTGACAAAGCTTCCGGTCGCATGACGATCAAGGGTAGCGCGCGTGGCGATGATAAGCTTATCGCTTTGGCCCTTCGTGCCGATGCACCACAGGGAACGCTTGCCGACCGCAAGCTCGCCGACGGCGCTCTCGACTTCAACGCGCTTCTGGACGGC
>RCUT01000963.1_pt1 | contig 14241 bp, 11 predicted proteins | sample 2166171 | NCBI WGS metagenome assembly RCUT01 (sample SAMN09932757, study PRJNA488358) | compost metagenome | isolation source: compost soil in 4-hydroxybenzoic | place: Germany: Experimental Botanical Garden
GGATTAGGGCGGCCGAGGTCCCGGCCAGAAACGCTCGGCGTTTCAGCTCAAACATGGGTTTTTCCTCCTCAAAAATCCGATCTGCTTTTCTCTGTTCGGATAACAAAAGAGATTCCATGTGAATTTTGTTAGGTAAAGCGTTATGTTACTGATTGCTAATTTTATTGCGACGCAATATGTATTGTTAGGTAATTGCGAGGGATAAGATGAGAGCAAAAAACCGGGTTACGCTACAGGCGATCGCGGATGAGGTCGGACTTTCAAAATATGCCGTCTCCCGGTCACTGGCAGGAAAGTCAGGCGTGAGCGAGGAGACGCGCCAGCTTATTCTCGGCGCTGCCGAACGCCTCGGATATACCAAGCAGGCAAGTCGTCATGACACGCTGGAGCTCGGTTTGGTGTTCCATGACGTCGATCTGGTCAACAGCGAGCTCAATCAAGAAGTTCAGGCGGGTGCGCAGCGCGAAGCCGAGCGGCTTGGTGTCAATCTTCGCGTTCGATGGGCGCATGGCGACGACATTCTTGCGCAGCACGCGAAATCATTTTCCGGCCTTATCCTGGCTGGGCCTCACTCGCGCGATGCGATAGCCAGAGCAGAAGCAGTCGGACGGCCGATCATTCGCATGGGCTGGACGGAGCCCCTTGAGCAGGTTGACTATGTTGGCGGGACGGACCATGAGGGCGGGCAGGCAGTCGTCAAGTTTTTGCTTGGACTGGGCCACAAGACAATCGCCTATGTTTATGGATCGACGGTCTATCGGGGGCGGAACGAGCGCTATTACGGCGCGCGCGAGGTCATCGAGCAGGCAGGTGATGCGGAACTTCACCTCATGAAGTTTGATGAGACCCTGGGCTTTGCCGGCGCTCTTGGGAAACTTGAGTCGAACGGGATTTACCCGACGGCATATTTTTGCGCCCACGACGGTCTGGCGCTCACCGTCGTATCCGAATTGCTCGGTCGGGGCTATCGGATACCGGATGACGTATCGGTCGTTGGATTTGGCGATTATTCTGCGGCCACCCAGATTTCACCACCGCTAACGACAGTTCGCGTGTTTGGTCGCGAAGCTGGAGCCGCCGCGCTTGCCTTGCTGCTAGAGCGGATTGACCGGCCGCGAAACCAGGATCAGCCGCCCCGTAGCATAAGGATCGTGTCACGCCTGATCGAGCGGAAGTCCACTGCGCAGGCGAAGCTCTTGCACACGTAGTCGTACAAATCGTTGAAGCAAGGAGCCATGAATACTTCCTGATGGCTCTGCTGCGGAAACCCCGGAGCGGGAAAACAGCTTCCGGGGCGGCAACGTTGCGCATCAGATCGGCAGCTCCATGGGTACGGCGCCCTCATCGCCATAGCCGCGATCGGTTCGCTTGACGAAAATGCCAGCAGCTTCTTCGATCATCGTGATCCGGCAATGGTGCAGTGACCTTACACGCGCAAGTTCTGATTTAAGACTGCCGGGTATGGTGTCTCGCCGGATTCCGAGACGATGCGATCAGTCATGGCGTCATTGTTTCGATCCGCAGCTTTCTCTTACGCAGAGCGTGTGCGGAAGATATTCGGTCATCAATGAAACCTTGCCGTTTTCCAGATGTTGAACCAGCGCCTTTGCCCCAGTGTAGCCAAGCCGGTGACGGGGTATTTTAATCGTTGTCAGAGTTGGCGTGAATGCGCCGCTGACCGGATGATCGTCGAAGCCGACAAATGCGACATCCTCCGGTACCCTCATGCCCAATTCTTTCGCCACCTGAATTGCCCCGAAAGCGAGTTCATCACTTGCGCATAAAATCGCGCTCAGCCGCGCTTGCCTGGAGCGAAGTTGCTGCATCGCCGCGCGTCCGGCGTCAATTGTAAAGGCAGGGAGATGGATAACCTCTATTCTGTCGGCCAACCCCGCCTCCGTCATGGCGTCCGCATATCCTCTGGCTCGGGCTGCGAAAATGGGGCTGTCGCTTGGCCCGCTCAAATGAACGATCTCGGATTTCCCCAGTGAAAGCAGGTGCCGGGTGGCGTCGTGGGCTGCCCTTCTGTCATCTATGCCAACAAAGGCCACATCGGGGATATCGACTGGACGCGAGATTGCGATGATGCGATGCCGGTAGTGCGGTGAAGCTGAAAGGCTCTCGGGGATTTTTCCGGTGAGGATAATGACACCGTCTGCTGCTCCGGCGACAAGTTGTTCCGCAAGCGCGGTTTCGCGTTCAGCATTTCCTTTTGTGCTTCCAACGATTACCCCTATGCCATGTTCTTCCAGAGCGTCCTCAATGCCGGAAATGATCTGAGGATGCGAAAACGCGGCGATATTGGGTAACATCACCAGGACCTGCCCGGCCTTGCGCGATCTCAGGCGTCGCGCGCTATGGTTGGCAACGTAGCCGTTCGCGCGGGCGATTTCGCCGATCCGCCTGCGAGTTTCTTCCGTCACTGCCCGGGAGCCGGCCAATGCGCGGCTTACCGTTGACGGATTAACACCAGCAAGCCGGGCAATATCGACAATGGTGATTGCCGATCTTGTCGCCGGCTGTTCCGCCTGAAAATCCGTGTCGGTCACGATTGATCCATCCAGGCGTTGCAGGGTGCCGTGCTCATTCCGTTTCCTCCTGCAACTCGTCCACGTAAGGCGCTATCACGAACTGCGGTACAAGCTGGGAGTATTTGGCGCGTTCCTCAGGATCGAGACCCTCATCGGTAATGATCCGTGTAACACTCTCGATTGGTGCCGTGCGATAGATGGTCCGGCTGCCAAACTTGCTACTGTCTACAAGCAAGGTGGTCTCCGCTGCCGCCCCAATCATTGCTTTTTGCAGTTGGACCAGTTCAAGCGAGGTGTCGCTGACGCATTCGGTGTCGACCGCCTGAGACGAGAGGAAAAAGTGATCGCATCGCAATTCGCGCACAAAATTGATGCCTGTTTCCCCCAGAAGCGAATAAGCGCCGTGGCGACAGATGCCGCCGGGAACCACCAGCTTGATGTGCGGCTTGTTGGCCAGGATGTAAGCTACGTGGACGTCATTTGTCACCACGGTCAGCGGTATCGCCAGATCGGCAACAGCATGGGCAAATTGATGGAGCGTCGAGCGCGAATCAATCAGTATGCTCTGTTCGGGCTGCAGCAGTTTTGCGGCGGCTGCGGCAATCGCCCGTTTTTCCTCCACGGATGTCTGGCGGGCTTCCTCGACAAGCGGCTCATATGTCGTATTGCGGCGGACACGCACCGCACCGCCATGGGTGCGGCGGACGATGCCTTGCAAAGCCAGATAATCCAGATCCCGGCGAATTGTGGATATTGATGTGTTGAGGCGCTTGGCAAGTTCCTGACTGGACGCAACCTGGTTGGTGGCGAACCATTCCATGATTTTTTCACGCCGTTCCGCCGGCAGGAAGTCGTCCACCTGAATGGGATTGGTATCGGCCAAAAAATAAGTCCTCGAATTTATCGGTTTCGGCGCATCTTACAGACAGGGTGAGAAAACTGAAAGCTGATGGCCAAACTCAAGGATGCTGGGGCGCCCCGACCATCCCATTTCTGGTCTGGCCGGGTGCTTTTTTCACAGGCTGACGTTGATATATTCCGAACCAGCGGCACCAACGCCCTTGTAGGCGGTGACTTCGATCTCGACGCGGAAGTCCGGACCGCCGAGCGGAGGGCAGGTGACGGTGCTGCAGGGATCGATGCCGCGAAACTTCTCGCCGACATAGGCCATCACGGATGGCGCGTCTTCCACGTGGGGGATAACGACGCGCGAACGGACAACGTCAGCGAGCGTTGCTCCCACGGCCGCCAGCGCGCCTTCGATGTTGTGGAAGCACTGCTTGGCCTGCTCGACCGGATCGGTCGACATTTCACGGGTCTTGTAATTGCGGCCGGCCGTGTTGGAGACGAACACCCAGTTGTCCACTGCCACGACGCGAGAATAGCTTTCCTTTTCTTCGTAAAGGCTGCCCGACTTGACTTTCGTTACCTTGACCACGTTTGAATTCCTTCCATTTCTGAGTGGTGATTGATGATCAGGCAGTCGCTGCCCGATGTGTTTCCGGCAGGGCCCGGTATCCGTAGATGCGTTCGGCGAATTCGGGCGTGATGCGGTCTTCACGCAGGTCACGTTCGATATCACCAGCCGCCCGTCCGGACGGCAGGCCGTAACCGCCGCCACCGGGCGTGACCAATTCGACGATCTGACCGGCCTTGAGCTGCACGGTGCCCGGCAGATTCTTCTGGCCGTTTCCGAAATCGAACCGGGAGCCGGCCGCCTGCAGGCCGCCGTCGAGACCCCATGGGTAGACGGCGATCCGGCCACCCTCAACGCTGAAGCGGCAATCGGCCTCGATGCGATAGACACGGCGCAGGCCCATTCCGCCGCGCCATCTGCCGGCGCCGGCGGATCCGTTGACCAGTTCGTATCGAAGCAGTGTGAGCGGATATTCCAGTTCCAGCGCCTCGACCGGCAGGTTGGAGGTGTTGGTCATATGAACATGGACGCCGCTCAGGCCATCTGCGGTCGGGCGCGCACCGCCCCCGCCGCCGATTGTTTCGAGATAGACCCAGAGTGAACCGTCTTCACGGGTGCCAGTGAAGAGGGCACCGGTGCAGGCGCCGTTTCCTGCCGCCGTAACCTTGCCGGGCAAGGCCTTGGCAAGAGCGCCCTGCACGAGATCGGCGACACGCTGGCATGCGGCGATGCGGCCATCGACTGCGGCCGGGTGCTTGCAGTTGAGCAGCGATCCGTAAGGTGCTTCCACCGTGATCGGCCGCGACAGGCCGGCATTGGGCAGTATGGTAGGATCGATTACGGCCTTGACGGCATAATAGCAGGTTGCGAGCAGGGCCGTGTAGATGACGTTGAGACCGGCCGCCACCTGGGGCGGCGCGTCAAATGCCAGATGCATTGAATCGCCCGTGACGGTGATATCAACCTTGAATTCCATCACGGCGGAAAACTGGTTGCTGTCGAAATAGTCGGTAAATGAGTAGGTTCCGTCTGGAATGGCGGCGATGCCGGCTCGCATCTTGCGCTCGGCGTAATCCTGCAGCGCGTCTCCCGCCGCCAGAACCTTGTCTGCCCCATATTTGGTGCAGAGGTCCTGCATACGCCTTACACACAGCCGGTTCGCCGACATTTGTGCCCGGAGGTCGGAAAGCCGTTCATGCGGAACCTGGCAGTTTAGCAGGAATAGATCCTGAATATCCTTTTGCAAAATGCCTTCGCGGTATAGGCGCACTGGAGGAATGCGGATGCCTTCCTGATAGATGTGGGCGTGACCCCGATCGGCGAAATCCGCGTGGTGGGCGGTGTTTACAGCCCAGCCAACCATGGTTTCGCCATGGAAGACAGGTTCCGCCAGAACAATGTCGGGCAGGTGGGTTGCACCACCCTCATAGGCATCGTTGCCGATGAAGACGTCACCGGGTTTGATATCGTCGGCGACATAGCGTTTGTTGATATGCGGAATGATGCCGATGAAACTGCCGAGGTGCATGGGGATGTGTTCCGCCTGGCACAGGGTATTGCCGTGCCGGTCGAACAGTGCCGTCGAGCAATCACGACGTTCCTTGATGTTGGTAGAGTAGCTTGCGCGGACCAGCGCCTCTCCCATTTCCTCGACGATCGAGGTCAACGCACTGCCAATGACTTCGACAGTAATCGGGTCGATCTTGGTCATGCCGGCATCTCCAGAATGAGGTTAAGGTAAGGATCGACAATGCCTTGCATGTCCGGCAGGATCACGGTCGTGGTATCCATCTGCTCGACAATGGCAGGGCCGGAGATCCGGTTGCCTGACTTGAGCTTTTCGCGCGCATAAACGGGGCAGGATACGAAATCCCTGACTTCGTCCATGTAGACGTCACGCGTGCCGATGATGGCGGTGTCGCAGGATGGCCCCGCATCCGGCTGTGGCGTGAACTGAGCCTTGTTGACGATGCCTGCCGCTTCAAGGCGCAGGGTCACGATCTGGATGGCTTCACCTTCGGCGATGAAGCCGAAACGCTGCAGATGCGCCTGTTCGAAACCCTTCACCAGCGCGTCAAGCGTATCGCTGCCGACCGGGCCTGCAGGAACCTGAACCTGCAGTTCGTAGTTCTGGCCGACATACCGCATGTCAGCGGTGCGGTTGACCACCTGATTGTCCGGCTCGATGTCTTCCTGGTCAAACCATGTGGCTGCCTGCCCTTCGAGTGTGGCAAAGCCGCTGATCATCGGTTCGACTGCGTTCAGGTCGACTTTCATCAGGCGCGATATCGCGAAATCGGACCGCAGATCGGTCAGGAGCAGGCCAAGAGCGCAAAGCGTTCCCGGTGTGAGCGGCACGATGATGCGGCTCATGTCCAACTCTCTGGCGAGGCGCGCGGCATGAAGCGGGCCAGCGCCGCCGAACGCCATGAGCGCGTAATCGCGTGGATCATGGCCCCGCTGCACGCTGATCAGGCGAATTGCCTTCGCCATATTGGCCGTCACCACGGAAATGATGCCTTGCGCGGTTTCCATGAGCCCCAGGCCAAGCTGATCCGCCAGCCGCTGTATGGCCTCGACTGCGAGATCACGTCGGACTTTCATGCGTCCGCCAAGAATCTCGACCGGATTGAGCGTCTGCAAGACGATATTGGCATCGGTGACGGTGGCTTCCGTATTGCCTCGTCCATAGCAGACGGGTCCGGGATCGGCACCCGCAGAACGCGGACCCACCTTGAGGAGGCCGCCGGAGTCAACGAAGGCAATCGATCCGCCGCCGGCGCCGACTGTATGAATGTCGAGCATGGGCGCCTTGATCGGGTATCCATGCACGTTTGCTTCGCCGGTCAGTTTGCAGATGCCGCCTTGCAGAAGCGCCACGTCGCTGGACGTCCCCCCGACATCGAAGGTGATGATGTTGTCGAAACCTGCCATTCGTCCAACGGCTTGCGCCGCGACGACGCCGGTGCTTGGACCGGACAGAACGGTGCGCACGGGCAGCTGTGCGGCTGTGTCGAATCCGATGACGCCACCGTTTGACTGTGTCAGTTGCGGCGCGACCGGTACGCCGAGTTCCGTCAGCCTCTGCTTGAGGCGCTCGATGTAACGCTGCATGACCGGGCCGAGGTAAGCATTCACGACCGTGGTCGACATACGTTCGTATTCACGAAATTCCGGGGCAACTTCGTGCGATGCGCTGATAAAAACATCCGGCATTTCTTCGCGGATCACCTCGACAACGCGGCACTCATGCGCGGTGTTCAGAAAGCCGTAGAGGAAGCAGATCGCGATTGCCTTGATGTCTTCATGAGCCAGTTCGCGGACGGCGGCGCGCAGTTTTGCCTCATCGAGGGCAAGGTCGGCGGAGCCATCGCTTTTCAACCGTTCCGGAACTTCATGGCGATGGTCGCGGCTGACGAGCGTTTCAGGCTTTTCCGCGTTCATGTCATAAAGACTTGGCCGTTTCTGACGCCCGATTTCAAGCAGGTCACGAAAGCCGTCGGTGGTGATCAGGCCGGTTGCGACACCCTTGAGTTCTATCAGGGCATTGGTGGCGACCGTCGTGCCATGCCCGAGAAAAGCGACATGCTCCGCCGTGCTGCCGACGGTTGCGAGGCCTTCGGCCACGCCGTTTGTTATCCCGCGGGAAGGATCGTCGGGGGTTGAGGGCACCTTCCAGATGTCAAGCTTGCCTGTTGCCTCATCGAAGAGGCAGACATCGGTGAAAGTACCGCCGGAATCCACGCCAATTCTCAATGCCATTACGTTACCCTCTTTGGCCAAGGTTGTTAGGAAGCGGATCAGGCTGCCTTGGTCTTCTTGAAACGATCAAATCGAAAAGGAGCGGGATCGACGCATGGGGCCGCGCCGGTCACCAGATCTGCCATCAGACGCCCGGAACCCGGCCCGATGCCGAAGCCGTGCCCGGAAAAGCCGCTGGCAATGAAGAAACCCGGAATATTGCCTGCCGGACCGATGACCGGCACGGCATCCGGGGTAACATCGATCAAGCCGCCCCAGCTTTGGGTGATGCGGCTGTCTGCAAATGCCGGAAACGCCTTGATCAGGTGCTCAAGCCCTTCGCGATTGAAGCGTTCGAAGGGGACCGGGTCGAGAATCCGGACCTGTTCGAAGGGCGATATATTGTCTGCCGACCACGAGCGCGGTGTCCGCCATTCTTCGAGAAAGCGGTTACCCACACGCAGCTTCAGCTCGCGCCAGCTCTTGATCAGGGTGGGCATGAAATCGCCAAACAGGCGGAAGCTGTCGGGAACGATCGGCGCGATGTTGGCATTGCGCATTGCAATCGAAAAACTTCCATCCAGGCGCCGGCGGAAGGAGAAATTGTCGGCTCCGACCGGAAGATCCGGGACGCCGTCTACCGTCGTTGCGCGGGCGACTGTTCCGAGGATCTTCAATTGCGGAAAATCGATGCCCATGTTGCCGGCAAAGAGCCGTGACCAGGCGCCGCCTGCGAGGATGACGGAGGAGCAGGCAATCGGTCCGCGTTCGGTCACGACGCCGCTGACCCGGCCCGCCGAACGCTCGATCGAACGGACCGCGCATCCGGTAAGGATATGCGCACCGGCGCGCAGGGCGCCGCGGGCCATGGCAGGCGCCGCCTTCAGAGGTTCGGCACGGCCGTCGCTCGATGTATGCATTGCAGCCGTGAAGCCCCCGGTCATGCCAGGCAAATGCTGGCGCAGCTCTGTACTGCGCAGCAGCCTCGAATCCAGCCCGAATTGCTGTGCATGCACCAGCCAGGCTTCATATTCGGCTTCCTGGCGGGCGTTGCGGCACAGATAGACGATACCCGTCTGGCGAAATCCGGTTTCTTCGTCAATGCGGGCGTTCATTCCCTTCCAGAGCGCCAGGCTCTCAAGTGCCAGTGGAATTTCGGTGGGATCACGGCCCATCTGGCGAACCCAGCCCCAGTTGCGGCCGGATTGTTCGCCGCCGATCAGGCCCTTTTCGCAGAGCGCGACGGAGACGCCCCTTTCGGCAAGCTCCAGGGCGGTCGAGACACCGACGATGCCACCTCCTATGATCACGACATCGACCTTGTCCGGCAGGGAGGCGCTGGATGGAACGGCGTCCGGAATGATGCGGCTCATGGTGTCGACCTCGGTAAATTGTTCAAAGCATGTCTTCGAGGCGGCAATTCACCAGCATCTCGGCTATGGCTGCGGTATTGGGCAATTCAATTGCCGTGCGAACCAGCGAAGCCAGCGTCTCCGGCTGGATCATCTCGTCGGGCGTGACCCTGTTTGTATAGGCGCTCATTTCCGTGCGGACGAAACTCGGACAAATGGCTGTTGCGCGCACACCTTTTTCCCAGGCGACATGCCGGGTGGTGTGGGTTAGGCCCATGACCGCGAATTTCGTCATGTTGTAGCCGACGAAGGCGTTCCTGACGCGCTTTCCGGACATCGAGACGATGTTGATGATCCTGCCGGTGCCGGTCTGTTCCAGATGAGGCAGGCAAAGGCGCGTCATTCTCAGCGGCGCCTTGACGTTGACGGCGAACAGCCGGTCGAGTGCCTCGTCATTGTCATCCATCAGCGAAACGCGCTCGCCAAGGCCTGCATTGTTGATGAGCGCATCAATTCTTCCAAACCTTGCCACCGCGCCGTTCACCCATGCTTGGGCGCTTGCCGGTTCGTAGGCATCGAAGTGTGCATAGTGAAATTGCCCGCCCTCCGGCCCGAAGGCGGCCTCAAGCGCCGCCGTATCGCGCGCGCCGAGGCTTAGCCGATAGCCATGTTCTGCAAGTTCGCGGGCGATTGCCAGTCCAATGCCCCGGCTAGCGCCCGTAACCAGTGCCACGCGGCCAGAATTTCCAGCGGTCATTATCGTTTCTCCGGTCTGGCCAGTGGCCATGCATTCGTTTGCATGAACGGTAGGCGCGGTTTTGGGATATGACAAGATACTTTTTGGGAGAAATTTTAAAAAAGCTCCAAAAACTACCAAAAATGAAAAGAGTCATCAAAAATGCAAACGTATGCTTGACGTAGTTTGAAGCTTTGTGCCTAATGTTTGCAAATAAGCGCCACAAGCGTTCAAAAAACGGGAACCTGCTCCTGTCCTTCAGGAGCCCATCGCAGATCGGATCGCGGTATGCCGGGCAGGGAAATTCTGAAAATAGATAATCTTTCCGTCGCGTTCAGGTCGGGCTCTGATCTGCGTCCCGCGGTGAAAGGCGTTTCTCTTTCGCTGGTGTCGGGCGAAATACTCGGCCTTGTCGGCGAGAGCGGAAGCGGCAAGACCATCATGTCGCTGGCGGCTATGGGGCTCTTGCCCCACAACGCGGTCGTCACGAGCGGAAGCGTCGAATTCGCCGGGGTCGATCTTCTGACGGCACGGCCAGATGTGTTGCGCAAGCTTCGCGGCAAGCGGATTTCGATGATCTTTCAGGATCCGATGGCATCTCTCGATCCCGTCTTCACCTGCGGCCAGCAGATTGTCGAGGCCATTCTTCTGCATGAAGATGTTTCGCGCCGGGAGGCGGGAAAGCTTGCGTTTCAGCTGCTGGAAAAGGTTGGCATACACGATCCTGCGCGCTGCATGCGTTCCTATCCGCACGAGCTTTCCGGTGGCCAGTGTCAGCGCGTGATGATCGCCATGGCGGTTGCCTGCAAGCCGGAGGTCATCATCGCCGACGAGCCGACGACGGCACTGGATGTAACGGTCCAGAAACAGGTTTTGACCCTGCTGCGCGGCCTCAATCGCGAAATCGGAGCGGCGGTGCTGCTCATCACGCACGATCTCGGTGTGATCTATGAAGTCGCGGACCGTGTGGCGGTTATCTATCACGGCGACTTGATGGAGGAGGCGACCACTGCCGATCTGTTTTCGAACCCCAGGAGTGACTATACAAGGGCGTTGATTGCATCCATGCCGTCGATATCGGAGCCGAAAACGCAGCTTCCGATCATTGTGCGCGGTAAAGACGGTGTCATTTCCAGCACCGTTGCCGCAACTCCGGTGAAACGCACCGTCCCAATTGATGCGGCTCATGTCCCGCTTCTGGACGTGCGCGATCTGATAAAGACCTATTGGGTGCGGGAAAGCGCGCTTGCGACACCGCATGCGTTTCGTGCGGTCGATAATGTCAGCCTCTCCATTGCGCCGCGTTCGACGCTTGGACTTGTCGGCGAATCCGGCTGCGGCAAGTCGACCCTTTCAAGGCTGGTGATGCGGCTGATCGAGCCCGATAGCGGCTCGATCCTGTTTGGCGGTCGCGATCTCGTTTCGCTTGGTCGAGAGGCGATGCGTGCTGCGCGTCGCGATATCGCGCTGGTGTTCCAGAACCCTTACGGTTCGCTCAATCCCCGGCAGACCGTTCTGGATCTCGTGGCCGCGCCGATCGACATTCATCTTGGCGGTCGGGATCGGGTGGCTGCCGTCACGAAGCTGATCGATGCGGTCGGTCTGCCACGCACGGCGCTCAGCCGCTTTCCCCATGAGTTTTCCGGCGGGCAGCGCCAGCGCATCGTGATCGCCCGCGCGCTGGCGCTCAATCCGAAGCTGCTGATCTGCGATGAGGCAGTTTCAGCATTGGATGTCTCCGTTCAGGCTCAGGTTCTCAACCTCCTGCAGGAACTCCAGGGCGAATTCGATCTGACTTATCTTTTCATTTCCCATGATATGTCCGTCGTTCGTCATGTGAGCGATACGATTGCCGTCATGCAGAAGGGAAAAATCGTCGAAACCGGCCCCGCGCGCGACGTCTTCGACAATCCGAAGGCGGAATACACACGCACGCTCCTCAGTGCGGTGCCGAAGATCGGTCGGGCGCAATCAGCCCTTGCGGAGGTCTGACGATGCAAGCTCTCTCATCATTCATCATTGTCCTCGGCTCCCGACTGGTCACGGCCCTCATACAGCTTTGGGTGATCGCGACCCTGGTGTTCTCGATCATGTACATCATGCCCGGCGATCCGGTTCTGCTGCTGCTCGGTCCGGAGAGCAACCCGTCGCCGGAAACCGTTGCAGCCATGCGCCAGCAGCTTGGGCTCGATCAGCCGGTCATGTCGCAATATGTCAAATGGCTTGGCGGGGCCGTGACAGGCGATCTCGGCAACTCGCTCGACGGTTATCCGGTGATCGAATATGTGACCGCCAGCCTGCCAAAGACCATGGAACTGGCCCTAGCCGCCATCATAGTCGCAGCGCTTATCGGCGTTCCCGTCGGCATTGCCGCGGCCCTGCGACGGGGCAGTTTTCTCGATGGCCTGCTCACCTCACTTGCCACGCTTGGTATTTCTGTGCCGGTTTACATTCTTGGATCGCTATTGATCCTGTTGCTCAGCCTTAAACTCGGCTGGCTGCCGTCCAGCGGGTACACCGATATTTCCCGCAATGCTTTCCTGCACTTTCAGAAGCTCGTATTGCCCGCGCTCACGCTTGGCCTTGGACTGGCCGCGTCGATTGCACGCATGACCCGATCATCAATGCTCGAAATCCTCGGTCGCGACTTCGTCCGCTCGCTGCGGGCGCGCGGCATGCGTGAGCGGAGAGTGATCTGGCTGCATGTTCTGCGCAACGCCGCCATTCCGATCGTTACAATCGTCGGTCTGCAGCTCGGCAATCTGATGGGCGGAACGGTTCTGGTCGAGGCTCTGTTCAACTGGCCTGGCCTCAGTACGCTTCTGGTAACGGCGGTCTCCAACAGAAATTACCCTCTCGTACAGGGTAGCATCATGACGATCGCGGCTCTCTTCATTCTCATCAACCTGTGCGTCGACCTTCTGTACAGCCTGCTCGACCCACGCATCCGCCGGAAGCGCGCATGATGACGTCTGTTCTTTTTCGCCGTCCGCTTGTCCTCGCCAGCCTGCTTGTTGTCCTCGCCGTTCTCGCCGTGGCGCTGATGGGGCCGATGATTGCACCGCACGATCCGCTGCTCATCAACCAGAATGCCGTGAACCAGACGAGTTCTGTCCAGTATCTGCTGGGAACCGACGAATTCGGCCGCGATATTCTCTCCCGTCTGCTCATCGGTATCCGGCCGACCATGGTCGTTGCCGTCATCTCGACTGTGATCGCGGCAATTGGCGGAACGGCATTCGGTATCATCGGTGCTTATAGCCGGCCGGTTCCTGCTTTCTTTGTCATGCGCGCGGTCGATATCATGCTGAGTTTTCCGGCGATCCTGCTCGCACTCCTCGCCGTCGGCTTCTGGCGTAGCGGCGTCGTCAGCCTCAGCGTCGTTATCGGCATCATCTTCATCCCGCAATTTGCCCGCGTGGCGCAGTCCGCGACCCTGCAGGTCATCCGTCAGGAGTTCATTGAAGCGGAGCATGCCATGGGTGCCAGTTACCTTCGTGTCGTGTTCAGGGCGATCTTGCCGAACATTCTTTCGCCGCTGGTGGTTCAGGGGACACTGACGATTGCCGCGGCGATCCTGCTGGAATCGGGCCTGAGTTTCCTGGGGTTGGGCATCGTGCCGCCTGAACCGTCCTGGGGGCAGATGATCGGCACGGCTCGCGGCTATCTCAATCAGAACCCGATGTATGTCGTCTGGCCATCGGTCTGCCTCGCCTTCACGGTTCTTGCCATCAACATTCTCGGTGATGCGCTGCGCGATCACCTTGATCCCAGACTTCGCGAAAACTGATAAACAACAAAGAAAGGGAACAATTATGCAGAGATTTCTCCGATTGGCTCTGGCCAGCAGTTTCCTTGGCTTGACCGCCACGGCGGTTCTGGCTGATGGCACACTGTATTTCGGCCTGTCCGGCGAGCCGTCAACGCTCGATACGGTTGTGCAGCCGGGCACCTCCGGACGCACTGTGAAACTCGCGATTCATCGCGGGCTCGTTAATTACGGTATCGATGGCAAGATTTCGCCGGAACTCGCCGAAAGCTACGATGTCAGCCCGGACGCGAAGGAGTTCACGTTTCACCTTCGCGCGGCAAAGTTTCATGACGGATCGGACGTGACTGCGGCAGATGTGAAGGCGTCGCTTGAACACATGCTCGATCCGGCCGGCAAGGCTGCTTTTCGCAACGAGCTTTCGATCATTTCGAAGATAGAAACACCGGATCAGAAGACGGTGAAGCTGACGCTTTCCAAACCATCGGTCGCTCTGGTGGATTATCTCGCATTGCCGGAATCGGTGATCGTGCCCGCCGCATGGCTGGCGAAGAACGCAAACAATCCGACGGCGACGCCGATTGGCGCCGGACCGTTCAAATTTGCGACCTGGACACGCGGGCGCGAAATCGTCGTCGAAAAATTCGATGGCTATTACAAGCAGGGAAAACCTGATCTCGATGAAGTGCATTATG
>RCUT01000967.1_pt1 | contig 14210 bp, 15 predicted proteins | sample 2166171 | NCBI WGS metagenome assembly RCUT01 (sample SAMN09932757, study PRJNA488358) | compost metagenome | isolation source: compost soil in 4-hydroxybenzoic | place: Germany: Experimental Botanical Garden
CTGGCCCGCATATTCGCTGACGTTCTTGCGGACTTGTGCGCTGGCGGTTGTAACGGACGGCAAAGCAACCAGGGCAGAAGCGATCAAACTCATTGAAGCTATTGAAACGGTGATGCCGGAACGTAACATGGGCTTCTCCCTTGATCCGAAGCTATTCAACTAAAGTGATTATACGACACTCTGGGAAGTTTTCTAAGCTCAAGTTTTCGTGCAAGTTCAGATGAATACTCACTAAATTAGTATATTGACTTTTCCTTTCACTGAAATTTTTTAGAAGAATATTGTATTTGTCTGGAGTATTTCTAGCAAAAACGAGAAGCGGTTTTGTTTGGTGGGTTGGGTATCTCGGCTAATCCCGAACAGAATATAGAAACCTGAAAATGAGAATTCCCGCCTAATAAAATCAGACGGGAATTCTCGGCGTTTTACTGTTCAAACCTTAAAAATTAAGCTTTGCCAACCACTTTCAGTGCAAAAACATAGGTGTAAGCAACTTCTTCAAGCCGCGAGAAACGACCTGACGCGCCAGCATGGCCTGCATCCATGTTGATGCGGAAGAGAACTGGATGATCATCGGTCTTGAGCTCACGCAGCTTGGCTACCCATTTTGCCGGTTCCCAATAGGTAACGCGTGGGTCGGTCAGGCCTGCCACAGCGAGTATGCGCGGATAGGCTTGCGAACTGACATTATCGTAAGGCGAATAGGCTGCAATATTGCGATAATCAGCCTCAGAGTTGATCGGATTTCCCCATTCAGGCCATTCCGGCGGTGTGAGTGGCAATGTGTCATCAAGCATGGTGTTGAGCACATCGACAAACGGAACTTCTGCGATGATACCGCCAAAAGCATCTGGTGCCATATTGGCAATCGCGCCCATCAGCATGCCTCCAGCGGAGCCACCATGTGCGACGATGCGGTCATGGCTGGTGAAGCCTTCTTTGACGAGATGCTTTGCTGCGGCGATGAAATCCGTGAACGTATTGATTTTTGTTTCACGTTTGCCGTTTTCGTACCAGGCGAAGCCTTTGTCTTTGCCGCCGCGAATATGTGCGATGGCATAGATGAAGCCACGATCAACAAGCGAAAGCCGCGATGTGCTGAAACTTGCCGGAATGGTGATACCATAAGAGCCGTAGCCGTAGAGCAGACACGGTGCAGAGCCATCGAGCTTCGTGTCCTTATGATAAATCAGCGAGACAGGAACCAGTTCGCCATCCGCGGCCGGCGCAAGGATACGACGTGTTACATAGTCTTCGATATTGTGGCCGGAAGGCACTTCCTGCGTTTTGAGCAGAACGCGTTCGCGCGTGCGCATATTGTAGTCGAAGAGTTGCTCCGGCGTCGTCATCGAGGAATATGAGAACCGGATTACTTCGGTATCGTATTCAGCACTGCCATGCAGGCCGAGAGAATAAGCTTCTTCATCAAATGCGATAGCATGTTGTTCGCCGGTTTTACGATCGCGAATAACAATGCGCGGCAAGCCATTATCCCGCTCCATCCAGATCAGATGATGTTTGAAAGCGCCATGCGAAAGGATAAGACGCCCTGGAACTTCAGCGACGACTTCCTCCCAGTTTTCCGGCTGCGGTGCAGATGCTGGAGCGCGCATGATCTTAAAGTCTTTGGCGCCATCGACATTGGTCAGAATGAAAAATTCATCGCCACCGGGCGCGAGGTCGTATTCAACACCAGTCTTGCGCTCCATGACGAGCTGAGGCTTTGCAGCCGGATCATTTGCAGGCAACAGCCAGCATTCAGAGGTTTCGTGGTCGTGAATATCTATGAAAACATAATCGTCGAGTGAAGAACCGCCAACGCCCAGGAAAAAGCCAGGATCCTGTTCTTCATAGATCAGCTTATCCTGCGCTTGATCTGTGCCGATCTCGTGATAGAAAACCTTTGAAGGTCGATGGTTTTCATCCAGCAAAGTATAAAAGAAACCTTTGCCGTTCGCGTCCCAGGTGCCACCTCCATTGGTGTCGGTGAGTATATCTCCAAGGTCTGACATGGAGTTTAACTCGCGAACTCTGAGTTTATAAAACTCTGATCCCTTGTCGTCGTAACCCCAGATCAAACGATTGTGATCGGGCGAGTGGTCAGCTGAAGCGAGGCGGAAGTAAGCCTTGCCTTCTGCTTCCTTGTCGCCGTCGAGGAGAATGGTTTCCGCACCGCCATCGCGTGGCGTACGAATGAAATAAGGCTGCTCACCACCGGTTCGGTAAGAAACGCCATAAGCAAACGGGCCATCTTTTGATGGAATGGATGAATCGTCTTCCTTGATGCGACCGCGCATCTCAGCAAAAAGCTGCTTCTGGAGCGCATCCGTGTCCCGCATCAAAGCCGATTGATAGGCATTTTCAGCCTCCAGATGCGTGCGAATTTCAGGCGCGAGAACCGATGGATCTTTGAAGACTTCCTGCCAGTTATCTGCGCGTAACCATGCATAATCATCGGTGCGGGTAATACCGTGACGGGTATCCTTCGCTGGATGCTTCGGTGCTTTGGGGGGCTGCGGAAAATTGGTGTCGTGTGGCATGTAAAATCCAGTAAAAAGCAAATGAAATCAGTCCGAACCGTTGAAGAGGTCCGGACTGTAAGAGCTACGTTATCAGTCCTGATCGAAGATCAGTGCGTTTCCGTTCATGCAATAGCGGAGACCTGTTGGTGCTGGGCCGTCAGGGAAAACATGCCCCAGATGTGCATCGCAGTCGGAACAGCGAATTTCGGTGCGGGTCATGCCATAGGAATGATCTTCAAAGGCAGCCACGGCATCCGGTTCGATTGGTTGATAGAAGCTTGGCCATCCGGTCCCGGATTCGTATTTTGCTTCCGATTTATACAACGGGCGATCACAGCAAACGCAGCGATAAATACCATGCAGGGAACTGTCGAAGTTGGGGCTGGAGAATGCACGTTCAGTGCCATGCTGACGGGTGATCTGGTACTGGATCGGCGTAAGTTGCTCGCGCCATTCCGCATCAGTCTTTATAACCTTCAATGTGCGGGATTTATCGGCAGAGTTAGACATTTATATCTCCTCTCTTGTGCGAAGCCATGTGGATTGGACAGACGCACAGTGCAAATTAGGCATAAACTCTTCAATACACTACTAAATTGCTTGTGCATCTGAATGCCGGCATGTGCTCTATGGTTCGTAGCGATTATATAGTTGGTGGATAAGCCAAATGCGAGCTGATCTGAATGAAATATATTTTAATTATGCCTTTTTGCTGCCCGACTCCCTATTCAATGTCGCAATCAATAAATTGTGTTTGCAGTGGCGGTGGTAAATAGACTTGGCAGAAAAAAACTATTGCTTATGTGTGAGCTACAAATTAAGGAAGCGGCGGAAAAGAGATGCTCATCCCCCTATACTCGAGAATAAATGACAGAGCTGACAACAGCGCCGAATGCGTTTGGCTAGTTTGAATAGCGCTTCACGTTTTGTGTTTAAGTACACTGTATTTGCACATCCAAGAAGAATTCAATTCTGTTAATGTAATGTGGTTTGACAATTCTATTGCAAATGGCACTATTCATTGATACTTGCATCGCCGAATGAGTTGGGCAGGGCATAAGAATTTCGCGTAGACGGCAATCGGTTCTGAGAGCTGCAGTCTGCTTGAGCTAAAGCAAAGACAAAAAAAGGAAAAACAATGGAAAACCCTGAAATCTTCGACGAGAGCGCAGAATTGCTTCTCAGCCTTACTGCTGATGTTGTTGCTGCCTATGTCGGAAACAACTCCATTCGTGCGAGCGAACTACCTCTCCTGATTTCGGAAGTGCATTCTGCTTTCAAGCGTCACGTTGAGCGTGAAGAAGCTCCGGTCGTTGTTGAAAAGCCGAAGCCAGCTGTCAATCCTAAGAAGTCAGTTACTGACGATTATATCATCTGTCTGGAAGACGGTAAGAAGTTCAAGTCGCTTAAGCGTCACCTGATGACCCACTACAGCATGACCCCTGAACAGTACCGTGAAAAGTGGGATCTTGATCCTAACTATCCAATGGTTGCTCCTAACTATGCAGCAGCACGTTCGCGTCTTGCAAAGAAGATGGGCTTGGGCCGCAAGCCTAAGGACGCGTAATCGAATCTGATTCAATCAGATCGGCGCTCTGATTTTGGCCCGGAAAGCATGGATTTTCTACATGCGTTCCGGGCCATTATTTTATGCTTGTTCATTTTTTGTGGGCATTCGGCGTATATTCCTCCCGCCGAGGCGGTCGAATGCCTGTTTTAAGGCGATATGGCGGTTGAGATCATAACTCCAGTGACTGTTGACGCCTTTCAGACGTTCGCGTTCGATCAGCCGACCGAGCTTTGTCTGCGCCTGTATCCGCTCTGCTTCCGGTGCGTTTAATAACTTATCCATATCAATCCCGGCGATCATTTGCAGTGCCACGCGCTGCATCGCGCATATTCGCTCTTCTTTTCTCGCAGCCAGAAAATTTATGCTCGCTTGTTTCAGTGCAATTGCCCTCATTTTGATCCTCGTCAGTTTGTTGCGCGTTCTGTGAGAGGATCGCTCATGTTCGATGTTGTTGGATAAGATTCCTATTTAATATGATTGCAGTGGATATATGCCCCGCTTCACGTTGTAAAAAACTTATCCACGCTTGCAATTTTCTCACTATAAGAAGATATTCCTATTACGGTGAGGAAAGATGAATGTCTTTGGAACTAACAGATATCATCCATACCCGGGCTGAGGCTCTTGAGGTTTTAAAAGTGATCGCAACGCGACACGGACGAGCACTCAAGATCGATAATTCTGGTCGTGCGTTGGGGCGAAGGCGTCAGGAAAAAAGCGTGGAACTCTGTGACGCTCTGATTGATCTGTTGTCCGCATATTTTGCTGTTAGCGGTGCAGAACTGCGCTCGCCCTTGCGATGCAGAAGGGAGGTGGCGCAAGTCAGGCAGTTGGGGATGTACCTTGCACACACGTCGTTCGGAATGGTGATGAGCGAAGTCGCGGTCGGGTTTGCCCGGGATCGCACTACGGTCATGTATGCCTGCCATCTGGTGGAGGACAGGCGTGATGACGAAGATTACGATGCCATAGTTTCCAAGCTGGAAAAGATGGTCGGTCTGGGATTCTCTGCTTGGAGGATGGCAGCATGAGCGATGTGTTTTCGACTTCGGAAGCCAGAATCCTGCGCTTTCTTAAGCACGGTGGATGTGATGTTCAGGATTCTGTACGTGAAACGCACGTCTTGCTTGTGGGAGAGCAGGGAACAATCGCTGCAACGCGTGTAGAACTCGAGGCGATGCAGAAACGCGGCATTTTGCTCTGCGACGGGCAGCGGATAGTGATCTCTGGGGCTGCACGTAAGACTGCGAGTAAAAACATAAAAACTGCACGGAAGACGGAAACGGTCGAATTTGAGCATGGGGAAAGGATCGAAATCAATCCGTCTGAATCTCCTCTGGCCAAGCTTTATCGTCTGCGCAATGGCGATGGCGAGAGTTTTATTTCTGACGATGAATTTCGTGCAGGCGAGCGATTGCGCGCTGATTTTACACGCGGCTCCATGATGCCGTCAATTTCCGCGCGATGGGATGTCGGCATCCGTAACTCATCGCGGTCGGGCCCAGGCGGAATGGCCGAACTCACGGATATTGCGCTTGCAAGTCGGATGCGGGTTGAGCGAGCGCTGGAAGCAGTCGGACCGGAGTTGAGCGGTGTCCTGATCGATGTGTGTTGTTTTCTGAAAGGGCTTGAGACCGTAGAGCGGGAACGTCAGTGGCCGGTGCGGTCAGGAAAAATGCTGCTTAAGACAGGTCTCGCCATGCTGCACAGGCATTACAGTCCACAGGCACAAGAACGGCGATCTCCTGAGGTTTTGCATTGGGGTGCGACCGACTATCGACCAACTGCTCACCCAAATCAGAGCTGAATTAGAGCGTATCCCGAAAAGTGTGCAACGGTTTTTGGATAAGCTGCGCGGATTGACTGCATTGACCTATCCAGAAGTTTGAATAAGAAGACGTCAAATACCGGGGGTAAAAATGCAAAGCAGTCAGCAAAATCTGGAACGAGTTCTGTCAAAGCTGGAGGCGCGTGCAGGTGACGAACAGGTGTTCGGCACGGTCTATGCAGATGGAGCACGTGCTGAGGCTGATGCATCAGACAGACGCCTGAAAGAAGGGCGCTCGCTCGGCCCGCTCGACGGACGAATTGTTTCGATCAAGGATTTGTTCGATGTGAGAGGGGAGCCGACATTAGCGGGTTCCGTCATTCGCAAATCGGCTTTGCATGCGAATAACGACGCAGTCGTCGTTCAGAGGCTGAAAGACGCCGGTGCAGTCATTGTTGGCAAAACCCATATGACAGAGTTTGCTTTTACTGCGGTCGGATTAAACCCGCATTACGGCGTGCCGGGTAATGCGATTGATTCAAGCCGGGTTCCCGGTGGTTCCTCCTCGGGCGCTGCGGTTTCTGCGGCTGAAGGTACCAGCGAGATAGCAATCGGCTCCGATACGGGCGGCTCCATTCGCATCCCTGCGGCTCTGAATGGCTTGGTAGGCTTTAAACCAACCGCCCGTCGCATTCCGCTGGATGGCGCTTTTCCGCTGACGCCCGCTCTTGATTCAATCGGACCTTTGGCCAAAACGGTCGCCGACTGCATTCTCGCGGATGCTGTGATGGCGGGTGAAGCGCCGATTCTGCCAGAGGCAGCATCGTTAGGTGGACTGACTGTGGGATTGCCAAAAGGCCTGCTTTTGTCGGAGTTGGAACCAGAGGTAACTGCTGCATTCAACTCGGCAATTTCGGTTCTGACCGCAGCAGGCCTGCGGGTCGTTGAGCTGGAACTGGATGATCTCATTCTTCAACTGCGCGATGCGACGCGCATTGGTTCGATTGTAGGTATCGCAGCCAGTCGTATTCATGCCGAAACATGGCTCAAAGATCCAGACGCGAATGTCGATGACAGGGTAAAGCATACGCTTGCAAAGCGGTTGGGCGTCTCGGATGAGGACTTCGCAGCATTGATGCAGACGAGAACACGGCTCGCATATGAAATGGAACAACGGCTAACTGGCATTGATTTTTTTGTGACGCCGACAACGCCGATTGTTGCGCCAACAATTGCATCGGTCAGCGACAATTCTGCCGAATATGACCGCGTTGAGAGCCTATTGTTGCGAAATACGCAAATTGCCAATCAATTTGATCTTTGCAGCATAACGCTGCCGCTGCCTGTTACGGGGTTACCGGTCGGTCTGATGATGACGGCACGCCATGGAACCGACAGGCAATTGCTGTCCGCAGCACTGTCGGTTGAACGCTTGTTAGGCTGAAACTTTGAGCGCTTCGGCATCACGGCGAATACGCGCGACCATGGAACGCAAACCGTTGGAGCGCTGCGGTGTGAGATGCTCATCAAGTCCAAGCTTTTTGAGCACTTCCTCTGGATCAGACGATACGATTTCTGAAGCCTTACGACCTGAATAGAAGGCGAGCACGATTGCAACCAGACCGCGCACAATATGCGCATCAGAATCGCCCAGAAATTCAATAACCGGATCATCACCTTCATGCGGAATGGTCTTGAGCCACACTTGGCTGACACAGCCCTGCACTTTGTGAGCAGCATCGCGGGCATCGTCTGGATAGGCTGGTAATTCCTTGCCGAGATCAATCACATAACGATAGCGGTCTTCCCAATCGTCGAGAAATTCGAAGTCGGAGATGATGCTGTCGATGGTGGTAGTCATGATACTTGCCCGAAATCCATTTGGTATATGCGGCCTATATAGTGACAAAAGCCGCAAACGTCACGGAAAACCGTTAGTTCTTTGTAGGAATTGCGCTGGTTCGATAATGCTTAGGAATAATAGTTAGAGCGGTTCCGACGATTCAATCTTAGCTGGAACCGCTTTAAGCGTACGCAGTGCCACTGAGCGCGGTGTGGGAATCGGAACAATGTGTGACGAGCTTGATGTCGGCTCGGCTGGCAGCTCTTGTTTCGCGACAATGGGCACAACTGGATCAGATGATTGCTGTTTTGTGCCGAAACGGTCGCTCAGATATTCGAGTATGCCGCCGCTACGTTCGAGCATTCCACTTGCGGCGCTGGAAAGAAATGATGTTCCGTTCTCACAGAACGAAGGGTTGTTTACACAGAGCTTGCCGATTTCCAACGCTGTTTTGCCATTGGCCAATAGCTGATCAACGGAGTCGGGCTCGCCTTTGGCCTGAACCGAAGCCTTTTGAGGCGTTGTTTTTTCGTCCGCAGGAAAGAAGTGCGGCATTACCATGAATGCCAGCGACAGCCAGATTGCGGATTTGATGAGAAAACGGATCATTACGCTCGGGGTTTGTTGGCCGGGATTGGTGGGATCATTGTCCTCTCAATTTGAAAAGATTCCGTAACCAAGTGGTTAGAGCCTGTCAGGAGCGGTTGTCATAGGCGCGAGAGAGCCTCCAGCGTGTCGATATCCACCATCTGTTTACCATAGCGGAAAAACTCGGGCTCCGATCTGTCAGATTCTGCATAGAGACGTTCAAGATGCTCTCGCTTTATCGTTTCTTTAAAGCCTCACCTGCAATTCTAGCGTCAACAGGCAGATCCCTGATGGATAAGCCGCACGAGTATTGAGTGGGTAAGGCAAGTTGAACGCCATTCTTTTAAACGTAGCACAGACCGTAGGCACGAAGGTGCAGGTGCTTGCGCGTTTTCACGAACGTTTTTGCCAGCGCTGGACCGAGCAGTCGGATGCATCTGCGATTCGGGTTGTTGGCTCGTTCATGCTCGTTCCGGTTCTCCTGTTTGCCGCCGTGCTCGCTTCTGGTGTTACGACAGATTTTGCAGCACTTGCTGTGCTCGGTGCCAGTTTCGCCGGCGCTGCGATGATTTTCTGTGCTTTGAGCCTGATGGGCTTGAGCGCCACTGCTCTTGGAACATCAAATTTCGCGATCTATGGCGCGGGTCTTGCCACGATTGGTATATTTGCGAGCACCAGCACTATCGCTCTTTGGGTGATGGCTGCAGCCTTGCCTCTTGAGGTCTGGTTCGTAAGCCGCAAGCCCTTGGCAACGTTTGCAGGTGTGGCGCTTGCAGGCTTGGTTTTGAGCGCTTTTGCACTGACAAGCGGTACTTCAGTTGCTGGTGGATCATTGGCGTCGCTGATCGTCTTGATGCTTTACGTGGCAAGCCTCGTTGCTCGTAGCTTCACAATTAAAAGTGCTGTTGCATCGAAACCGCTCGCACAGCAAAAGCCCGTGGTTGCAAAGGGCGATGTTCAGCTCTCAATGGATTTTGAGGGTGTCATCACCGAGATTGATACACAGTCGGCAGCACTTCTTGGCGTAGAGCCTAAGATGTGTGAAGGCATTGCATTGATTGACCGCGTTCATGTCGCTGATCGGGTAGAATATTTATCGCTTCTTGCAGACTTGCGTTCGGGTCCTTCTGCACGTCCGGCAAATATCCGCCTGCGTACGCTTGAAAATGGCAATCCAGTTTTCCTCGCTTTCCGCATGGAAGGTCTTGCCGTCAATGGCGTCATCACACTTGTTGGGCGCTCGCTTGAGGGTGAACAGAAGCTCATCGAAGAAATTAATGCGCTGAAGGCGCAGCTTGAAGCCGAGCGTATCGGCAAAGGTCGTCTGCTTGCAACTGTGAGCCATGAACTGCGCACGCCGTTAAACTCGATCATCGGCTTTTCAGATATGCTGTCGCATGAAATGGGATGCCAGCTGCAGAATGAAAAGCAGCGCGAATATGCAGGTCTTATTCATAAGTCGGGCCATTATCTGCTGGAGCTGGTGAACTCAGTGCTTGATAATTCGCGGCTTGAAACTGGCACTTATCGCATTGAACCACAGAGTTTCATTTTCCGCGACGCGGCTGAAATGTGTGCCGCAGTCATGCTCCCGCAAGCTGAAAAGAAGGGCCTTGCGCTTTGCCATCGTGTGAATGCGACTGCGGGAGAAGTGGTGGCCGACCGTCGCGCAGTGCAGCAGATTTTGCTCAACCTCACAGCCAATGCGGTAAAGTTCACGGAATCGGGCGGTTGCGTCACTATCGATGCGGCGCGCGTGATGGTCGATGGCCGGCCTCAGCTCGAAATTATCGTTTCCGATACTGGTATTGGTATCGAGCCAGAAGACATGCAGCGCATTGGATCGCCTTTCGTGCGGGCCGACAATAACTATACACGCGCGCAAGAGGGGACTGGTCTTGGCCTGTCAGTGGTCAAGGGCTTGGTGGAACTGCACCAGGGCACAATGCAAATTAAAAGCTGTGTGGGCGAAGGAACGGTCGTAACCGTTCACTTGCCAGTGGCGGGTCCGCAAAAACTGTTCGAACAGGATTTTTTGGGAGCAGAAGATCAACAGCAGCTTGGCACGGTGATTGACATGCACCGTCACCAGGGAGAACGGAATAATGAGTGGCAGAAAGACGAAGACCGGGAACAAGGCCCAGAGCGGATCGATGCGCAAACCCGCAAAACAGCATAGTCTCGGCCGCCGCCTGCTCAAATTCTTTTTCAGCTCGGCTTCCGCGCTGGCGATTTTCGCTGGCGATTTCATTGTACGCAATCCCGTCCTAACGGGCGGTGCAACAGCGTTTGCCGTGGTGTTGGGCTTTGTTTCGGCCAACGCACTCTGGTATCAACCCGAAGCACATAATGCAGTCTTCTTCAAAACACGTGCAGACTTCGTCTTCAAGGCAACGCCGCGCGCAGTTCTGCCCGGCACGGCTGAAGTAGATAAACCTCAAGAATCGCTAACGAAAACTGCAAGCACAGAAACGCCTGAGACCACACCGCCGCAATCGCAGACGGAAGTCGCAGAATTGTCTCCGGATCGGTTGCAAGTTACAGGTTCTATCGATGAGATGCTGCCAGCGCTTGCGCCCAATGCCGATATTGAGATCGCACGGCTGCAACAAAGGCTGTTGACACTCGGCATCTACCAAGGCGCAGTTGATGGCTTCACAGGTCCTCAAACCCGTGAGGCTATCGACCGTTGGCAGACTCTTCAGAAGAAGGTTGGCGTTCCGGCACAAAATGGTGCAACGCAGGCGACAACTGAAGACGACGTGGCCAAGGTGATCGACTTGGCCGTACCGTCGCCCCGCCCTGAGCCTGCTGTCTTGAAAGCCGACAAAATGGCAAAGCGTGCGCCCGATCTTGCTTCGCTGGAACGCAAGCCAGCACAGGAAAAGAAGCAAACAGCGGCAGCACCAGCAGTGCAGCAGCAGGCGAATATCTCCTCACAGGACATCGTGCGTGTGCAGGCTGGCCTGAAGGCTTTTGGCAATGAAATGGTGAGTGTTGACGGTGTTCCGGGTAAATCCACACAGGATGCCATTCGCGAGTTCCAGAAACTGTTCAACTTGCGGGTAACCGGCGAAGTTGACGCTGCATTGATCTCCAAAATGCGTGAAATCGGGCTCATAAGTTGATCCAAGGTGAACCATGCGCCTGACATCGGATTTCTGGGTTTCGGCATTGATCCGTAAAGTACAGGGAGAGGGCGGCTTTGCTTATCTCGCCCGTCGTGGTGCTAAAGAAGCAGGTGCGATCTTCATCAAGCTCAGCTCGCGCTTCGGCACCTACGACCTATACTCACCAGCTCCGCAAACGTCCTATGAAGAAAATACCGATGGAGAGCGCATGTTTTTGCGTATCCTCCATGATGTCGAGGATATCAAAGCAAGTGAGCGTATGGAGCGCGAAGTCCGCTTTGATCCTGATCTGTGGTTAATTGAGTTGGAAGATGTTGCCGACCCGGCGAGCCTGTTTTTAGTTACACCGGATAGTTTATAGGCTCGAACGCAGCGTTGCCGGGTTTTCATCCGCAGCAGTTATCATCTCGCGCAGTTTGCTGCGCAGTAGTTTCGACATGTCATCAGCTTTCCAGCGCCGCACAAGCATCATCGCTTTCTCGCGGTCGATAGAACGATAGATCTGAATGAATTCTCGCAGGCTATGGCGGTCCGCTGCAACGGGGCCCAGAATTGCGGACATGGTCATGAAGCATTCGGCGGCTGATAGGCCGAGTGCACGTAAGGCTATCGGCAGATGCGATTCTGGCCATTGGCCGATAATGCGGTCTGCACGTTCAAACGATACGTCCAGTGAATCGGCCAATGCTGTGCGGAAAATCTGATCATCAATCAAAAGTGCTGTGTCGATAAGGTGTTCGGGGCCCGACAGCGCACTTGTGCCGAAAAAAGACGGCTGCTGGGGTAAGTCATTATTCGGATTTTCGTTGTTGCTCAGATCCGCCGATGTGCTGGGCATATCGGTTTCAAGACCAGCAAGATTTTCCTGTAATGCCAACAAGCGATCAATTGCTGGATCAGCGAAGCTTTGCAGCACGCCTTTTAATATTGGGTCGTCAGACTGCCTGCGCGCGATGGCGCGGGCATGGGCAAGGCCGTTCTTACCGATAGTCTCGACGAGATCTTCTGACCTGAGAACCGGAGAACGCAGAAGAATAGGGGCCGAAATCTCAACGGGTTCGTTTGCGAGCGACAGGACAAGACGGCGCGGTGCTTCTTCGATCTGCGCAATTGCATGGGCAGCTTGCCGTTTGCCGCGCATGGTTGCACGCTCAAGCAGCGGAAATGTCAGGTCTTCAAGCTGATGAGCTTCCTGACGTCCGGGACGCGTGATCGAGGCAAACGCAGCTATTGCAGCGACCAGAAGGTCGTCTGCTTTGCTACCATCAGCTCTTGATTTTGATTGGTTCCGATTACCTGAAATCTCTTCCAGGATGCGGAACTGATCGTTTGTCACGCAAGGTACTCCGGTAGGCTAAAACTATTAACGCGGCCTGCCGCATGTCGGCAGATTGGATAATAGGTATGAAGCCTTAGCAACTTATTAACCGTGAGTAAGAAAGTGTCTGTTTTGCAGGTGGTTAACTCGCTTCATACGGCAGACAGTTGGCTTGGCTGAGGAAGTTCTTCACCTGCTGCTGCCAGCTTGCGTCTGGAACGAAACTTCGCAGGACAACTGCGGCCTCGCTGATGTCCTGCTCGATAATGATGGAGCGACCGTCGTTCTGTACGCCCTCGGCGCGAAGAGCTGCAATGCCGATCGGATCAGCAACGATCAGATCGAGTTCGCGATCATGCGATACATTGTCGTTGATGCTATAAAGATTATCGCCATTGGGTGCATAAATAGACAGCGACCAGAAAGGCGGATTGCCTTTTGCTGTGATATGTACCGGACCATCCGTGAGATCAAAGCGGCATGCTGCCTGTTCCATCAGCGGATCCTGATCGCTTACAAGTCCCGATTTCTCGGAAAGATAATGAAAGCGATAGCCATCACCCAAGGCTTCCAGATGCGACCAGGCATTTTTGCTTGAATAAAACGGGACGAGCAGCAGAACGGCGATATGCACGATTGCGGCACCAACCAGACCAAGAAGCAACAGGCGGACGAGTTTAGCCACGGCACGCCTCCACAGTTGTGACAGGCACAATACGTGGCATGACGAGATCGACCAGTCCGGAAGAGCTTGCAGCCGGTGTATCGTAGAGTGTCATGACCAACACAAAATTACCGCTTCCTTCGACAGGAAGCCAGTTGTCGGGGCGGGCACTCGGCCCTACGGTGACTTGCACGCTGCCGTCGCTTTCATAAAGCACTTCACGTGAATGAAGTGCTGGCTGTAGGCCCACACGCGGTGTGATCGGTTCCAGATTGGAATTGGCCGGATAAAGGGTCCAGAAACGCGCCGACGGTGTGAAACCGCTCAGACGGTAGCTGCATCCGCGTTTAAGTTCGCGTCCGTTGCTATCGCGGCGTGCGTAAAAGGGAAGCCCTTCTGCAGCCCCCAGCGCGAGATAGGCTTTGCGTGCAGCTCGCGCCTTGGAATAAGGGTCAGCGTCGATTGTGCCAGAGGCCGGATAGGCATTCCATGCTCCGAGCTGTAATTCGCCGAAGCCGTCAAAATGGTCGAGTGTGTAATCGGTTGCCCATATGCCGCCGCCAAGCGCAATAGCCAATACCGTCAAGACTTTGAGAATTGTTTTCAGCATTCTAGGGTCTGTGGAGAATTAGTTTTGAAGCGTGGTATGGATGAAAATGACACAGGTTTAGGAGCAAAGCCGAGGGTGGAGTGGTTCTCCATCGAGGTTTTGCGACGCGAAGCTGGGCCATTTTCATCCATATCCCTTCAGGACGTGGCGGATTTTCTCTCTGAATACGTCGAACAGCCCTTGTGGAGATACACTC
>RCUT01000968.1_pt1 | contig 14206 bp, 12 predicted proteins | sample 2166171 | NCBI WGS metagenome assembly RCUT01 (sample SAMN09932757, study PRJNA488358) | compost metagenome | isolation source: compost soil in 4-hydroxybenzoic | place: Germany: Experimental Botanical Garden
CCCATATGGAGCTGGGCGGCAAGGCCCCGGTGCTGGTGTTCGACGACGCCGACATTGCCGATGTGGTGGCCGGCATCCGCACCTTCGGCTTCTACAACGCCGGGCAGGACTGCACCGCCGCCTGCCGCATCTATGCCGGCAAGAAGATCTACGACAACTTCGTGGCCGACCTGGCCAATGCCGTGTCCAGCCTCAAGACCGGCCTGCAGAACGACCCGGCCACCGAACTCGGCCCGCTGATCACCCAGAGCCAGCGCGAGCGGGTGGCCGGTTTCGTCGACCGTGCCCGCGCCGAGTCGCATATCCAGATCGCCACCGGCGGCAAGGCGGTCGCCGGCAGCGGCTTCTTCTACGAGCCGACGGTCGTGGCCCACGCGAAACAGGATGACGAGATCGTGCGGCGCGAGGTGTTCGGCCCGGTGGTCACGGTCACGCCCTTCAGCGACGTGGACGAAGCGGTGCGCTGGGCCAACGACTCGGACTACGGCCTGGCCTCATCGGTCTGGACCCGCGACGTCGGCCGCGCCGCCGCCGTGGCCTCGCGCCTGCAATACGGCTGCACCTGGATCAACACCCACTTCATGCTCACCAACGAAATGCCCCACGGCGGCTTCAAGCAGTCCGGCTATGGCAAGGACCTGTCCATGTACGGCCTGGAGGACTACACCGTGGTGCGGCATGTGATGATCCGGCACTGACCCCGACACAAGCCTCAGGGGGTTCCTTGTGGGGGCGAATTCATTCGCTGTGGGCAGCGCAGCTGCCTCGGGAAGTTCGATGGCCGAACCTGCGGTCCGGTTAGCGAATGAATTCGCCCCCACAGAAGGAACAGGCCGCGCTGGCACTCAGGCGAACGCCAGGTCCAACCAGCGCCGATAGAAACCTTCCGCCACCTGGTTCAACGCCCTCACCTTGTCCGGCAGGTCGGCGAGCATGCGCGCCCTGGCCTGCTGGCTGGGCTGGGTTTCGTCCAGCAGGTGGGCCCAGTCGGTCAGCCAGTTGCGCACCAGCTCTTCGGTCATCTCCGGGTGGCCCTGCAGGGCCAGCACCTTGTCACCCCAGGAAAAACCCTGGTTGGGGCACCAGGGGCTGTCCATCAGCCACTGGGCGCCTTCGGGGAGGTCGAAGGTATCGCTGTGCCACTGGTAGATGGAGAACTCCCGCGGCAGGTGCTCCAGCCAGGGGTTGTCGGCGGCCTGGGTGCGCTTTTCCAGCGGCTGCCAGCCGATCTCGGTATAGGGCATGCGATGCACCGAGGCGCCCAGGGCGCGGGCCAGCAGCTGGCCGCCCAGGCAATGGCCGATCATGGGTACATCGCGCGCGATAAAGTGCCGCAATGCGTCGATCTCCGCCCCGATCCAGGGCAATGGATCGTTGACGCTCATGGGGCCGCCCATGATGGCCACGGCCCTGGGCCGGTCCAGGTCGTAGCCTTCCAGCTCGCCCTGGTCGGCGCGCAGCACGATGAAGTCGCGCTGCTCGCGATCCAGCACGGCGGCGAGGTGGCCGGGCGAGCAGAAGTCCGCGTGGGTCAGTATCAGGATGTCAGTCATGGTTCCCCTCCTCTGGCGCAGTCTGAGGCAAAGGCCATGCCGAGGTCGAGTAAAGGAAGTCTATGTTTTTGCTGGGGATAGGCGAGCCAGAGGGGGGTAGGAGAAACCAGCCGGGAACTTGTCCGGAATGCCCGGTTCGCGGCGGGCCGGCCACCGCGAACCGGGGTTGCTTCAAGGCCGCGTGACGGCGACTTCCTGAGTCACGCCCCAACCGTCGAGCACACCGCCCAGGGGGACCACCAGGGCCTCCAGGTCGTGCTCGAAATCACCGATTCCAGAATGAGTGGCATACATGACCTTGCTCACCTGCAGGTGCCAGGCCCCATCGGCGCGGACCGACACCTGGGCATTCAAGGACTCGCCACGGAAGTTTTTCGCTGCCATTCGCGCCCGGTCCTCATCGGGGAAAATGGCGTAGAACTCAATCGGATGGACACGGGCAAAATCGAAACCGCCTTCTTTCATGCGGCGCAACAGACTACTGCTGACATCATCGTGGAAGGCTGTGCTCATGAAACGACCTCCTCTTAGCGATGGATGAGTTTTCCGCTTGTTCCGCTTTGTTCCGCTTTCCGAGAAGCCGGGGGGTCCGGCTTCGCGACACCATGCAGTGCCGCCCCCGAGCCAGCCCTGAAGACACACAGCGCCAGACTCTGGCCGGGCCCCGCGCGGACCCGGCCACTGATTCACTCATCGAGTGATCTTGCCGCTTTCATTTTGCAGGGTAGCGCCAGAGCGGCAGGTCTGCCGACCGGTTGGACAAATTGACGCAAAAGTGGCGACAGGCGGCGTTCATGCCTGATCCGCCAGCAAATTGGCTTTTCGCCCGGCCAAACCACCCAGGGCGATGGACAGTACCAGCTTGCCGACGGCGCTACTGCCGCCGACCAGACCGCAGGGTCAGGTTGCGTCCCGGAGAATCGCCCGCCCTCGTAGGAGCGGGCTCGCTCGCGAACAGACCGAGCGCGACGTTTCGCGAGCAAGCTCGCTCCTACATCAAGCCCCCTCCATCCGGGAGACGGCTAAACACCGCTGAGAACCTTCATGATCCCCCGGTTCATCCAGGCCGGCGAAATCTGCCCCGACCAATACATCAGCCGGAACAACCAGCTCACCGGCCGGTGCACCGCCGCGCCCTGCGCCTGCTGCCAGACGGCCCGGGCTACGTCCTCGGCGCCCAGCTTCACCCCCAGGCGGCGCAGCACCGGCGGCTCGAAGCGCTGGCTGCTGACCATGGGCGTACGCACGAATGGCGGCATCAGGTCACCGACACGGATGCCGTGGCGGCGCCATTCCAGCTCCAGGGCTTCGGTAAAGCCGCGCACGGCGAACTTGGAGGCCGAATAACTGGCCATGTGCGGCGTGCCATAGAGGCCCGAAGCCGACCCCATGTTGATCACCTGGGCGCCACGGGTGGCCTTGAGGTAGGCAAAGGCAGCGTGGGTCACCTGCACCAGGCCCAGCACGTTGATATTCAGGATGCGCGCATGCTCGGCCATGCCGATCTCCTCGAAATGGCCGAAGCGCAGCACGCCCGCGCAGTTGAACAGCAACCGCAACTGGCCATCGTGGCGGCCGCAGAAGTCCGCCAGGGCGGCCTCGACGGCGGCCAGGTCGGTGACGTCCAGGGCGCGGTGCCAGACACCGCCCAGAGCGGCGGCCTGGGTCGCGAGCGCTGCAGGGTCGAGGTCGATCAATCCCACCTGCCAGCCGCGCTCGTGAAACAGCCGGGCCGTGGCCGCGCCAATGCCGGAGGCGGCGCCGGTAATCAGGATGTTGTCCATCTCAGGCCTCCTCCTCCACATGCTTGCAGATGAAATCCGCTGCGCTGGCCAGGGCCTGGTCCGCCGCACGCAGCAGCCCGGCGTGAGCCTGGAACACATGCCAGAGCGCCGGATAACGTTCCAGGCGCACCCAGCCGCCTGCGGCGCGCACACGCTCGGCCAGGTGCAGGCTGTCGTCGCGCAGCACTTCGTCCTCGCCCACCTGCACCAGCATGGGCGCCAGGGCGGAAAGGTCGGCGAACACTGGCGACAGCGCCGGATCGCGGCGGTCCATGCCGGGCGGGCAATAGAGGTCCATCGCCTGTTCCACCCAGGCGGGATGGATCAGCGGGTCGCCCGCCGCTGGCTGGTGCTGTCGGGTGCCGCTGAGGTCGGTCGCCGGCGAGAAACACAGGAGCCCCGCCGGTTGCGGCAGGCCCTGGCGCCTGATCTCCAGCGCGGTGATCAGGCTCAGGTTACCCCCCGCCGAATCGCCGCCGATGACGATGCGCGAGGCCGGGTAGCCCGCGCCCAGCAACTCGCGGTAGGCGGCCAGGGCATCGTCCCGCGCGGCGGGAAAGGGGTGCTCGGGCGCCAGCCGGTAGTCCAGGGCGCACACCGCCACGCCGGCGCGCTTGGCGAGGTTCGCGGTAATGGCGCGGTGGGTGGCCGGGGAGCCGGTAATGAAGGCGCCGCCATGCAGGTAGAGCAGCACCACATGGCTACCGCCCTGGGGCCGATGCCACTCGCAGGGGCGCCCGGCCAGTTGCCCCTCCTGGCGTACCAGACCACGGGGCGCCAGGGTGCTGGCGGTCAGGGCGCGCAGCACCAGGCGCTGCATAGCCACCGGCATGGGCGGCCGCATCAGGCCACGGAACAGCAGGCGCAGAGCGCCGCGCAGGATCGCGCGCAGCACGGGCTGGCCGGGTTCGGCGGCGGTGAACTCAGCGGGCGCATTCATAGTGATCCAGCTCCAGTCGGCGGGTCTGTTGGCGATAGGTGAAGGTGAAGCCGGGCCAGTTGTTGGTGTTCTTGCCGTCGGCGGTCTTGTACCAGCTGCTACAGCCCTGCTCCCAGATGGTGTGGCGCACCTGGCGCTGCAGGTGCTGGTTGTAGCGGCGCTGCACCTCGGGCTTGAGGTCCAGGTAGCGTAGGCGGGAAAGCGCGCGAATGCCGTCGAGCACGTAGGGAAACTGGCTTTCCAGCATGTAGATGATCGAGTTGTGGCCCAGGTTGGTGTTCGGCCCGTAGAGGATGAACAGGTTGGGAAAGCCGCTGACGCTGATGCCAAGATAGGCCTCGGCCCCCTCGCGCCAGGCCTCGTTCAGGTCGCGCCCGGCGAGGCCACGGATGCTCATCGGCGCGAGGAAATCGGTGGCCGTGAAACCAGTGCCGAGGATGATCGCATCCACCTCGTGGCGCTGCCCGTCGGTGGTGACCAGGGCATCTTCGGTCACCTCGCGGATCCCACCGTCGATGACCTCCACATTGGGCCGCGCCAGGGCCGGGTAGAAGTCGTTGGAAATCAGCACGCGCTTGCACCCCAGCGGGTAATCCGGCTGCAGGCGCTTGCGCAACGCGGCGTCGGGGATACCGCGCGCCAGATGTCGATTGAACTCGAAGCGCATCAGCTTCATCAGCGGCGGGAACACCGAGAACGCCAGAACCCGCGACTCGTGCTGGATGTACTTGAGCATCCGGTCCAGCTTCTGCAGGCCCGGCAGGCGGCGCATGAGCGCCAGCTCCCAGGTTCGGTAGGTGCGGTCGGGCTTGGGGATCACGTAGGCCGCCGAGCGCTGGAACAGCTGCAGCCGCGCGACCTTCGGGGCGATCTGCGGGACGAACTGGATGGCGCTGGCGCCGGTGCCGATCACCGCCACGCGCTTGCCTTCCAGCGGGTAGCCGTGGTTCCAGCGCGCCGAGTGGAACAGCTCGCCCTTGAAGCCCTCCAGCCCGGGAATGCGCGGCCAGGCCGGGCGGTTCAACTGGCCGCAGGCGCTGACCAGGGCGCGCGCGCTGAAGGATTCCCCGTCCCGCGTACTTACCTGCCAGAGGCCGCTTGCCTCATCGAACCCGGCGTCCGTCACCTCACAGCCGAATCTGATGTGCCGGCGCAGGCCGTACTTGTCCGCGCAATGGCGCTGGTAGGCGAAGATCTCTTCCTGCGGTGCGTACTTGCGCGACCAATCGACCTTGGGCTCGAAGGAGAAGGAATAGAGGTGCGAAGGCACGTCGCAGGCCGCGCCGGGGTAGCTGTTGTCGCGCCAGGTGCCACCCACTTCGCTGCCCTTCTCCAGGATCAGGAAGTTTCCGATGCCGGCTTTCTGCAACTGGATGGCCAGGCCCAGGCCACCGAAGCCGGCGCCGATGATCAGCACGTGCAATGGCACGGGATGGTCGGGATTCTTGTGCATTGTTCTCTCCCATGGATATGTCCACGCCCGCCCGAAGGCACGCACGGTAGGGAGAATCCTAGAGCGCCACAGCGCATCGCGTTATGGCATAGTCGGACAGCCAGTTGTGAAATTCGGACAGGATTCCAAGCCATGCCCCAACCACCCCATTGGGCTGCGCGACGCAGCGCCATCAGCGTGCAGTTGATGACGCAGTTCGGCCTCGACCACGGCCTGTCCGTCGAGCAGTGCCTGGCCGGAACCGGGCTGGATTGGCGGCTGCTCGCCGACCCCGGCGCCGAAGTCGCCACCAGCCAGGAACTGCAGCTCCTGCGCAACATCGCCCAGGGCCTTGGCCAGTTTCCGGGCGCAGGGCTCGAGGCGGGCCAGCGCTATCGCCTCAACACCTACGGCATCTGGGGCTTCGCGTTGCTCAGCAGCCCGACCTACCGCAGTGCCGCGCAACTCGGCCTGCGCTACCTGGACCTGACCTATGCCTTTCACCGCCTGTATCTGGTGGAGGTCGGAGACGAGGCGCACCTGGTGTTCGACGATGGGGATGTGCCGGAAGACCTGCGCAGGTTCCTGCTCGAACGCGATGTGGCCGGCGCGCTGAGCGTGCAGCGTGACCTGACCAACGCCAGGTTGCCGCTGCTGGGCGCCCGTTTCCGCATAGCGGCACCGGCTGATACGACGCCTTACCGGGACCTGCTGGGCCTGACGCCGGAATTCGATGCCGCGGACAACCGCATCATCATTCCCCGGCAGTTGCTCGACCTGCCGCTGCCGGGCGCCAATCCGCAGGTGGCGCAACATTGCGAGGAGCAGTGCCGCATCCTCCTGGCACGTCGAAGGGAGCGCGGCGGTTTTGCCGGGCGCGTTCGCGACCTGCTGCTCGCACGGACCGGGCAAGGGACGGATATGGAACGGCTGGCGGCCGAACTGCACCTGACCTCACGCACCCTGCGGCGCCGGCTCGAAGCGGAAGGGACCAGTTTTCGGCTGCTTCAGGACGAGGTCAGGCAGACGTTGGCCGAGGAACTGCTGGCCTCCACGGGCCTGAGCCTGGAGGAAATCGCCGATCGGCTCGGCTACGGCGAAGTCTCCAACTTCCTGCATGCGTTCAAGCGCTGGAGGGGCATGACACCGGGGAGATATCGCCGGGAACGCGCCCCGTCTGCCGGCCCCTCGCCCTGACGTGGCGAGCGACCGGCTGCACAAGCGGGTTTACCGCCCGGCGCGCGACTCTTGAATGTAGAACCGGGCCTTCTGCGCCTTGTCGGTGCAACCCTCGAAGGACTCGAACTGCTGCTCGGTCTTGGCGGCGGTGAGCAGGCTCAAGGCCTTGGAATAGCTCACGGCACCGGAAAATCCTTCGGCCTTGGCCAGGTCCAGCTCCTTCCAGGCCGCGTCGAGTTCCGTGGCACAGTTGCTGCGGTAGGCTGTCTTGCCGGCGCAACCGACAAGCAACAGGGCGATCATGGGCAGACTTACCCAGGCTTTCATCGATAAAACTCCCGTGGTGAAAATCAATAGAGTCTAATGTTTCGATAGCCGGCCCGGTACCCGGAAGATTCAACCTCGTGGGCTGATCGGCAGCCACCGACGGCTGGCCCTGACGCACGCACCACGCGCCTTGGCGGTGCGCCGGTGGCGGGCGTATCGTCGAAGCACCGCAGGTGGGGGAAATCGCATGAGCAAACGCGTCGCACTGGTGCTGGGATCAGGAGGTGCGCGGGGTTACGCGCACATTGGCGTGATCGAGGAGATCGAGGCACGCGGCTACGAAATCGCCTGCATCGCCGGCTGTTCCATGGGGGCGGTGGTGGGCGGCATCTACGCCGCCGGCAAGCTGCGCCACTACCGCGAATGGACCGAAAGCCTGGATTACCTCGATGTGCTGCGCCTGCTGGACGTCAGCTTCCGGCTCGGCGCCATCCGCGGCGAGAAAGTCTTCGGGCGCATCCGCGACATAGTCGGCGAAGTGAATATCGAGGACCTGCGCATTCCCTATACCGCCGTTGCCACCGACCTGACCAACCAGCAGGAAATCTGGTTCCAGGAAGGCTGCCTGCACCAGGCCATGCGCGCCTCGGCGGCCATTCCCAGCCTGTTCACCCCGGTGGTCCAGGGCAGCCGCATGCTGGTGGACGGCGGGTTGCTCAACCCGTTGCCGATCATCCCGGTGGTCTCCAGCCACTGCGACCTGATCATCGCCGTCAACCTCAACGCCACCACCCAGCGTGAATACCAATTGCCGGTGATCGAGCGGCCGCCGGCGATCAAGGGCCGCATCGACCTGTTGATGGCCTCCCTCGGCTCCCGGTTGCCCTTCTGGAAGCGCGGCGCCGACGAGCCCCACGGCCTGCTCGACCCGGAGAGCCTGCCGGGCGGCAACCCCTGGCTGGAAGCCGCCGCACCGCAGATGCAGCAGCCAGCGGCCGCACCGGAAACCAGCGGCGCGCCCAAGTCCGCCAGCGGCTCGCAGGTGATCGCCAGCGTAGGCCCGGCCTCCCTGCTGGACCTGGTGAACCAGAGTTTCGAGGTCATGCAGACCTCCCTGGCCCAGTACAAGATCGCCGGCTACCCGCCGGACATCCTGATCAACGTGCCCAAGCGCGTGTGCCGCTTCTTCGAGTTCTACAAGGCGCCGGAGCTGATCCAGCTGGGCCGGCAGATCGCCAGCGAGACCCTGGAGCGGTACGAGCAGGGGAATTGATCGGCGGCACAATCCCTTGTGGGGGCGAATTCATTCGCTAACCGGACCGCAGGTTCGGCCGGCGAGACCTCATGGGGCAGCTTCGCCGCCCTTAGCGAATGAATTCGCCCCCACAGATTCGCCCCCACAATTTCGCGCCACAGGTCCCTAGAAAATCGACCAGCCGATCCGCTCCGAGAGCTTCTCCAGCGCCGCCATGCCGGCCAGGGAGTTGCCGGCCGGGTTGAGTTCCGGGGACCAGACGCAGACGGTGAAGCGCCCCGGCACCACGGCCACTATCCCACCCCCTACCCCGCTCTTGCCCGGCAGGCCCACGCGGTAGGCGAAGTTGCCCGCTTCGTCATAGAGGCCGCTGGTGGCCATGATGGCGTTGACCTGCTTGGCCTGGCGTGGGGTGAGCACCTGTTCGCCGCTGTGGGGGCTGATGCCTTCGTTGGCCAGGAAGCTGAAGGCCAGCGCCAGGTCGGCACAGCTCATGCGGATGGCGCAGTGGTGGAAATAGCTGTGCAGCACGGACTCCACGTCGTTGTGGAAGTTGCCGAAGGACTGCATCAGGTAGGCCATGGCGGCGTTGCGCGCGCGGTGCTGGTATTCGGAGCGGGCCACCACCTCGTCGGACACCACGAGGCGGTTGCCGGACAGGCGCCGGACGAAATCGCGCATGGACAACGAAGGCGCCGCGAAGCGGGATTCGTTGATGTCGCAGATCACCAGGGCGCCGGCGTTGATGAAGGGGTTGCGCGGCACGCCGCGCTCGAACTCCAGCTGCACCAGGGAGTTGAACGGCTGGCCCGAGGGCTCGTGGCCCAGGCGCTGCCAGATGTCCTCGCCCGAGTGCTGGATGGCCTGCACCAGGCTGAACACCTTGGAGATGCTCTGGATGGAAAATGGCGTGAGGCCGTCACCGGCATAGGACAGCTCGCCGTCGTTGCTGTAGACGGCGATGCCGAGCTGGTCGGGGCTGACGCAGGCCAGCGCGGGGATGTAGCTGGCCACCTTGCCCAGGCCGATCAGCGGGCGTACTTCATCGAGGATTTCGTTCAACAGCTGCTGCATGCTGGTCCTTCCGTTGGGAGCGTCGACGCGCTCATGCAGCACTGGACGCACGTCGCGAGCGTGGCGGCACAGCGGCTGTCAGGCCTCCTTCAAACGATAGCCGACGCCCGCCTCGGTAACGATGAATCGCGGGTCGGCCGGGTCGTCGCCGAGCTTCTGCCGCAGGTGGCCGACCACCACGCGCAGGTAGTGGCTGTCCTCGACGTGGGTCGGTCCCCAGATGTCCTTGAGCAGCTGTTGCTGGGTGACCACCCGGCCGAGATGCCGGGCCAGTTGGGCGAGCACGGCGTACTCCTTGCGGGTCAGGGCCACCTCCTCACCGTTCAGGGTCACCCGGCGATAGGCGAAATCCACCCCCAGCGGGCCGCTGGTGACGCTGGCCTCCTGTTGCTCGCCGGGGCCGCCCTGGCGCAGCAGCACGCGCACACGGGCGAGGAACTCCTGGACGCTGAAGGGCTTGGTCACGTAGTCGTTGGCGCCGCCGTCCAGGGCCAGCACCTTCTCGCCCTCGCTGGCGCGCACCGAGAGCACCAGCACCGGCACACGCGACCATTCGCGCAGTTCGCGCAGCACGTCCTTGCCGTCCAGGTCCGGCAGGCCGAGGTCGAGCACCACCAGGTCGGGCCGGGCCAGCGCCGCCTGGGCCAGGCCCTCGCGGCCATTGGCGCCTTCCAGCACCCGGTAGCCCTGGGCGGCCAGGCTGATGCGCAGGAACTTGCGGATCTGCGCTTCGTCGTCGATGACCAGGATGGTCGGTTGGTTGGTTGTCATGGGTGGTTCGTCGTTTCCATTGCCAATGCGGACTGCGCTTTACCTGTGGGGGCGAATTCATTCGCTATGGGGCGCGAAGCGGCCCCCTGACCTCGACGGCCGAACCTTCGGTCCGGTTAGCGAATGAATTCGCCCCCACAGGATACTGGGCCCTCCTCATTCCTCCTCCAACTGCGGCTGCGGGTGCAGCGGCAGGTGCAGGGTCAGGGTGGCGCCGCGGCCGTCGAGGCCTTCGCCGACGCTCACGCGGCCGCCATGGGCGCCGACCATGCCCTGGCAGATCGCCAGGCCGAGGCCGGTGCCCTGCCCGCCCCGGTCGCCGCGGGCAGCGGTGTAGAACATGTCGAAGATCCTGTCGCGCTCTTCCGGCGGAATTCCCGGCCCCTGGTCGCTGACGAAGAAGCGCAGCTCGGCTTCGTCCGCTTCCACGCCGACCTGCAGGCGCCCCTGGCTGGGGGAGAAGCGCGCGGCGTTCTCCAGCACGTTGACCAGAGCCTGCTCGATCAGCGCCGCATGCACGTAGAGCAGCGGCAATTGCTCCGGCACCCGGGTTTCCAGCTGCAGCGGCGCCAGTATCGGACGCAGGCGTTGCGTGGCGCTGGCGACAATATCCACCGGCGCCACCCAGTCGCGGGCCAGCTTGAGGCCGCCATGGCCGAGGCGGGTCATGTCCAGCAGGTTCTGGATGTAGCGATCCAGACGCTCGGCCTCGTCGCGGGTGCCTTCCAGCAGCTCGCGGCGGTCGGCCATGGGGATGGCCTCGCCCAGGGCCAGCAGGCTGTCGATGGAGCCGCGCATGGCGGTGAGCGGCGTGCGCAGGTCGTGGGATACCGAGGCCAGCAGCGCGCTGCGCAGTTGCTCGGTCTCGCCGTGCAGGCGCGCCGCTTCCAGCTCCTCGGCCAACTGGGCGCGGGCCAGGGCCTGGGCCAGGGGCTGGCCGAGGGCGGCGATCAGCCTGCGGCGGCCGACGGGCAGAGGCGCCTCGTCGCGCGGGCTGACGCCGAGCAGCACCAGCGGCCCCTCCTCGGCGGACAGCGGCAGCCACCACCAGCGCCCGCCCGGCAAGGTGTCGGTGCCGAGGCCCGCTGGCTGGTCATGCTGCCAGGACCACTCCGCCGCCGCCCGTTCCTGGTCGGCCAGCAGGCGCTGGGCGCCCGCCTCCACCTTCCAGATGTCATCGCGACCACGGGATAGCAGGCAGACCTCCAGGTCGGCCCAGCCGAACTGCTGCACCGCGACGTTGAGCACCGCCTGGCGGTCGGTGGCGGCGGTGAGCTTGCGCGACAGGTCGAGCAGCGCGGTGGTTTCCGACTGGGTCTCGCGCAGGGCGTCGAGCTGGCGGCGCTGACGCGACGCCAGGTTGCCGGTGAGCCCGGCCATCAGCAGGAAGAACAGCAGGGTCAGCACGTCTTCCTGGCGGGCGATGGTCAGGGAGAAGGTCGGCGGAATGAACAGGAAGTCGTAGGCGATGAACGACAGCCCGGCGCAGAGCAGCGCCGGCCCGATGCTGCTGCGCACCGCCACCAGCAACACGGCGGCGAGGAACACCAGGGAGATGTTGGGCAGTTCCAGGGTATGCGACACCGCCCAGGCCAGGGCGCTGGCGGCGACGGCCGCGGCCACCGCGAGGCCATGGTCCAGCAGGCTCGTCGGATAGCTCGCCCGGGAACTGGCGGGACGACGGTCGACCTCGGTGTCCAGCACGCTGACTTCCAGGCCCTCGGCCAGGTACAGCAGGCGCTCCGCCAGGCCACGGCCGAACAGGCGGCGGCGCAGGCGCTGGCGGCTGCGGCCCACCAGCAGCAGGCTGGCGCGGCGCTCGTCGGCATGCTGGACCAGGGCCTTGGCCACGGATTCGGCGCGCAGCGTCACCACTTCGCCGCCCAGGCGCTCGGCCAGTTGCTGGGCGCCCTGCAGGCGTACGCGCACCTCCTCGGAACGGGCACCGCCGGTGTCCACGTGCACCACCGACCAGGGCAGGTGGCGCCGCTCGGCCACCCGGCTGGCATGACGCACCAGACGCTCGGCCTGGTGGTCGCCGTCGATCCCCAGCAGCAACCGGCCACGCACGGCGGGGGCTTCCAGGCCACGCTGGCGGTAGCGGCGGTTGAGGTCGGCGTCCACCCGCGCGGCGGCGGTCTGCATGGCCAGCTCGCGCAGGGCGGTGAGGTTGGTCTGGGAGAAGAAGGCGTCGATGGCCGCGCGGGCCTGCTCGGGGACGTAGACCTTGCCTTCGCGCAGGCGCTCCAGCAATTCGCGCGGCGGCAGGTCGACCAGGAGAATCTCGTCGGCCTCCTGCAGCACCCAGTCCGGCAGGGTCTCGCGCACCTGCACGCCGGTGATGTCGCGCACCTGGTCGTTGAGGGCCTCCAGGTGCTGGACGTTGACCGTGGTGTAGACGTCGATGCCGGCGTCGAGCAGCTCCTCCACGTCCTGCCAGCGCTTGGCGTGGCGGCTGCCTGGGGCGTTGGTGTGGGCCAGTTCGTCCACCAGCACCAGGCGCGGCGGGTGCGCGAGGATGCCGTCGAGGTCCATCTCGGTCAGGGCCATGCCGCGATAGTCGAAGCGCCGCAGCGGTTGCTGCGGCAGCCCGGCGAGCATGGCCTCGGTTTCCGCGCGGCCGTGGGTTTCCACCACGCCGGCGCGCAGGTCAACGCCCTGGCGCAACTGCGCCTGGGCGGCCTGGAGCATGGCGTAGGTCTTGCCCACGCCAGGCGCCGCGCCGAGGAAAACCTTCAGCCGGCCGCGCCCATCACGGGGTGTGTCGGCCAGCAGCGCATCGGCGCGCAGGGCATCGCTCATCGAGTCATCTCGTTCAACGCTGTGTTCAGGGCCAGTACATTGACCACCGCCGGGCCGATCGGCGACCGCTCGGTGTTCTGCTCCACCAGGCGCTCCAGGGTGCTTTCCGGCACGCCGCGCTCGGCAGCGATGCGCGGGATCTGGAAGCGCGCGGCGGTCGGCGGCAGGTGCGGGTCGAGGCCGCTGCCGGAGGTGGTGACCAGGGCTATCGGCACCTTGCCGTGGCCTTCGGTGGCCAGGCGGTGGGCGTCCTTGTTGATGCGCTCGGCCAGGGCCGGGTTGCTCGGCGCCAGGTTGCTCGCGCCGCTGGCCACGGTGGCGAAGGATGCGGCGGACGGGCGCGGCTGGAACCACTCGGCGCCCTCGAAATTCTGTGCCAGCAGGGCGCTGCCGCGCACCTCGCCCTTGGCGTCGCGCACCAGGCTGCCATTGGCCTGCTCCGGGAAGACGACCTGGGCAATACCGGTGACGGTCAGGGGGTAGGCGACGCCGGTGATCAGGGTCATGAGGGCCAGGAGGCTCAAGGCTGGACGGAGTTGGCTAAGCATATTCAGTTCCTCGTTGGAAATCTAAGCGGGGCAGGCTTTTGCCCTCCCCCGCCCTCTCCCGCGAACGAGAGAGGGGATGGAAGCCGTCAGGCCAGTCCCACCGCAGTGAGCAGGATGTCGATCAGCTTGATGCCGACGAAGGGCGCGACGATGCCGCCCAGGCCGTAGATCAGCAGGTTGCGCCGCAGCAGGCTGGCGGCGTCGCTGGCCTGCACCCGCACGCCGCGCAGGGCCAGGGGGATCAGCGCGACGATGATCAGCGCGTTGAACACGATGGCCGAGAGGATCGCGCTCTGCGGGCTGGCCAGCTCCATCACGTTGAGCACGCCGAGCTGCGGGTAGATGCCGGCGAACAGCGCCGGGAGGATGGCGAAGTACTTGGCCACGTCGTTGGCCACCGAGAAGGTGGTCAGCGCGCCACGGGTCACCAGCAGTTCCTTGCCCACCTGCACCACGTCCAGCAGTTTGGTGGGGTCCGAATCCAGGTCCACCAGGTTGGCGGCTTCGCGGGCGGCCTGGGTGCCGTCGTTCATGGCCAGGCCGACGTCGGCCTGGGCCAGCGCCGGGGCGTCGTTGGCGCCGTCGCCGCACATGGCGACCA
>RCUT01000970.1_pt1 | contig 14200 bp, 20 predicted proteins | sample 2166171 | NCBI WGS metagenome assembly RCUT01 (sample SAMN09932757, study PRJNA488358) | compost metagenome | isolation source: compost soil in 4-hydroxybenzoic | place: Germany: Experimental Botanical Garden
ATGTGAGCAATCAACCGAAATGTTGCAATTATCAAAAATTGAGGCAACAAGAATTTGCCCTGTCATTTTGGAAAATCCCTCAAAACTCAGGTTTATAAAGTATCGATGTCCTTTTTTATACTTTTCGATAATGTTTTGCATAGCATTCAGGTAATGTAATAAGGTTGCAGAAATTTTATATCGTTAGCTTACCATTCAGCAAATCACCGTTTTCCTCTTTTTTCCTTTCTTACTATAGGTAGTAACTTCTACCAGCTTACCAGACTGATTATATCTTTTAAATTTTCCAATTGGAATACCATTACGAAATTGTGACTCAATTCGAACTTGTCCGTTATTAAATCGGTCAATTTTATATCCTTCACAAGGAGTGAAATCACAACAACAAAATCCTATAAATCGTGGTCTTGTTGTAGGTTCAAGACATTCAATAATTTCATCTGCATTCAAAGTGTCACAATAACTTTTATAATCTTGAAAATTCAATTCAATAACATCACTAAAACTGGCCGACCTTAAAATGTAGGCCCCTGCCTCAGGTAACCTTGTAACTCCATTTGTATCAGGGATATAATTGCTACCCCCTTTTTGAAGTGTATAAAAAATATCCTTAACTATTGTGTTGCTGCATTTATTTTTAATACAAAGGCGATAATTAAGGTCCTGAGCATAACTCAAACCAGATAAGGTTAATACAAATAAAATAACAGTTATCAATTGCTTCATAGATCAATACATAATTTGGGATATAACTTGGCTAATTTGCTAATTAACTGGCTTAGCTCTCATTGTTCCAATAATCTGCAATACCAGCTCTTGTTGTTCTCTTGATACGGTTGCTGCTGTTAAGGTTAAACCCAAATAATTGTTTATGTTTTGATTATAACCAGTAAGTTTATGAACATGAACACCTATTACATTATTTGGTTCATACTTCTGGGGATAGACGATTTTCCGGTAGATATTATCAAGAGTATCTATTATGAAAATTTTATTTTTTGTTTCAACCGCCAAAAAGATGGGGTAATCAAACTTTTGTTTTTTGTATTCACATATTGCAACGTAATCACATCCCTGACCTAAAGTGCTATCATGTATTGTCGCCTGTCTAAGTTTTAACAATCTCACTTTGGGCCAGTTATTTTTATCATAGATAATTCCCGGTTTCGTAAACTTTTCTCCTGCATGGTAGGTTATTAAATTACTGTCTAAGCAATCCTTAGGTGTTTTAGTTAATTGGGAAGAATAGTATCCAAAATCATAATTAAAAACTAAGCTATCCCCTACTACCCTTCCCACATTCGAATCAACTCCCTTGTCCTTAACAAGCTTAAAATCTGAAGGAAAGTCAAAAAGGAAATCACCTATTTCGATTGTTTTCCATTTTAGATCTTTATCCTTCCGGATTGGGTTACAACCATAAAGAAACAGAAGGAAAAATAATAAATACTGCTTCATAAGAGATGATTAGATGCTACAGATTATGTTTTGCCACCACGTGAAATAGCTATTTCCACATGTAGATTAATCTGCCGTGCAGTAAAGATATTAATTACATTTTCAGAACCTATTTACCCTTAATCATTGTAAAAATTTTTCAATCATTGGGATCACAAAATCTGTTTCCTTGTAATTCCCTTTTATCGTTGTTATTTCGCCAATGTATTCGCCATGTGCACCCGGAATTATTGCTAATTGTGAATTGGCTATTAGCTGGTGCATTTCGAGAGCATGTTCAGGTGTGATGACATCTTTGTCGCCGATGATAATTAAAGTTGGGGCTTTAATTGAGCTGATCTTTTCGTCTGTTATATCTTTAAAATTTATTACTCTTTTTGCATCCTTATCGTGCATTACTTGCAGGCCATTACTGTCTGGAGCAACTTGTTTATAGGCTTCTTTCAATTGTTGGGGCATGTTTTCTAATCGTGCTTGCTTCATAAACCCCCAAAATTGTTCAGGCACTCCATTGCGTTTAGCAAGAGTGGAGCCTAGTATAATCTTATTAACTATTTCGGGATGGCGAATGGCAATTTGCATGGTGGTCGTACCGCCGTTGCTAAACCCGAAAAAATCTGCTTTATCAATTCCAATGTTTTTGAGCAGCGCGGCCACATCGTCGGCATCTTGTTCGAATGTCAAATCTGCGCTTCTGTCGCTTGTCCGTCCATGTGCCTGCAATTCTACTGCTATTACCTGTCTGTCTCTAGCCAATTGAGGAATTACTCTCCCAAAGGTTGTCTGGATAGTTGAGCCGCCTCCGTGAATTAAAACTAATGGGCTTCCTTTTCCATAAATCTCATAATACATTTTAATCCCATTGACGTCTGAATAGCCTCTTTTGAACGTTAGAGAATCTTTAACATTTGCACTAGTTTGGGTAACGTTTTCTTGTGATTTGTTTGCTTTATTGCACGACTCCAGGATCAGAAGCACGAAAACAGCATAGATGATTGTCCTTTTCATGTTATCAGTTTTAATTAAGTAATGCTCGCATGTTATTTAGCATTTGCAACCAACTTGGGTATGCACCGGTTTTCTTAGCTAATTCTTGCGAAACGGTTTGTCGTAACCGCAAGGTTGTCATTCCACCTTCTTCAGTTAGTGTTACTGTAACAAGTGTTTCACCAGGCCAATCCGGATCCATTCCAATTGCAGCCGGGTTTATAGGCTCGCCATTTTCATCCGCATTAATCATTGTGAAGACGATTTTTGAGTTAGGCACAAGTTCTTTGTATTCTCCAATACACCAACAGTCTCCATATTGAGGATTAGAAATACACGAGTGAAATAGTCCACCGTTCTCAATGTTTAGTGTTTTGAAATGGATAGTGCAGCCATCAGGCGCAAACCATTTCATTAATTTTTCAGGATCGGTCCAAGCATTGAACACCCTTTCAACACTTGCGTTAAAGGTTTCTTCTATAAAAACCTCCTTGTTTTTTACACGATTTTCCATAGCTTATTTTTTAGATTTATTGACGTTCTTATTTATTTTCTTATCGACTGCTTTTGCACTCTTAGCTTGCAGTTCTTCTTGTTCTACAAAGTCTTTGAGTGCCTTTAATCTTCCTGTCCATAGCTTATGATACTGTTCAACCCACTCATGCACCTCATTTAATTTTTCAAGCTTTGCTTCACATAAGCGCTCTCGGCCAATTTGCTTGATGTTTAACAAGCCACATTCGGAAAGAATTTTAAGGTGCAGGGAAATAGCCTGGCGACTAACATCAAATTGCTCTGCAATGGTGTTAACATTCACAGGTTGTAGGGCTATCATACCTATTATTGCTCGTCTTGTAGGGTCGGCTATTGCCTGAAAAACATCTCTTCGCGCTTCCATATTATGCAAGTATTTGCTTGCAAATATAAATGCAAGCATTTACTTGCACAAGTATTTTTAAGAAAAAACTCATCCTTGGTTTTTGAATGAATTCCAAGGATGAGTATAAGTACAAAATATGTTCTGTGCTGATTACAGAGAAGGTATTTATTTGACGAAATAGCGTGTTAATAGTGATTAAGAATGAGTGTCGATGCTTTTTTGAATCATTTAGTTGCTTTTAACAGGCTCAAAAATGGAAACATAAGTAGATTTTAACGCGATCCTTTTTCTCTTATTCGCTTTGCCTCTCATAGTTACTAATTAATCAGTTGTCAACATATAGAGCTAATGTATTTAGAGAGAACCAAAATAAAATAACGATGACCGATTTTATATTTTTCTATGATGTTTTGGATATCGGGAACTTTGGTCATAGGATTTATATGACAAACACTATTTTATCTTAATTTGTCTGGGCAAAATAAACCGCGTTTAACGGTTACTACGAAACTAAAATATGTTGATTCGGTAGAACAACCAAGTTGCATGTTAGCTTTCATTAAACTTTCTAAATATGAACCCCGATACTATAGTTAATGTTGTCCACACTAAAAATGCTCCAAATACAATATTAATTGTGATTTTCTGTCTCCAAACAGGATCTTGCGTCGTGAGTTTATACTGATAATCTTCTCTTTTCTTTCGTAAGAATTCAATCTCATCCCGAAAACTACCAAATCTCTCATAATTAAATCTATAGATTTCAGCTATTAATTCAGGATGAGAGTCATGAACACATACTAGAGGTCTACTTCTGGAACAATTACTTATTTCGATCTTTTGATTTATGTAACTCCCATACACTAACCAAACCTCCCCTTTGGGTAAACTTCGAATTGTAGAGCACGCAAGAAATGAAGAACCCTCAACTGGGTTGCCAATTGTCCCTTTAAAATGTTCAATAATTTGAAATTTATATGTTGAGTCCGTTGATTTTATGACTTTCCCTATAAAAATCAGTTCAGCTTTTTCAAAGTCTGGATCAATTGCCTTTCCTAACCGAGTTGCACAAATGCATGCGAATGACCCTGAGAAGGTCATAGTCATTAAAATTAATATTAAAACAATTCTTAGTCTAAGGTAAAGGTGCATTAAGCTCTTTCTTGATGAGTGCTATAAGGTTAGATATTTTGAAATGTGATGAAATATAAATCCTCCAATCGAATTTATAACAAACAAGTCCTCTCAAAATATCAAGTCTGTTTGCGCATCACAATATTAGCTACTTAAATACTTGTTCGGAACATTTGCCGGAAAATAATCTATTCCGCAATTCGCTTTTAGTAATATCGATACAACTTCATAAATCTGCTGCTCAGTTCTTTGAAATTGTCGGAGCAGACCCATCATCGCATAGCTTATTGGATTAACAGAAGGAATAAATGTTTCCCATTCGTATCCATTACCCCAAATTAGTCCTGAAACAGTTAATGAGAGGTCGGGATTCTGAGATACTAGAAAATTCATTACATCAATACAAGCATTATCATGTTGATTGACCGTATGAAAAATTGGAGTCTGCCCACCAAAACCATTATTATCAAGCCCAGCTTTTGTGTTAATATCAACACCCAACTTTACTAACGATTTTGCACATTTCAAATGATTATACTCTGCACAGATATGTAAAAGAGACACTTCATAAAGTGGAGTAAAAGTGCAGTCTAAGGAATACTTTTTAGCCATTAACTCCGGATTTCCAGTTAGTAGTTTTTCAAGTGTTGCAGCGTCATCGAGCAAAACGGCCAATAAGACCTTATCATCGAATTTCAAACCAAAATCTACGAAAACTTGAATACATTTTTTGAACTTAGGACCACGCAAATACATACTTATCATTTCGTAGATAAGGGGTTTACCTTTATGAAGCCGATTGGGACCAACACCATTTTCAAAGCATTCTTTGATTCCTTCAACCGAGTGGATTTCAAAGTCTCCGATTATTTTTTGCAAATAGTCCATTTAAAAACGATGAAGTGTCAAATAATAAACCGCTATCGCTGTCTATATGAGGACGTTTTTACTTATAAGCTATTGCAGCACTAGTAGGGCCGGCTAATGGCAGTAATGAAGTCGATCTGAAACCTATTTCTTTTGCCCATTTATTAAAATCAGCAAATGTATAATCAAAGCCGCTTCCTGTTTCAATAAGCATATTAATGCTCATCATCAAACCAAAAGCGTTTTTGTTTCTATCATCATCTATAATGCCTTCAATAGCCACAAATGCACCGCCCTCGGGTAATGCATCATAGGCTTTCCTGATAAGCATTAATTTAGTTTTTTCATCCCAGTCATGCAGAATATTTCCCATCGTTATCACGTCAGCTTGGGGGAACTGATCCTTAAAGAAATCTCCATTGGCAGTTTTTACACGATCTTGCAGTTGAAATTGCTGAATCGTTTCAATTGCAACCGGAGCAACCACAGGTAAATCCCATGAGATACAACTCATATGCGGCTGTTGTTTAGCCACCAGCAATGAAAGTAAGCCCGCCGACCCTCCAATATCTACTAATGTTTTATAGTTTGAAAAATCGAATTTTTGAGCCAGTGCCATAAAAGCCCCCATTTGGATTCCGCTCATTGCGTGTATAAATTCCTTTAGCCTATCAGGATCTTCATACAGTTTTTTGAAAAGATCGTCTCCTGCTTTCGTTTCATTTTGTTGCTGTCCGGTTAACAGTCCTTCTTCCAGGTTACCCCAAAAGCCATACAGCCTGTTGTTTAACATTTCGAGGAGTCCACCAATATAGGTTGGCTTCTTTTTGTCTAAGAAGAAATCAGTATTAGCATTGTTTGAATATTTCGCGGTTTCTAAAATATCCTCGCGATTAAGAAAGCCAAAAGTAGTCAGGGCATCTAAATAATCGAACACATTTCTATCGGTGCATTTAAATCCTAAATGAGATTTTATTTCGGCTGCGGTCATCGTTTTTCGTTCGGCAAGTGTTGTAAACAGTTGAAATCTTACAGCGCTCAATAGAATTTTTGAGGCCCAAAAACCTGTACCTATTTGCATGATACTGTCAGGAGTAGGATGATTAACTTGAGTTTCCATAAGCATTTTTATTGATTAATTGCCTACTCTATCCGGTTTTCGGCATCTCCGTTAAATGTTGACTAAAATTTCCGCTTGGGTTTCGGTAGTTGGTTTTATCTTCAAGTTTAATATAAGCATTAAATTCCATGTTTGCATAGCTTGTCAGAGTTGACAAAGGAGAGTGTTGGAATTAGCCCGTATAACGCCGAACCTTATATCACGCAGCCATTTTTAGTCTTATTTATCTACGGGATGATATTAATGGCAGTTTGCTGAGCTTACCATTAAGCCCTTGTTTTCTGCTACATTTTTTCTTTTATATACCACATTATATACTCTTCCTTTAGTTGATTCAGATCAACTGCTTGGCTGATCAAAGAATCCTCCGGAACGATTCTTTGAATACTATTATTAATTTCAAGATTAATAAATCTTTTGCCATCACTATAGTTTTTGTTTACATATTTTGATACCGGTTGTCCAAGCAGTTCAAAAAACTGACTTCTGTATTCAATTGTATCAGTGGTTCCAATGCAAGTAATTGAAAGGCTGTTCCAGGTATCATTAATAACAAGATCATATTCAAGGTTTGGTTTTTTCTTTAGCAGAAATGTATCGAGTAGTGAAAATCTATTTATGTTTTTAAATAATTCCCTTCTATCCTTTCTGTCCGAATACTCATTGTCAAACTTCCATATCAGATCATGTTTTTTGCTACTGAAGTAATTTCGTTTTTTGCAGGAGCATTCAGAAAAGGCCTAACATAAGTCGCATTAAAATTATCTCTGGAAATATTTAATTCCGTCATTAATTTCTCTGTTTTGTTAAATGGTATTGGTGCCTTTAGGCTTTTAAGTCTTATCGTATCAATTATTATAGACTTAGTTTCTGAGTGATAATATTTTTTAAGTTGAATATGGCTTATAATCTGAAAGTTAGCATTATTCGATTTTGAGTATTCAATTATTTCACTTATTGAATAGTGTCCCGAATGACCAAATGTATAAAAGCCTTTATCGTAACAAAATGTAAATTTTGAGATTGAATCAACAAACTGTCCAACAGCTGTTTGTCTTGAAAAAAGTAAAATAAAAAGAAAAAGTCGTGACATAATGTTTGAATGATGTACTAGCTACATCCCTTCTGACCCAAATTCGTGCAACATAGCAGCTTTATTTGAAGTCGGCATATTCTTTTGTTGCTAATTCACTGATATTTAATGGCTGTTTTATATAATTCTTCTCGGGTTTATCCAATAACTGCATTTCTTCACCCATTGCAAAACCAAGTTTGTATCCGATATTATCAGTTGTCGTCAAGAAGACATTATCATACTCGGTGTCAAAGTCGCTTATAAATAGCATTACATTTTTATTCGCACTTTTTTCAGTTACCCAGCTATCAGTTGATTTTGTAGTGGTCCAGCCAATAGTTTTAAATTGTCTATCAAATCCTATTGGATAATTTAAATAGTTGATGAGATAACAGTAGATTTCAAAGTCTATGTCGTATGGGAAAGTTATAGCAAACTTCTTGTCTGATAGTTTTGTCAACCTTGGAATAGCCTGATACGTTTCTTTGTTATATGAATTACAAAGCTCTTGCAGTATTTTTTTAATGTCATTCTCACTGATATCTTCAATTATTACAAGTTTGTCGTTAGTCACTTTGGCAGTTGGAAAAATGTTTTCCGAAGGTCTCCTTGTATCTGTGTCTGGTTGGGGCTTTTGATTTTTCAGCTTATTCCAAGCCAGGATTAAAACAATTACTCCAATTGCAATAATTCCGAAAATTATATACTGCTGGTTCATCTAGTGTCTTTTTTTATTTAGTGTTTTAAAATTGCTGATAACGGTTTGGGCTGTTTTAGCTACTTCTTTCGTCTGTAATGCAGTTGTGTTAAACCTGTGTCGAAAGTTTTTGACTTTACAAATTCAAGCAACTGTTCGGGTCTGCCGTCCTTGAAAAGTCGTGTTCCGTTACCAACCAATACCGGAACAATTGAAATAATAAATTCATCAATCAAATCGTCTTTCAAAAGTTCGTTCACTATTTCGGCACCACCATCACAATATATATTCTTACCGTTTCCTTTTTTAAGTTCTTGCACTAATTCAGCTAGGTTTCCTGTATAAAACTTGGTTCTACCAACACCTGGTCGTTCGTTCCTTGTGATAACATAAACATCTCTTTCTCCATTATCGTAATGAGAAGCGCCAATTTCTCTAAGCACCCAATCGTAAGTTTTTCTGCCAAGAATTATGGTATCAATGTTCGCAGTAAATTCCGCATATCCATAATCTTCCCCTTCTTTTTCTACTAGCTTCAAAAAACTAAGGTCATCATTTGGCTTTGCAATATAACCGTCCAAACTTGTTGCTATGAAAAGTGATAGTGTTCTCATTGTTCTTTGTTTTTATTGTCTATTTTGCTATTGCGAGTGCAAAATATGTGTTTTACTTCAATAAGAATTTTGTTGCATCTTCAACATCATGCCCTATATCTATAAAAAAAGTTTTTAGCAGTTTATACATTTCATTATCTCCATTAACATGGTGGAACTCTTTTGTAACCATGTATTCACAACTCAAGCACACATGTAGAGTCGATACGATTTCCGCTGCTTGATTATAAAACACAATTGCATCTCGATAAATTGGGGCACACATCCACATTGGTATATTTCTTACCTCAGTTTTTAGGATATTTATTAATTGTTCCACAATTGCGTTCCCATTTTGAAAAGAGCTTGTCTTTTTGCTTGACGGATGAAACTGACCCTTATCATTAATTAGGAGCATGAAACTTAAAAGGGACTCTAATTCAGAAAAACGTAGTTGTTCCCTTTCGGTTAAATTGTTCCTTCTTTCCTTTCTAACTTTTAATCTGTTGTATTCTGACTTAATTACTTTTAGGTTTTCTTCATAATCAGATCCACGTTGAAAGGAATAGGTTTCAACATAGTCAAATGTTAGGTTGTTAATGTAATCAACAGAAGATATGTATGTGTAATTTGTCATTTATATTGCAAGTAATCAAATACATCAAGCTAACAACCACATTCTCCATAAAAAGTAGTTGTGATTATTTTTCCATTTTTATCAGATAGTTTGATAGTTCCTGTTTTCAGCCAAGTTTCATCACCATTTTGAATTCCATCTTTAGATTCAATTATCATTTCATAGTTGTCACTTTCATACTTTGCTTTTACGTTTAAAGAATCAATCTCCTTAAACTCAACCTGTGTGAACTTTGTAATAACTCCATTTATTGTTAGAAACGATGTTTGACCAAAGTCATTCATATAAATATATTGCCTTTTCATGTACGCTACTGAATCTTTGGCAAAGCAACAAGAACAACCTTCAATTTCCGGAGGAAATGAAGAGAAAGAGTCTAAGGTTAATGATAAGCTGTTTGATTCTTTGCTACCTTCCTCTTGCTCATCTTTGTTAGAGCTGCTCCGGGTCATGATAGCTATTAGGCAAGTCTTCTGATACTTCATCTTAAAGTTCTAATGATATTATCTTTTAGCTCTCTTCTCTCCGGGAATATTAACCAGTCCACAACCATCAACTAACCACTTTCCACTTGCTTCTGTTATTTTCATTGTCAGCTTAAATTCAGGCCAATCCTTTCCTTTTACAGTTAAGTAATTTGTTTTTTCATCAAATGATTCAAGATCAAAACCATTGTTTGGATTATCCTGGGCGTCAAATATCGGGTCAGCATCAAGTCCTAGTTCCGGATCTTGTTTGTTTGCCTCATCGACTATTCTTTTTACTTCTCTTTTAAAACGCTTTGTCGCTAAATTACTTGAGTTTACCCATTCGACTAGATCGACTGACTGATCCATTTTGTTTACGTTTTCAACATAACCATTTATAAATGACAATGCGTTAGCAATCTTATCCTTCTTTGAAATCTTCGTTGATGAAGTCTTAACGGAAAGACTTTTATTTGAGGTTTCGCCGTGTCCGCAAGCGCTGAAAACAATAACCGTTAGAATCAATATTATTCGGAACATTTTCATAAAATCATAGGTAATGGTTAGCAATATTTGGTTATATCTGTTATTTGCCAACATCTATCGATGTAAGCTTATTTTTTATTTATCCTAGTCCTGTATTTCATTTATTGTATTTTCCCTCTTAAACTATCTAAATACTCATCGTTCAAGATAATATTTAACTTATCAAGGTCATGCCATTCATGGCCACATATTCCCTTACACCATTCCTCTCTTCTTTTTTCGTCCGACACTTTAAATAATGAAATCAAAGTAATAAATGCCTTTTTCATTTCGGCATCAGGCAATTCAACTATTTTAGTTAATGCAATTTTGAAAGATTTTGTATTCAGCAAAACAATTGGTGTGAATGTCGATTTAAGAGGTATTTGTTTTATTCCTGATTCAATTAATTCATTGTCAGGACGTGATTGCTCTAAAAGAATCCTCGACCAATAGACTGCTTTTCTTTTGTCAATTATTGCCAAGGTATCAAACCATATTAATAGCTTTTCAAGGCCGAGTTTGTCTTGCGCAAAGCTGTTAATTAATATATCAATCGGTCTTAGCATTAATTGATTCTTTTCATAGTATTGCCTGTAGCAAATAAGTGCATTAAATAGATGTCAAATTTAGAATTTCTCTCATTACATGACAGCTCAAATGTTATAAAAACATAAGTACTGAAACTATCTATCAATAAAAATAATTATCGTCACCTTTTCATTTTCTGAACAGCCTTTTCACCTTCTTCTGTAATTCCCATTATTTCTGTAAAAACGCCAGTGTCTTTAGAGGTGTCGAAAAAAACAATCTTGGCAATCGGATGATTAACACTAGTAACAACATGGAAACCTTTAGCAGCCATTTCGGAAATAACTTGATCTAAGTTGGCAACAGGCAAACTATAGGCGATATGGTGTACTCCCCCTGCAGGATTTTTATCAAGATAGTCCTGAAATATACTCCTTCCGGAAATAGGTTGAATAAGTTCGATGAATGTTTCGCCTGTGTAAGCTATCGAAACGAGACTTTCAGCGTCAGATGGCTCTCCATAATGGGTCCCACCAAAATCTCTTAAACGAATAATTTCCGGACTACTAAAATTAGCTATTCCCATAGTTTCCCTGAGAACTTTTTCAGTAACCTTGATATCTTTTACAACCCAAGCAATTTGCGTGAATTGAAGTTCAAAATTTTTTGTCTTCATAACACAGCCTTTTTATTTCAAACTTAAAAGGTATGGTTACGACAAATTTAAAAATTGTTAACATCAATGCCTGTTAATCAGGTCCATAAATGGTGCCTTACCCTAACTAGTCGAATTAGCATTTCTGTATCTGTTTTATATTGATTTTCGGTCCAAATAGGATCACTCAGTCCTTCATTTTCATCCTTAACTCTCTTTTTCCACCAATTATAAAGTTCATCTATTTCACTTTTTACTGGCGAACTGTTTTCATCTTGTTCCCAAACACCATGTCCATCCAGCAGATTTTCTTTTTCTACGCAATCAGTTAACAACTGAAAACAGGCATGAAGCATCACGATGTCATTATCTCGCCATTCATCAGAAAGGCTATCGATATATAGAACATTAGGATTTTGCATTGTTATTTATTCTAATTTTCTCTGTTTCTTTATTTTGTAATTTAGACAAGTCCCAATACCCAAACTCAGCTCATTAAATGAGTCTAATTTGTAGAACTTAATAAAGCAACTAAATCCTTTATGTCCACCCTCTATTTCTGCTTGATACTCAATTTTGTCTTTGTAAAGTGAAATTTTCGCCACTGCTTTGGGGTAAAGCGGTATGTTAAAATAAGTACCAGCCCCTATCACAGCCCCCGAAAATATCTCATTATAGTTTGTTTCAACTCGTTTAAAATTGAGATGGCTATAGCCGGCAATAAGCGTTAAGTTTCGAAAATTGAAATCTGACTCAAAAGAATTTGCCTTAAAATTCAACTCATTGCTAAATAACGCTTGTCGATAGCTCCATCTAAAATCAAGGTCAAAGTTGCAGTTTGAAATATAATGAGCCAGCTCAATTTGGGCCCTTTCATATTCATTCTCATTAAGATTTGTCTGATAGCTATACATGCCTTTAACGACACCGCCAAGAATCCACGGTGAGGCAAAATTAATTTGTCCACCTACCGGGTTATTTATTACGCCACTATTTGCGTAAAACAGTACCTTCTGTGAATCAAAAAAGTCTTTATGACAGTCCCATTTAGCTTTTACAACTATTTGTTTTTGTCCTTTTAGTGGAAACTCTTGAGTTATCATTCCAATAAATGAAAATATCAATGTTGTATTGGGATCGCGTACTTCTAAGAAAAATGTTCCATCCTGTGTTGTTGTCGTTCCATTCTGCGTTCCTTTCTCAACAACATTAACACCTTGAATAGGCAAATTATCATCATTTGAAATAACTTTTCCCGTAATTGAAATTTGACCCCATGTTGTTAATGTGGAACCCAAAAGGGTCAGCATTAAAATCAGTCGTTTTATCAATAAGTAAATCATCTATAGGTAAATGCAATATAATCTGATTATATCGGCGATGTAGAGAACAATTTGGTCGTCTTAAGTTCACCAGTTAAAGATATTAATTAGATAGAGAGATTGTTCTTCTCAGAGCTTTTTACAAAGATGGGTTTTGTCAGTATTCCGCTCAATTGTTCACTTATATATTATTCCCCTGTTGTAAATAAAAGTCCTGTACAGCAAATATACAAAGGTCAATCTGCGAGGATAGTTCCTTGCTAAATGAAAGCTCTATAAAGATAATGTCAGTATTATCATCGTCACGAGCAAAGCATAAATCAATAATCTTGTTGCCAACAAATTGGTACGTCCACCAGATATCTTTCTCCTGAGATGTAGATGTCAGACCATATATTATAGCGTTAAGGTCATCGCTATCAATGTCATATTTAGCAACGTGGGCAATTAAGAGAAGTGTACAATTAAGATCGGGCTCAAAAATCCAAAATTTTCTCTTTATCGTTTCTGCCATAAATCAGTATTTATCCACTTACTAAGGAATATAAATAGTCCCACCAGGGTTAGGATTATTCCATTTGTAATGAATTTATATTGAAGCCCAAAGTGAGCCGCCAAATTGCCAGGTGAAAAAAAAATCGTATCAATGATTTTGTTGTTAAACAGACCAAGTCGATTAAGCAGGAATACCATAATAAAAACAATAATTGCGTTTGCCCAAAACACTTTCCTTTTTATTGTCAAGATTAATGAAATTACAAATGCGAGCATTACTCCAATAAATGAAGACAAATTTGTCCAAAGTGAAAAATAAACAAGTCGAGTTGGAAAATTGTCTTCCTTGGCTAAATGTTTAAGACCATTGTCAACTCCATATTTGTCGAATGATTCAATAAAGCCTGGGTCGTTGAGTATTGCAAATTGTCTTGCCGCAATAATGATAAAGAAAGTAGCAACAAGATGAGTTATTATGAGTTGCCAATTAACTTTACTTATGTAGTAGGAAAATGTCATCTATAGGTGTTGTTTGTTGTGCTAGCAGTAGATATTCGCCATATATACAGGCATTCTTTGTCCATAATTATCGTCCAAATAGTTTTGATAAAAGTCCCTTGTTAGTAGGCTTCTCAATTCCCCAGATTAATTCCGTTTCATGTCGTTTGGCTTTATCAATGTTAGGTCCAAATTTGCCCCATGCAAAACCTGTTTGGTTAGGTTTATTTCGCAAGTCTGCAATTGCAAAGTTATCAGG
>RCUT01000973.1_pt1 | contig 14193 bp, 7 predicted proteins | sample 2166171 | NCBI WGS metagenome assembly RCUT01 (sample SAMN09932757, study PRJNA488358) | compost metagenome | isolation source: compost soil in 4-hydroxybenzoic | place: Germany: Experimental Botanical Garden
TGGTCAGCACCGCCGCCAGAATGAGGATGCCGGTATTGCCCTGGCTCTGCTGGAAAATCGCCGCCGTGCCGCCATAGCTGGTGAACACGTCCTGCGGCAGGCCGATCGCGCTCTTGATCTCGTTGATCCGGCTTGTGGCATCGGAAAGCGCCACGCCGTCGGGCAGGTTGAAGGAGATGGTGGTGGAGACGAGCTGGCCCGTCTGGTTGATGGTGACGGGTGCCTGCGTGCGGGTGAGGGTGGCGAAGTTGGAAAGCGGAACAAGAACACCCGATTTCGCCGAGAGAATATTGATATCGCTCAGGAAATCGTCATTCCACTGTTTGGAGCTGTCGAATTCCACAATCACATCATAGCTGTCGCCGGTCGACTGGATTTGCGCGGCCGTATAACCGCCGAATGACATTTCCAGCGTCTTGCGCAATTGGTCATTGGTGATGCCGAAGGCCGCCGCCTTTTCCGGGTCGACGGAGATCGTCGCAGCAATGGCGCCGTTCTGGGCGTCGGAGGTGACGGCGGTGAAGGTATGGTCGCGGCGCATCGCCTCCATCAGCTTGTTCGACCAGTCATTTGTCGTGTCGGCATTCAGGCCCTGAACGACAAGCTGGTACTGGCTGGCGGAGCTGCGTCCACCAAAACGCAGGCTCTGCTGCGGGTTGATATAGGTGCGGATGCCGGCCACTTTCGATGTGGCCTGCCCCAGTTCCGCCAGCACCTGGCTGAGCGGTGCGCGCTCTTCCTTGGGTTTCAGTTCAACGAACATCGAACCGTTGTTGAGCGGATTGCGGGAATTGCCACCGACGATGGAGGTCACGTGCACAACGGCGGGGTTCTTGCGGATCTGGTCGGCAACCTGGGCCTGAAGGTCACGCATCGCAGTATAGGAAATGTCTTCGCGTGCCTGCGTCGACACGGAAAGACGGCCAATATCCTCCTGTGGAAAGAAGCTGGAGGGCAGGGTTTCGAACAGGTAGAGCGAGGCGGCAATCGATGCCAGAAACGACGCAAGAACCACGCGGCGGTGGGAAAGACACCAGCTCACCGCACGGCCATAAGCACGGAGCGTTCGCTCGAAACCCGCATCGAACCAGCGGATGATGGCGGGCGGGCGGGAGGAATGGCCGGAAAGACGGGAGGCCAGCATCGGCGTCACTGTCAGCGAGACCAGCGCTGACGCCATGATCGCCAGTGTGACGACCATGCCGAATTCATTGAAGAGCCGGCCGACCACCCCGCCCATCAGCAGGATGGGAATGAAGACGGCAACGAGCGAAATGGACATCGACAGGATGGTGTTGCTGACCTCCGCCGCCCCCTGAAGCGCGGCCTCGCGCATGGTCAGGCCCTTTTCATGCAGGCGCAATATGTTTTCCAGCATGACGATGGCGTCGTCCACCACAAGCCCGACGGACAATGTGAGCCCGAGCAGCGAGATATTGTCGATACTGTAGCCCAGCACATACATCGCGCCAAAGGCGGTGATCAGCGACAGCGGCACGGCAAGACCCGGAATGATGGTCGCCGTCAGGTGCCCGGTGAAAAGATAGATGACCGCGACCACCAGCCCGATGGTGAGAAACAGCGTGAACTGCACATCCGAAATCGCGTCCGTGATGGCGGTCGAGGCGTCGTTCATGACGTTGATGTTGACCGAGGGCGGCAATTGCTGGCGAAGCGCCGGCAGCTTGGCCTTGATGGCATCCACCACGTCGACGGTGTTGGCGTCCGGCTGACGCTGCACGGCGAGGATGATGGCCTGTTCACCATCAAACCAGCTGCCGGCATTGGTGTTGTCGATACTGTCGGTGACATTGGCTATGTCGCCGAGATGAATGGGTGCGCCATTATTCGTCGCCACGACCAGTGAGCGGAAGGCCGCAGCATCGGTGCGCTGGGTGTCGGCCTCGATGGTCAGGCGCTGGTTGTCATTCTGCAGGGCGCCAACGGGCACCTGATTATTGGCCTGGGCGATAGCATTGGTGACGGTATCGACGCCGAGCCCGCGTGCCTGAAGCTGCGCGGGGTCAAGGCCGATGCGGACGGCATAGGTCTGCGCACCGTAGACGCTGACCTGGGCGACACCCGAAATGGTGGAGAGGAGCGGCGAGATGATATCCTCGGCGATCTCGTCCACCTTGCTGGTCGGCAATTCCTTGCTGTTGACGGCCAGCAGCAATATGGGGGCATCGGCCGGGTTGGTCTTGCGGTAACTCGGCGTCGTCGTCATGTTGCTCGGCAATTGCCGCTGCGCCCGCGAAATCGCAGCCTGCACATCGGCCGCCGCCGCATCGATATCGCGGTTGAGGTCGAATTGCAGCACGATCGAGCTGTTGCCGAGCGTATTTGTGGCGCTGATTTCACTGACGCCCGGTATGGTCTCGAACTGCTTGACCAATGGTGTGGTGACCGATGTGGCCATGGTTTGCGGCGAAGCGCCTGATAGCGACGACGAGACGCTGATTGTCGGAAAATCGACCTTCGGCAGTGCGGCGACGGGCAGCAGCCGGAAACCGGCCAAGCCGGCCAGCACAAGGCCGATGGCGAGAAGTGTGGTTGCGACGGGCCGGTTGATGCAGAAGTTCGGGATCATTGGCCGGCACCCTGTTCCTGTGGCACATTGGCGGCGAGATTGCTGGCCGCGCTACCCTTGTCGGAAAACTGCTCGACGACCTGCTGGCCATCGGCGAGTTCCGACTGGCCCTCGATGATCACATGTTCTCCGCCGGACAGGCCGCTTGCGATGGCGGTGAGATCGCCGTTCGAGCGGGCGACGTCCACGCTTGTCATATGGACCCGGTGATTCTCGTCGACGGTATAGACGAAACTGCCCTTCGGTCCCGGCCGAACCGCGACTGTCGGCACGACGATCATCTCCTTGTCCGAGACGAAATGGGTCGTGACATTGACGGACTGGCCGGGCCACAAAAGGCCGCGATCATTCTTGAATTCCGCTTTGACCAGCACGGTGCCGGAGGTCTGGTCCACCGTATTGTCGTAAAACCGCAGCACGCCCTGCATGGCCTCGCCACCCGTCGCCGCCGGGTCGACATCCACCATCGTGTCGTTCTCAAGGCCTTCGCGCAATTGCGGCAGGTAACGCTGCGACAGGCGGAAACTGACGTCGATGGGGTCGTATTTCGTGATCGTCACGATATTGACGCCGGCGCTGAGATAGGCGCCGGGGCTGACGCTGATATCACCCAGCCGCCCATCGAAGGGCGCGCGGATTTCCATGTTCTCAAGCGTCACCTGATCGGAGGCCAGTGTCGCGCGGTCCGCGTCGATTTTGGCGCTCGCGGAATCCCGGGCTGCCTTGGCCTGATCCAGCACCTGTTGGGCCTCGGCATTTTGCTTGACCAGATTGGCGGCGCGCTGAAGGGCAGCCTCGGCCTGGTCCAGCGTCGCCTGATCGGCGGCAATATTGGCGTTGTCCTTGTCAACGGCCGCGCGGGCGATGCGGTCATCCATTTTCAGTATCAGGTCGCCGGCCTTGACATGCTGACCGTCCTTTGCCGCGATTTCGGTGACGAGGCCGGCCTGAAGCGGAGCTATGTTGGTGATATCGGCTGCAACCGCCCAGCCCGTCGCCGTTGCATCCATCGGCAGGGTCGCCTTGTCTACCGCTATGGTGCTGACGGTCGGCGGTCCGCCATTGCGCCGTCCGCTGCCCTGTCTCTGGCCCTGTTGCGGGGTCGGTTGACCGTTTTGCGCATGCTGTGTTCTGGTGTCCGCCGTGCCGGTTTCCGCCTTGGGGGAAACGCTGGCGAATTGCTTGAGATAGGGAATTTGATCGAGCGGCAGGCGATCCTTGAAATACCATGCGCCGACGGCTGCGATGGCAAGAACGCTGAGGGCGGTCCAGAAACGTTTCATCTGACGGTTCCGCATAATGAGAGCGATACATGTTTCCCGAACATGTGCGGCAAGCCGTGGGAGCAGCTTTCCCCCACAAGACACCCAATGCGCTGCGAAATCACCTTAAACTTTTGTAATGGCGGCGACAATGACCGTCGCTATATGCGTTGTCTTTCAGGGGGCAGACGGTTTCGGTCCGTGCCGAAAGCCCATGCTTGATCACGTTCACCTTCGCCGCCGGTCCCGGCCAAAGAAAAAGCCGCCTCGTTTCCGGGGCGGCTTTGGTACAAGTGGCGAGAAACCGACGATCAGAAGGCCCGGATGGCGTTGCGCGTGGCAAGCACGTCCTCGGCAACATTGCCCGTCGTTGCCGGAACGGAGCCGACGAGATCCAGGAACTTGTAGAGTTCGGTGGCCTGCGAATTGGTGACGTAGATGATGTCGCGATCCTGCATCGGGAACTTGGTGGCGGCGAAGAAGGTCGACGGATCGCGCAGATTGGCGCGGAAGATGACCGGAACGTCCTGTCCGGGGAACTTGGACGTGTTGATGCCGAGCTTCACGAGAAGATCGCGCTTGACGATACGATAGACATAGACCTGGGCGGGGTCGGCACGGGAATCGAGCAGCCCGCCCGCTTTGCCGAGTGCATCCGAAAGCTTGAGATCGGCATCCTCGAACTCGAAACGTCCATTCAGGCCCGAAGCGCCGAAGGCGAGATAGGTGCGGCGCTCACGCTCCACCATGATCGTGTCGCCCGGAACCACATAGATGTTTTCGGACGGCGTGCTGACGAGGTGGTTGTAGTTGACGCGCGCGGTCTTGCCGCGGCGGATCAGCGTGACATAGGATTCGATATTCGGGGCGCTAAGGCCCTTTGCATAGGAGATAACGTCGAGAACGCGATCTCCTGCTTCCGAAAGCTGAACCTTGGTCGGCTCCTTGACGTCACCCAGCACGGAGGCCTGCGCGGAGCGGCTGGAAATCTTGGTGATGAGAACCTGCGGCTCGATGGCGCGGTTGGCGAGCCGTTCCTCGATTTCGCTCTGGACATCCTCGACATTGCGGCCCGTCGCGCGGATCTTGCCGGCGTAAGGCACGCTGATATTGCCTTCGCGGTCCACGGTCTGGTTCGGCAGGCTGATATAGTTGCCGGGACGGCTGCCCGCGTCGCTCGGGATAAACAGGCCGCCCGCCTGGCTTTCGAAGATCGCGACCTGCACGACGTCGCCGACACCCATCGGCAGTGCCGGAACACCGCCTTTGCCGCCGCCGAAGCTGCCGAGCAGGGTGGTCGTGGTGGTGTCGCCGACATAGTTCAGAACGGCGCTGTTTATATCGATGAGAGCGTAATCGACGCCTGCGGTTTTCTGTTTGTCCTTGGAACCGAATTTGACCGAAGCGTTGGATTCGATTGATGCCGCATCGGGTCCGGAAGCTGCTGTGACCGTGCAGCCTGCCAGTGCTGCGGAGGCAAGCAGGATCGAAACATTCAATAAACGCATTTGGTCCTCAAAATAAATTTTGTCCGAAAGCAGAAATGTTCCGGACATCGTATAATTTTTTAAAAAATATCTACTTCACAAACGGCATCGGTAAAGAAAACGTCAGCCGGTATTACATGTCTTCAGCAGAATCGTATTCGAAAACTGCTTTCGCCCGGCTCAGGCATATGCCCAATTCCAGACGATGCTTCAAGTTCATTCGCCGACCGTCTGTCCCGGGAAATCTGCAATCGCGCGCAATTCACGGTTCAGAGAAGTGTTGTATGTCATTGCTCTTAAATATCAGTCAGAGACCATAATCTCTTCGATTGCTGCATTGCGCTAGTGCAGTTTTGTCACGCTCGCGCAGTTTCTTCGTGTTCTGATATCATCAAGCGGTCATTACTCGTTTTGGCGCGCTCTTTCAGCTGTTTGCGGGTGTGCTTGAAAGACGCCGTGATGTCGTTTGGTTTCTATATGCCGAAGCGGGCAATGCCAGCCATTCATGGATGCCAAGGCGGATGGCGGCCATGTGGACGATCGTCGGTAGTGCAATGCCGATGACTGTCGTGATGATCAGAAGGCTCGTCATATCGGTTATCTGAAACAGCTTTATTGCTACAGCCCGGCCAAAGCCTATGGCGATGATGTGCATGACATAGATGCCGACGGATAGTCGCCCAAATGTTTCCAATAATGACGATATCGCGTTTTTGCGGCGGGTGAGGATTTGCGATAGTGCGGTTATCAGAACGATGCCGAGCACTGCGGAGATAAAAGGAAGTCTCTCTGGAATCTCGGCCTGCCACGACAGATAAGTTGAAATTGCAAATGCGACGAAGAGCGCGATAAATAAGTGCGCGTCATATCGTTTCTGCTGAAAGCCATATTGTTTCGCGACGATGCCGAGCGTGAAATAGAGGAAGCCGTAGGCGATGTCCCACAGGACGGAATGGCCGAGTGAATAAAGCAAAGTGAAAAGAACGAGCGCCGATGCCAAGCGAATAAGTGCGGATATTTGCTTCAGCGCAAAAGATGCGAGTTGGCAGAAAAGCAGTGCGTAGAGAAACCAGAAGGGGCTGATCGGATTCCAGGGGATTTCGAGAATTCTGGTAAAATCGATGACCGTGTTGGTAAGGCCGAGACGACCCATTGCAACCATTAGGCCGCCATGCAGGAGTGACCAGAACAGATAGGGGTAAGCGATATTCTTTCCCAGCTTGATGAAGAAATCGCCCGAATCCGTATTTTTGCCGAATGAGAAAAAAAGCCCGGACACGAAGAAGAAAAACGGCATATGAAAAGTATAGATTGCGTAGTCGGCAAATCCCAGAAGGCTGAATTGCGGTGGTGCGCCGGAGGCGCTTAATCCCCTTTCCGCGTGGCCGAAGACAACCAGGATCATGCACAGGCCTTTTGCGACATCATAACTATTGTCGCGTGACTTTTTCTGTTCCATGTCGGCGCTCTGTGAAAAGTTTTGATAAAATTCAAAATGGAATGAAAATTCAGAACACAAAAAATCGTGGTCCAGACTGTGTCTCTGGACCACGATCATTTTTAGGCTATGGCGCCGCTAATGCAAATTCTCCTTGAGAGAATTATGCGGTGAACCAGTCGCTGCCGGTAAGGTGAACACCCGAAACGATGATCTTCTCACCCTTGTGCGCGCCATCCACATTGTAGCTGAGGATGGTGTCGTCTTCGAAGCTCGTCAGTGTCCAGTTCTGGATTGCCGTGCCGACCAGCTTGAGCTTGTCCATGCTGGCGTCGAAACCGGCGATGGTGTCGGTGGCAATGCTCTTGGCCATGTCGCCGAGATTGAACACGAAAGTATCGGCGCCGCCGCTGGCAATGATGTGGTCGATGCCCTTGCCGCCGGTTACCAGCGACGAAGCAAGCTTGACACCACTCAGGTCGATCGTGTCGTTGCCGTCGCCGGCGTTGATCGTGACCGAGGTTGCGCTGCCGTCGGTGATGCCCTTGCCGTTGTTTGCAACATTGGTGCCGGCGGCAACCCCGCCCGCACCTGCAGCAGACGGATCATTGAATGCAGCGCCGGCCTTGACGATGATGGTGTCGTTGCCGGCGCCGGTATCGATGTTGAAGGCGTTTACCCAGGCCTTGTCATTCGAGAGCACGGAGAGAACGACGGTGTCGTTGCCCGAACCCGTGGAGATATTGCCGCGCTTGGCATTGAGAACTTCGACGTTGGAAGCGGTGGTGCCGCCGAGATGCACGTCAACCTGAACGAAATCCTTGAACGAAAGATTTTCCGCCGAGTCGGACTTGGCGAGAACGTTCTTCACCGAGTTCCATGCCGACGTCACATCGAAATTGAAGCTGTTGGTATCGGCATTATATCCGATATCGACATTGCCGCCCGCACCGCTGCCCGGAACGGCAACCGCGCCGACATTGACCACGCCGGATTCGAGGGAGGAGCCTTCCTTGGTCTGCGTCGTGGATTCCGTGAGGAGCTTGTAAGCTTCCTGGTCGATGAGGTTGGTGAGCGACGAAACCGTCGAAGCGCCGCCATTACCGAAAGTGACAGTTAATGCCATGTTACTCTCCCATAAATTTTTGAGACTGAAATGAATTGAAATTTACTTTAAGATAACCATTACGAGTGATTTTTAATCCATAAAAAATAATAAAACAAGAGTCTAAATTATGCTTTTTCGAAAGTATAGGCTGTATTGAATCTTTGTTTTTGCGAATGTTTTCATTTGGATAATATACGGGACAAGCAGGCTTATTCCTGTATGAATGTTTTATTAAGCCTGTCCTGGAACGGTTTCACGAAATAGGAGAGAACGCTTCTCTCACTCGTCTGTATGAAGACTTCCGCCGGCATTCCAGGGTACAGTTTTCCGCCCGGAAGATGCTGCATCCCGATTTTATCCGGTTTGATTCGCAGAGTGTAAAAGGATGCGCCGGTTCGCGAATCCATCTGTAGATCGGGAGCGACGACGGCGACTTCGGCAACGACATCAGGTGTCGTGCTTTGGTTGAAGGCCGTGAACCGGATGGTGACCGGCTGGCCGACGTAAATCTGGTCAATGTCTCGCGGAAGTATGTCCGCTTCGATTGCGAGGTCGTCTTTCTCCGGCACCACCAGCATCAGCACTTCGCCCGGCTGAATGACGCCGTTTATATTGTGCACGGAAAGCTGATAGACACGCCCGGCGATCGGTGAGCGAATATCAAGGCGATCCAGCTGATCGCGGGTTGCGGCAAGCCTTTCTTCGTATTCGGCGACCGTTGCCTCTACGGATGTGAGGTCTTTGGTAACTTCGGACTTGCGGTCTTCGTCGAGCTGCAGCAGCTGCAGGTCCATTTCACTCATCTTGCCAACCGTCTGGGCGCGGGCCGCCATATATTGGCCCTGCTGGCCTTCGAGGTTGGAAAGCTGCCGCTTCAAAAGATTGAGCCGCTGAAGCGTGACGAGCCCCTTGCTGTAAAGTTCCTGCGTCTTGGAAACATCCTCCTTGACGATGGCAAGCTCGTTTTCGGTTGCCTCAACCTGAACGCCCATACCTCGCGCCTCATCAAGAAGTTGCTCCTTGCGCGTTGCCAGCTGTTTTTTCATGCCGGTCAGTGCACTGAGGCGGCTGTTGAAAAGGCCCTGTTCGCTGTCGATGAATGTCCTGGCGGCTTTTGGATTGGTCAATTCCACCAGATCTTCCGGCACGGTGAAAGACGCGGCCTCGGTAATTTCGGCGCGCAGGCGGGCACGGCGCGAATAAAGTTGCGCAAGCGTGTTCTCAACGATGGATAAATTGGCCTGAACGATCGTATCGCTCAGCCGCAGCAATATCTGCCCTGCATCAACCCTGTCACCTTCGGCGACCTTGATTTCGCTGACGATTCCGCCGGAAAGATGCTGGATTTTCTTGGAATTGCCTTCGACGACGACCCGCCCGGTGGCGACGACGGCGCCGGCAAGCTTTGCCATGGCCGCCCAGCCGCCCAATCCGACGAGCAGTCCGATGGCGAGAACCATCACGGCCGCGGAGTGCCTTATGAGGGACGCATGTGTCACGCCGGCTTTTTCCTGCTCACCCATTTTCGCTCACCCGGTTTTCGATCTTGCGTGTTTCTTCCTCCGCTGCCGGCACCTGATGCAGGTTCTGCCGCAGGATTTGGGCCAGCACCTCTTCCTTGGTGCCGAAACGAAGCATCCGACCGCCGCTCATCACCATGACGAGATTGACGCTTTCGATGGCGCTGGGGCGATGGGCGATGACGACGACGATGCCGCCTCGCGCCCGGATGTCACCGATGGCATTGCGCAGGGCCATTTCGCCTTCGCTGTCCAGATTGGAGTTCGGTTCGTCGAGAAGTACAAAGAACGGTTCGCCAAAAAGCGCGCGTGCGAGGCCGATGCGCTGTTTCTGCCCGCCCGACAAAGCCTCGCCGCGGTCACCGATATAGGTGTCGTAACCGTTGGGCAGGTTCAAAATCAGCTCATGAACCTGCGCTGCCTTGGCCGCGGCAACGATGTCTTCCGCTGTCGCGTCGCGGTCAAAGCGGGCGATGTTCTGCGCCACCGTTCCCGGCATCAGCTCCACCTGCTGGGGCATGTAACCGATGGATTTGCCGAGAACCTCGAAATCCCACTGGTTCAAGGCGGCGCCATCGAAGCGCACGGAACCGCGCTCATAGGGCCAGATACCCGTCATCAGGCGCGCCAGCGTCGATTTTCCAGAGGCGCTCGGGCCGATGATGCCAAGGCCGTCGCCCGCATTCAGCGTGAAGGAAATATCGGCGACCGTGTCGCGCGCGCCATTGGGCGGCCCACCCGTCACGCGGTCGATCGCGACGGTATATTGCGGTCGCGGCAAAGAAAGCGGTGCGGCTGGCTCCGGTACCAGTTCAAGAAATTCGTTGATCCGTTTCCAGCCCTGTCGGGCGGCCATGAAACTGCGCCAGTTGGCGATGGCATGTTCGACGGGGCCGAGCGCCTTCGCCGAGAGGATCGAGCCTGCGATGATGCTGCCCGCCGACGCATTGCCCTCTATGACCAGCACGGCGCCGATTGCCATGACGCCGGATTGGAGCAGCAGCCGGAATGTCCGCGATATCGCGCCGAGCGTCCCCGCCGTATCGGATGTCGACAGGGTGATGCTGCGATATTGGGAATGCAGATCGTTCCACATCGACGTCACCGACCCCATCATTCCCATGGTCTTGATGGACTCGATGTTACGCTGACTGTTGCCGACGAGCGCGTTTCTCTGTCCGCGTGCGGCATAGGCCTGTTTGGTCGCTTTTTCGGTGAGCCAATTGGTCAGAAGCGTTAATACGACAAGAATGGCGGCGCCGCCAAGCACCGCAAAGCCGATCCACGGGTGCAGGGCAAAGCAGATCAGCAGATAGATGGGCAACCAGGGAATATCAAAAAATGCTCCCGGCCCGGGGCCGGAGAGAAACTGGCGTATCTGGTCGAGATCGCCGACGATCTGCAATCCGTCGATCCTGGCGGAGGCGAGGAGTGGGGCGCCGATCGACGCCCGGAAGAGCCGTTGATTGAGCGTGTCGTCCATATCGTCGGAGATGCGTGCCAATATCCGGCTGCGCAACATATCGAAGCCCATCAGAAATGCGTAGAGAATGACGAGGAGAACAACCAGCGCCACAAGCGACGGGATGCTCTTGCTGGGCAAGATGCGATCGTAAACCTCCAGCATGAAAAGCGAGCCGGAAAGATTAAGTATGTTCATCAATGCGCTGGCGAGGCCGACGGCAAAAAAGGCGCGCTTATTTTTTGTTAAAAAAGAATTAAATATAAACATATAAACACCTAAAACTGTACGAAAGTCGCACAATAAAAAAGATTAGGCAATGCTATTTGAGAATGAACTGGAAAGATGGTCGCAACGTCTTCTAAGCTGCATCTTTCCGGCAATAAATCCGGCTAATAATTCAGGCGGGCCCTTTCGGACTTGTCCCCGGTATCTTGAAGTTCCGCCTCTGTTGAAATTGCCTGAGGCGGAAGGCTCCACCGGGCATGGTGTTCAATATGAACGCCACCGCTCGGCTGTCGGGAAGTTTTGCAGGCACATAGCGGGTCCTTGCGGCTCAGGCCCGTTCAGCGAGGGCAAAATTCACGGTATCGGCAAATTCCCGCAGGAAACGTTCGCGTGAGAAGCGGGCGGCGTTGTCGATACAGGCGTTCTTGTCGAAGCGCTCGGAATTGTCGACGAATTCCTGCACGGCGGCGCAGATCGCTTCGGCTGTCTGTTCGCCGAAATAAAGACCCGTCGGCTGATTGGAGGCACCGAGTGGAATGACTGTCTCAAGCACCCCGCCTTTGCCATAGGCTATGACCGGTGTTCCGAGCGCCTGCGATTCGACCGGCACGATGCCGAAATCATCCTCCGCCGCGAAAACGAAAGCCCGGGCTTCCGCCATGTATTTATGAAGTTCCTCATTGCCGACGAAGCCGAGAATTTCGACGTTGGGCGTGGCGATTTCGCGAATACGCTTCATGTCCGGCCCGTCACCGATGACGACCAGCCGTTTGTCCGGCATTTTCGCAAAGGCTTCGACGATCAGATGCACCTTCTTGTAGGGCACCAGCCGCGATGCTGTGACAAAATAATCGCCTTTCCAGTCGGAGGGGGAGAGGTGGGATGTGTCCACCGGCGGATAGATCACGGTGGAATCGCGCCCGTAACATTTGCGCACACGGTTGCGGATGAATTTGGAATTGACCGTCATGAGGTCGACGCCATTGGCGGTGCGAATGTCCCACATGCGGATGTAGTGGAGAATGGCGCGGGCGATCCACGAGGCGAAACCGCGCGTGAGTCTGGTTTCTTTCAGGTACTGGTGCTGAAGATCCCAGGCGTAGCGGATGGGGCTGTGGATATAGGAGACGTGGAACTGGCCCGGCCCGGTTATGACGCCTTTGGCGACGGCGTAGCTTGAGGAGATCACCAGATCATAACCGCTGAGATCGAACTGTTCGATGGCGAGCGGCATGAGCGGCAGATAGGATCGATATTTTTTGCGGGCGAAGGGCAGTTTCTGGATGAAGGAGGTGTTGACGGCGCGGCCTCCGAGAAATCCCCGGTCGCGCTCGCTCATGAAATCCACCAGGCAATAAAGATCCGCCTGCGGATAAATCTCGAGAAGGTTGTGAAGCACCTTTTCAGCCCCACCCCTGTCGGTGAGCCAGTCATGGACGATTGCCGTCTTCATAATTTCCTCAATAATATCAACGTAATAAAAATTTATAATCCGCCCTGGACGAAAACTCGGCGGTGTAGAATGTCGTATGTGTCTCGAGGCCCTGAAAAAGCGGCGGCGGGAGACGGATGAAAAGAAAAATAATATCTGTGCTAGGCGATGTCTGTCGGAATCTGGTCTTTGTCTGATCCTCAATAGCAGTTTGTTCGCAAATGCGAAATATCCCGGCCTCCTGATTCTCCGTTTCCCTGACGGGAAGGGGCAGCCCTTATTTCCGAAAGCTTCATTTTTAACTCCGGCAAGCCTCGCCTGCCGGCACGTCGCTCCGCGATTTCCAACATCTCGCGATGAGGTGATTGACAAGGCGTCTTATCAAGATATTCTGTTATAAAGATGCATATAACATAATAATGGAACATCAAATTGGAACAATGAGCTGGGAGCTTGACCATGAGACGTAAGATTGCATTTCTCGCCACCGCCGCGCTGTTGCTGGCGCCTGGTGTGATGATGGCCGCGGAGAAGGGCGGCGTCATCAATGTCGCCACGATCGGCGAGCCGCCGACACTCGACCCCATGGCCTCGACGGCCGATCTGGTCGGCATCGTCACGCAGCATATTTTCGAGACGCTCTACACCTTCGACAAGGGCTGGAAGGCGACGCCGCTTCTGGCCGAGAGCCTGCCCGAGATCAGCGCGGATGGCAAAACCTACACGATCAAGCTCAGGCAGGGCATCAAGTTTCATGACGGCAGCGACATGACCTCGGAAGATGTCGTCGCCTCGCTTGGCCGCTGGATGAAGATTGCCTCGCGCGGCAAACAGGCGGCTGGTTTCATTGACACTATTTCCGCCCCTGACGCTGCGACGGTGACGATCACCCTCAAGCAGCCCTATGCGCCGTTGACTTCTCTGCTCGCTTTCAACAATTCGGCGGCCATCATCCTGCCGGCGGAAAAGCAGGCCGAACCGATGGCCGAATTTGTCGGCACCGGCCCCTATATGCTGAAGGAGCGCAAGGCGGACCAATATATCCAGCTCGTGCGTTTCGATGGGTACAAATCACGCGATGGTGAAAGCGATGGCTATGGTGGCGCGCGCCATCAATATCTCGATGAAATCCGTTTCGTTCCGGTTCCGGATGCGAATACCCGTGTCGAAGCCGCCGTTTCCGGGCAATATGACTATGTCGATTCCATTCCGGTGGAATCCTTCGACAGGGTGAAGTCTTCCTCCGCCTCGCAGCCGCTGATGCTGAAGCCCTTCGGTTACCCGGTTTTCGTGTTCAATACCAAGGAAGGTCTTTCTTCCAAGCTCGAGGTCCGCAAGGCGGTAACCGAAGCGTTGAACATGGAAGACATGCTGGCTGCCGCTTTCGGCAGCACGGATTTTTATGCGCTGGACGGCGCCTATTACCCCGACAATTTCTCCTGGCACACGGAAGAGGGTGTCGAGGGCAATTATAACGTCGGCAACCCGGAAGCCGCCGCTGAAAAGCTGAAGGCTGCCGGTTATAATGGTGAGCCGCTGCGCATCCTCACCAGCCGCCAATACGAGTTCCATTACAAGATGGCGCAGGTTGCCGCGGAATATCTGAAGCTGGCCGGCTTCAAGGTGGATATGCAGGTGGTGGACTGGGCGACGCTGACGCAGCGCC
>RCUT01000977.1_pt1 | contig 14161 bp, 10 predicted proteins | sample 2166171 | NCBI WGS metagenome assembly RCUT01 (sample SAMN09932757, study PRJNA488358) | compost metagenome | isolation source: compost soil in 4-hydroxybenzoic | place: Germany: Experimental Botanical Garden
AAACTACTCTCACAAAGAAATTGGCGACAACCTTGGTATTTCCGAGGGAAATGCAAGAGTGAAATTAAACAGAGCAAAAAACAGATTAAAAGAATTGATTAAAGAACAAGGTTATGAATTTTGACGATTTAAAATCAGCATGGAATAACGATTCCGACAATAATATAGAAGTCCCTAAAAATTTAGATAGTTTAAAAGGTGCACAATCTCCAATTGATAAGGTTAAGAAAAACCTTCGATCAGAGTTTTGGTTAAATGTGGTATTTATTATACTTTTCTTTGCCCTACCATTCATCATTGATCGACTGGTTCCGATGTCTACCGTATTATATTATACGATCCTAATACTGACAGCTCTTCCAATGACCTACTATCTTATCAACTTCTACAAATTTTACGGAAGGATCAATAAGTTGGAAGTTAGTACAAAAGATAGTCTGAATGAGGTTTACTTTGAATTAAAGCACTTTATAGAGATCTACAAAGTAATGCAACACTTTATCTCGCCTAACTTCCTACTGATGGGGTTCATTATTGGAATTGGACCGAAGGTTGGCAAACTGTTGGATAAACTAGTTACCATTAAAGACCTGCACAGTGATGGCGTTTGGCTGGGAGTAGTAATCTTAGGGGCCTTTATTGTAGTAATGGTTGGCTTTTACTTTTACATTAATGCCCATATCAAATATTTTTATGGAAAGTATTTAACAGAACTAGGGAAAATAAGGGATGAATTAAAAGAAGATTAATTATGATTTATAAAAAGGGACGAGGTTATTGTTATCATTAACCTCGTTTTTTTATGCCTTTAAGCAGTTAATAAATATAGCAATCGCCGCAAATTATGCGGTGATTATTACTTTGTTTAAAACAGAAATTCTCTTTTTAATTACACAATAACCATCCCTTTCATAGAAATACTAACTACAACTTAAATGAAGGAATATTCCAGGGGTCATAAAGGTTATTAAAATCCATTTTTCCTACTTTTGCAAAATGGCCGGAATTTATATCCATATCCCTTTCTGCAAAAAAGCTTGTTATTATTGCGATTTTCATTTTTCAACCAACTGGAAAGTTAAAACTGAATTATTAGCTGCTATTGAGCAGGAACTTGAACTGCAACGAAATTACCTGAATGGAGAATCTGTTGAAACGGTCTATTTTGGAGGTGGAACTCCTTCTATTCTGACCGGGGAAGAAATAAATGCTATTTTGGACAAAATAAACACCCTCCATCATGTTGCTGCTAGTGCTGAAATCACTTTGGAAGCGAATCCTGATGATTTGGATGCAGCAAAAATTAAAGAGTTGCGCCAAACCGCTGTTAATCGTTTCAGTATTGGCATTCAGTCATTTTTTGATGAGGATTTGCAATGGATGAACCGTGCGCACAATGCTTCAGAAGCTAAATCGAGTATAATGCGAGCGCAGGATGCTGGCTTTGAGAATATTACTTGCGATTTGATTTATGGTTATCCGTTGCTGACCAACAAAAAATGGAAGGAAAATATTCAGACATTAATCGACTTACAAATTCCTCATATTTCTTCCTATTCAATGACTGTTGAGCCGCAAACGGCTTTGGCTTCGTTTATCAGAAAAAATAAACAACAGCCAATGAATGAAGAGCAAAGTGCTGAACAATTTCAGTATTTAATCGAAGAACTATCCAAGGCTAACTTTTTGCATTACGAAATCTCCAACTTTGGAAAAGAGGGCTGGCTTTCTAAGCACAATTCCAATTATTGGTTCGGCAAAAAATACCTGGGAATAGGACCATCTGCTCATTCTTTTAATGGAGAAACACGCCAATGGAACATTGCCAATAATTATAAATACATCGACTCATTAAGTCAAAAGAAAATTCCGTTCGAAGAGGAACTATTAAGCCCTGTTCAGCGTCTTAATGAATATGTAATGACTGCGTTGCGAACCATGTGGGGTATTGATCTGAAAAAAATTGAAAACAATTATGGAAAAGAATTCCTGGAAGAAATTATGCACACCGCTGAAAAATATATTGATAAGCAATGGGTAACCAATAATGAAGATAAATTAATATTAAGCAAAGAAGGTAAACTCTATGCAGATTTAATCGCTTCAGAACTATTTATTACCTAAAAAGTTCATTCCGTTAAAAACAACTTCGTCAAAATTACATTATATATACCACGCTTAACATTCATTGAAGTTATATTTGCATTTTCTTAATCGATTCTTAACATGGGATTTATACTTGAACCTATTGAGCGGATATCAAACATTAGCAAAGAAGAATTCGAAGAAAAATACCTTAAGCCCCGTAAGCCTGTTGTGATAACTGCCATGGCCCAAAATTGGCCAGCCTATGAAAAGTGGACTTTTGATTATTTAAAACAGGTAGTTGGCGACAAGGTAGTTCCTTTGTATGACAATGCTAAAGCGGATCCGTCTAAACCTATTAATGCGGCAGCCTCCGAAATGGCATTTACAGATTACATCGATCTGATTCAATCACAACCTACCGAACTTCGCATCTTTTTATTCGATATTTTCAAGCATGCTCCAAAGCTGCTGGATGATTATAAATGTCCGAAGGAACTTATGGGCGGTTTTTTAGATCGTTACCCTAATATGTTCTTTGGAGGAAAAGGCTCTGTTACGTTTTTACATTACGACATAGACCTTGCTCATATCTTTCATACGCATTTTCACGGACGTAAACATATTATTCTATTTGACTATAAGTGGAAAGACCGTTTGTATTGCATTCCGTTTGCCACTTATGCACTCGAAGATTATGATATTCTTAATCCAGATTTTCAAAAATTCCCAGCCTTAGATGGCATTCAAGGTATCGAATGTTATCTTGAGCATGGAGAAACACTATTTATGCCCACCGGATGGTGGCATTGGATGAAATATTGGAATGGCGGCTTCTCTATTAGCCTAAGAGCATGGGACCGCTCTCCAATTATCAAAGCAAAAAGTTTATACAATCTTACGGTTCAGCGCAAGTTCGATGATTTCATGAAAACCCAATTCAAAGTTAAATACATGAACTGGAAAGAGGAACTTGCCATTAAACGTGCCGAAAAAGCCCTGGCAGAAGGGTTGCCGAGATAGAAAAAGTCCATGGACCATAGTCCATAGTCCATAGTGAAGTAGATCGTAATATGATCCTTACTATGGACTATGGACTATGGACCATGGACTATGGACTATGGACTATTGTCCTACATTCTCCGCAAACGGAATTGGGAATGCTGGCCAAACATCATCACCTGGTCTATCCAAAGGCAGTTCTGCCAATCTGTTATACCTGCGCATATCTACCCAGCGATGTCCTTCACAGAATAAGGAATATCGACGTTGTTCAAGCATCTCATTCGTTAAAGCTGCAGCGGTAACCCCTCCGCCATAAACTACAAGATTATTACCTGTTCTAATTCGATTGATAGCAACAACTGCGTCTGGTAGCACATTTGTCTGAATCTTAGCTTCAGCATAAAGTAGAATCAATTCCTCATTTCTGATAATTGGAATTGGAGCCACATTGCTTTTATATACGGCTACATCATAATTACTAGAAAGCCCACTTTGTGTTGCCGGAGCATTTCGCAATGATGCTTTTTGCAAGCGAGTATCACCTGCTACACCATCCGTTATGAAATCCGGATGTGCAACCCTTACCTCACCGGTTGCATTAGGAGCTAAAAAGAACCTGTTTAGCTGATCTCCGGATGCGGTAGAAAAAACATGAAACACGCCAGTTTGAAAGCTCCCATTAAGATTAAAAAAAGATGCATTCAAATAGGTCAAGACATCAGTATATAATCCCCTGTAAGCCGCCACCCTCGCAGCTAAAGCCCGGTTAAACTTTTGAAAATCAGCAACACTGGGCGCCAGTGTTGTGGTAAATGCAAATTCTGCATTCGTTAACTGCGTGTTTCCTTGTTCTAAAAGGCCTGCAATTGCAGTTAAGGCATCATTGTAAGGAACTATAGGCCCAAGATTATTTGGATCTGCTACTTCTATTCTAACTCCATTGCTGCCTGTAAGGTTCAATGCTATTAAAAGTTCATATGCTTTGATTGTGTTAGCATATCCCCTATAGCCTTGTTTTTGAGCATCAGTAGGAGCTCCTGTATTATCAACTGAGGCCAATAATATATTACAATTCTTTACCGCACGATAAGTAGCATGCCATTGACGAGTCGTATAAAATGCATTATTATCCAACGTAGCGTTTTCCTGTCCAAGCAAATCTTGAGTGTAACGAGGTTCTGATCCGGCAAAACGATACATCTCACGACCAACTACTCCAACATCATCAAGGTAATACTCAATTGCATCACGCATTCCTGACTCACTACCAATGACAATATTATTAAGCTCTGAGATTGATGCATTAGAAAGCACTCCATTCAAACTCGGGTTATTAGGGTCAACTTCGTCATCGAGACTACACCCCGACGGTACGAATAACAGTAAGCCTAATAAAAAACTTAGTGTCAACATTTTATTTATATGACGTTTCATAATTGATTCTGTTAAGGATTAAAAGTCTATGCTAACGTGAAAAAACATACGTCTTGAAGAAGGGTAAGGAGTTACCTCCACATTGGTTGAAAAACCGGCCGAACCGAAGTTAGATACTTCAGGGTCATAACTGTCATAATTAGTTATTGTGAAAAGGTTCGTCGCTGATACTCCTACTTTAATACCTGATACAACTCCATTGAATGCATTCTTAAGCACATTAGGAGTAAAGGTGTAGTATAGTCCAATGTCTCTCAATCTGAAGAATGAAGCATCCTGAACAAATATTCTTGATGAAACACCTACTGTACTTATTCTGTCTAATGCATCAGGAACTCCATTGCCATTGGCATCACTATCATAATCATGACTAGTTCCTCCTAAATCATTTAAGAATTGAGAAAGGTTAATATTATCTCCTTTGTTTTTCCAGTGAAGCGTGAAGTTTAAAGATATATTTTTATAGATGGTAAAATCATTTATAAAATTCATCTGGAACTTAGGTTCAGCATTACCAAGTACGAAAACTCCATCCGAAGCCCCATCACCATCTATATCATCCAACCCTACAATCTGAGTTGGTGATTTACCCTCTTCAATACGGAAGCTACCTAATGTATTACTAAAACCACCCACGTTAAATGCAGGAATATCCAATTCCAGCATTTTTGCTCTGTTCATCCAGTACGCCGTCCTAAAATTCCACCTGAAGTTTGGACTAGTGAAAGGAACAATAGTCAACCCTAATTCAACACCTTGATTTTGAAGCGTTCCACCATTGATAACTTTTTGAACAAAACCCGTTGAAGGTTGAACATTCTGGGTAAATATTAAGTCGAATGCACGTTTATTATAATAAGTGGCATCAAAAGAGACCCTACTTTCCCAGAAACTTAGATCAAAGCCTGTTTCAAATTCTTTCTGACGCTCCTGCTTAATTTCGTCATTACCTTGTTGAACTGAACCTTGACTATTGATTACACCGATAAGTGTACCCCCCTGGCCTCCGATATTTGAGGCTGAAAACGAAGTGAATTTAGAACCGAATGGAGGGAAATTACCCGACTCGCCATATGCTGCACGCAATTTAAGCTGGGTGATTGAGTTAGATTTCCAGAAATCAAAGTTCTGTAAATTAACGGCTATTGATCCCTTAGGGAATGCCTGAAACTTATTTACATCTCCGTTATCGGAAGATTTGTCAAAACGAACACCTCCGGTCACAATCACTCTGTCAGAAAAGTTTACTTCTTCTTGAATAAACAAACCCCTGTTTTTACGTGGAGCCCTGTACTGAACTGCTGTTAAAGCAGAAGCCTGATTGACGTTGGTTTGAGTACCTATCAATTTCGTTGCGACATCCAAAATCTGATTCTGGTCAAAGTTTTCGGCTGTTGCTCCTGCTGATGTTGTAAAATTCCACTTTGTATCGCTCGTAGAATAAGTGTTAACAAGCATTGCAGAGTAGTTAGTATTTAAATTGTTTGTATTTCCTTGTATGGACGCACCGTCTGTACCATTACCATTCGATTGGAATTGCAATGAATTTGGAAATATTCCTTTTGTATAAAGGTTATAATAATCCAGCCCTCCTCTTAAAATGAGCTTAGTTGTCGAACGGTTATTCTGTTGAATAAAGGTTGTCAATGATAAGCCTCCAACAAAACGATTAACCCGCTCATTATTGGTCATTAACTCACGTGTTTGAAGTGGGTTAGATGCAGAATAAGGGTTATTAGGAAAAATACCTGATGCATTAGGATACAGGTTGGCATATGTTGGCGTCGATGAAAGAGCTACCCCATATGAAACACTATTATTATCATTATTGGTTAACCCACGGTCTGTAGAAGAATTAATATAATTAGTGGTTAACTGCACATTAAACCGATTGGATATCCGATGATCAACGTTTGCTCGTATTGAGTATTTTTGATAACCGCTGTTTTGGATAATCCCCTCTTCGTTTTGGTACAATCCTGAGAGATAAAAACTAGTCTTTTCACCTCCTCCTGAGACACTCAAAGCACTTGTAGTTAAAAATCCAGTTTCTCCATACATCTCTTGCTCATAGTCATAGATTTGACCAGCTGAAGAAGCTGTTCTAAAGGCTGATTTCTGAGCATCAACAGCAGGCTGATTGGTTACATTTCCATCATCATCTACTGTTTGGAAAAAGCTTTGGATTTTATTTTCATCCCATTGTCTAACCCCCAAAAGCTTTTGAGCTTTGGCCATTCCTAAATCTTGAGAGAAGGAAACTTTAGTTTTACCTTGCGTTCCTCGTTTAGTGGTTATAATAATAACACCTGATGAAGCTAACGCCCCATAAATAGCGGCTGCAGATGCCCCTTTAAGCACCTCCACATTTTCAATATCTCCAGGATTCAAATCGGCTATACGATTGGATGGGTTATCCTGGTTAGATGTTGCGCTACCATTTCGAGAAGCTGCCGTCACCACATTTAACCCTCCGGAAATAGATGAGTTATCCATCATTACACCATCAACAATATACAAAGGCTGCATTCCACTATTAATAGATGTTAAACCACGCAAACGAACAGACATCCCGCCCCCAGGGGCACCAGAAGAGGAAATAATATTAGCTCCCACTAATTTTCCGTTCAATGCCCCATCGAGCGTTTGCATAGGAGCATTCCCTGTAAGTTCCTTGGATGAAATTGTGGCTACAGCATTGGCTAGATTACTCCGTTTAACACTTGTTGCCAAACCAGTAACAACTACCTCCTCTAAACGGGCAACGTCTTCAATTAGTTTAATGTTTACTGTTTCACTTGCTGTTACAGTTTGCGGTTTGTAGCCAATTGAGACAAACTGAAGTTGCGAACCACTTGGAACATCTTTAAGTGAATATTCACCAGTGGCATCTGTGCTGGTTCCTTTTGTTGAGCCTTTTACTGTAACGGTTACGCCGGGAAGTGGCTCGTTTGTTCCCGCATCCGTTACCTTCCCTTTCACATTTAGTTGTGCAAATGCTAATTGGGGCGCTATTAACACCAATAAGAAAAATGAAATTAATAGCTGAGAACGTAAATGTCTTATTATCATAAGAATAATTGGTTATTTATATTAAGTTACTTAAAATAACTTAATATTAAATAATCACAACTTACTCATTATCAAAGATTTTACATCAGCACCTAAATCAATGCTAAAAAATGTAAATAAAGTCTGTTTTTTGACCTAATTACATTGATTTACTTGAACTTAGCATTATCATCTTGCCTTTGTTAACAATATTGTGCAATAGTCAGTCGATTTGTCTTTTTCTTGTTGCAATTTATGATTGTCTTAAGGGTCTAAAATCTATTTAATAGTCATTAATCCAGAGGTGTTTTGTAATTACCCTTAACGTTTAAGCGCCATGGCAGAAAATTATTTAACCAGACTTCAACATCATCTACCGTTTTAAAACATTAAATTTAGATATGCGTTATTCATCATTACTAGAATGTCGTGATTACAAATAATCAGAACCAATAGCTATTAAATTCAGACCGTTATGAGAGGCTACGCTTTTACCAAATATATTCCGGAAAATTTACCCAAGGGTGGATTTGATAACTTGCTAAAGCTATTCATTCAATTGCTAAACTATACTGCAGGAGATGCTAATGAAGCCCTTTCGTGGATGAATGAACTTGACAAGCAATATAATCTTACCAATGACGAATACGGAATTGGTGATTTTATTGAAGACCTAAAGAAACGAGGTTATTTAACGGACGACAACGAAAAAGGCGGCTTTGTAATTACAGCAAAGTCTGAACAAGTAATTAGAAGGTCGGCTCTGGAAGAGATCTTTGGAAAGCTGAAGAAATCCGGTAATGGTACCCACCAAACTAATTATTCTGGACAAGGTGATGAACCCAACGCTGAACGTCGCGAATATCAGTTCGGCGACAACCTGGAACAGATTGACATGACTCAATCTATTCATAATGCCCAAATTAATCATGGTTTAGGTGATTTTCATTTAACAGAGCGAGATCTGGAAGTAGAAGAAATGGATTACAAAACATTAACCTCAACTGTTTTAATGATTGATATTTCTCATTCTATGATTCTGTATGGTGAAGATCGTATTACCCCTGCCAAAAAAGTGGCAATGGCATTGGCTGAATTAATTTCAACTAAATACCCTAAAGATACCTTAGACATTGTTGTTTTTGGTAATGATGCCTGGCCAATATCGATTAAGGATTTGCCTTACCTGCAGGTTGGCCCATATCATACAAATACTTACGCTGGCCTGGAATTAGCAGTAGATATTTTAAGAAGAAGAAAAACGCAGAATAAACAAATTTTTATGATTACTGATGGTAAACCGACTTGCTTAAAGGAAGGCCTGAGATATTATAAAAACAGTTTTGGTCTCGACAGAAAAGTAATCAACAAAACGCTGACGATGGCAGCCCAATGTAAAAAACTAAAAATCCCTATCACCACATTTATGATAGCAAAAGACCCTTATCTTCAGGCATTTGTTAGACAGTTTACGGAGGTAAATGGCGGTAAAGCTTTTTACAGTACATTATCGGGTTTAGGAGAATACATTTTTGAGGATTATATAAAAAATAGAAGAAAAACCGTACGCTAATTTGAGAATTGGGACTGAAGAATCCGAACATTTGAAGCAACATGTAACCCGAAACTCGCAATCAATAATAACATGATCAAAACATTAGGTGATTTAAAAGCATCAGGATATAAACCCAAAGGAATTAAGGACGAACTACGCGATAATTTAATTAAGCGACTTAAAAGTGGTCAGAAATCTTTTGAAGGAATTATTGGATATGATGAAACTGTAATTCCTGATTTATTTACATCTATTCTTTCCCGTCATAATATTTTACTGTTAGGCTTACGCGGACAAGCAAAAACCCGTATTGCCCGTCAGATGATTGAATTACTGGATGAGTGGATTCCATATGTAGATGGTTCAGAATTGTATGATGATCCATTAAATCCGATCAGCTGGTTTGCCCACAATGAAATAAAAGAAAAAGGAGATGATACTCCGATTGCATGGTTACACAGAAACGAACGATACACCGAAAAGTTAGCAACACCTGATGTTACCGTAGCCGACCTTATCGGTGATGTTGATCCAATTAAGGCAGCAGCATTAAAACTTGCTTATTCTGATGAAAGGGTTATTCATTACGGATTGATTCCACGCACTCATCGCCAAATATTTGTAATAAATGAGTTGCCCGATTTACAGGCTCGCATACAGGTAGCACTTTTCAACATTCTTCAGGAAAAAGATATTCAGATCAGAGGATTCAAACTTCGTTTACCATTAGACATTCAGTTTGTCTTTACGGCCAATCCTGAGGATTATACCAATCGCGGTTCGATTGTTACTCCATTAAAAGACCGTATAGAGAGCCAAATATTGACTCATTATCCAAAAACTACGGAGATATCAAAACTAATCACTCATCAGGAGGCGCGGGTAACAAAAGACCAATCAGCCAAAATTGAGGTACCTGAACTTGCCAAGGATCTTATTGAGCAAATTGCTTTTGAAGCACGTAGCAGTGAATATGTCGACAAGAAAAGTGGTGTATCAGCTCGCTTAACTATTTCAGCTTTCGAAAACTTAATGAGTACTGCTGAACGTAGAATGTTAATTAACAATGAAGATAAAACACATATTCGTTTGGCCGACTTTATTGGGGTGATCCCGGCAATTACCGGCAAAATTGAATTGGTTTATGAAGGAGAGCAGGAAGGTCCGGCTAAAGTAACACATATTTTAATAGGTAAAGCCATTAAAGCACTTACGTCCACCTACTTACCTGACCCTGAAAAAGCTAAGAAAAGCAAAACCAATAATCAGTACGCAGCCGTAATTGACTGGTTTGGAAAAGGTAATTCACTTACAATATCGGACGGTTTGAGCAATAAGGAATATGCAGCTGTTTTACGTTCCGTTCCAGGACTGGAAGCTCTTATTAAAATCCTTTATCCAGACCTCGACGAAAGCAACCGTTTATTATTGATGGAGCTTGCATTGCATGCTTTGTCTGAACATTCATTGTTAAGCAAACATTACATGAGCAATGGTTTTGAATTCAAAGATATGTTCAGTAGCCTGTTCAATGCATCTATTGATGATGAAGATGAACATGGTTATCAGGATGACAGATATTAACAAAAAACCTCTCCAAGTGTACAAGGAGAGGTTTTTCTTTTATTATACTTCCAAGGTCATTTCGTATTGTCCAATTATCGATTGCAATCCTTTTTTCTTGAAAAAGCCATGGATTTCAATATCAGAAACATCAACATTAAAAATGGAAATTTCACCTTCAAACTGCTGTTGAATATGGCTTAACAATACTGAACCATACCCATTCTTTCTATAGACCGGAGCAATTGCAAATAATGCAATACGCCCATTTTCCGGATTAAAACTTGCAAAACCTACCAGTACTTCATCAACGTAAGCTCCAATAGTTTTACGCTTACCCTCTGCCCTCTTCACTGATTCAATACTATTTTGCCATGAAGGTTGTAGTGTAAAGAAAGCTTGTAAATGTACCCAGTCAACATTTTCTAATTCTTTGAATGACAGACCCTCAATGTTTGGAACTGATTCTACACTCCCTTTAAGGCAATCCAACTCACGCACAATTTTAAAACCTACATTTTCATAAACCTGTCTAGCATAATTATTTCCAATAATGAATTCGAGTAAATGAGTGGTGATACCGTCATTATCGGCAAGTCTTTTTATGATGTAATGATAGATTTGCTGTGTTATACCTTTTCCCCGATGAGAGGGGATCACTCCAGTACCTCCATTATAGACCACCTTCTTCCCGTCGATTTCATCATAAGCATTCAAAATAAACCCTACCAATTTATCGTCATCAAACATACCGACTGAATGATTAAGTGATGTTCCTTCACTTTGCATTTTATCAATCAGTTGCTGCTCGGTCAGATGAAATTTTACAATATAATCAGAGAATGATTCATTAAAAGTATCCAGAATAGTCGTAACAGGTACATTTTCAAGGGTTCTTATTTCCATAAGTGTTAATTGATTGAACCAGCAAGATAATATGGTTCATAGACTAATATGGCTTATTTTATGTAAAATTCTTGTAAGAAGTATATATACTTTAAATGTCAAAATTATGCTGGAGTAGAACTTTTTAACTTTCACAATTGTACATTTATAGCTTGTGTTTTTTTAACGATTAATGTTCCATTTGGAACTGACTTAAATAATAGTATGAATTCAGGACGAATTATTTTTTTAATTGTATTTAACTTAATAATAATTGGTGCCGATCTGTATGTTTTTCAGGCATTCAAGGCCATGTTAAAAGGCAGATCGACTCAAAAGCAAAAGTTTTTACATTATTTATATTGGATTATCAGTATAACCTTTTTCATTGCTGCCGGCATTAGTATTTTCTTTAATGTACCACGTACATTCCGAACTGTTGCAATGGTTGGCTTTATATTAATCAACTTCTCTAAGCTATTTGCTCTTCCTTTTATTCTTTCTGATGATCTACGACGCGTTTTTATTTGGATTAAGCGTAAATTTCAAAGAGAAAGACTCCCAGCAGAGCAAGAAGCCACTCTTGTGGAGACTTCGCAGGAATCGAGTCCAACTAAAATTTCACGTTCTGAATTTTTAAGTAAAGCGGGGATTATTGCTGCTTCTATTCCTTTTGCGACGATGACCTTTGGAATTATTGAGGGCGTATATGACTACAGAATTAAACGCGTAAAACTTAAACTCCCTAATCTTCCAAAGTCATTTGAAGGATTAAAAATCGCACAGATATCAGATATTCACTCCGGTAGCTTTTACAACAAAAGAGCTGTTCAAGGTGGTATAGATATGCTCCTGGCCGAAAAGCCTGACATGGTATTTTTTACAGGTGATTTAGTTAACGACGAAACACCGGAAGTAAAAGACTATGTTGATATTTTCAATAAAGTTAAAGCTCCATTGGGTGTTTATTCAACCCTAGGAAATCATGATTATGGCGACTATAAACAATGGCCTTCCGCTCAGGCGAAAAAACAAAATCTTGAGGACCTTAAGAATGTCCACCGCAAAAACTTTGGATGGGATTTATTAATGAATGAAAACCGCATAATTGAGCAAGGTGGAGATAAAATAGCGATTGTTGGAATTGAAAACTGGGGCAAGGGGCGTTTCCCTAAATATGGACGCATGGATTTAGCAACCCAGGGAACCGAAGATGCCGCTGTTAAACTTTTGCTCTCGCACGATCCAAGCCACTGGCGCATGCAGGTTTTACCAGAATACAAAGACATTGATGCAATGTTCTCAGGCCATACACATGGAATGCAATTTGGCGTACGTTTAGGTAATTTCCAATGGAGTCCGGTGCAATACATGTATCCGGAATGGGCTGGCTTGTACCAGGATGGCCAACAGCAACTTTATGTAAATGTTGGTTATGGTTTCTTGGGATATCCCGGTCGTGTGGGTATTTATCCTGAGATTTCTATTTTTGAGTTAACCAGAGGTTAAGATACAAGGAAGAACAAAGAGAAAAGACTACTACGTTTCATCTTTAATCTTTTCTCCTTGTTCTTTGCTCTCAATCTCATATGAAAAAAGCATTCGATTTTTTTGTTTTTGCTAATTTTTGGGTTGGACTTTGTGCGGTAGCACAAGGGCTCATTACCTACATTTTTATCAATACTACTCCATCACCTATTGCTATCTCAGTTCTGTTTCTGGCTACTTTCTTTATTTATAATATCCGTATCGTATTAAATTATCCGTTGATTATAAAGAACAAAGACAATTATACCTCCGACCGGATGAAATGTGTAGCTGCACATGTTGATCTTATCCGATTACTTACCATTGTTTCTGTCATTATTCTTATTCCACTATCTCTTTTACTACCCATACAAGCAATCATATCGCTATCAGTTGCAGGTTTTTTGGCACTTGCTTACTCGCTACCCATATTCAAGAGTAAAAAAGGTGGCTTACGACAAATCCCAGGACTTAAAACACTAATTATCGGGTTGATATGGTCGTCCAGTACCGTTTTGGCTCCCATGATGGCTTCAGGAGAAGTTATTACCCAGCAGCTAACCATATTGTTATTCATTAAACGCTTTCTACTGGTATTCTCATTAGCGCTGTTATTCGACTTGCGCGATATGGAAACAGATCAAAAACATAATTTAAAGACCATACCGGTAGCATTAGGGGCCGTAAAAACAAAATGGCTATGCTTTTTCCTAATCTGTATTCATTCAATAATCATTTTCTTTGCAGACATTCCCGTTGTAGCTCCAGATCTGATCGTTATTATGCTCACATATATTGCCATTAACATATACTTAATCATAAAGAGCTTTCCGCGTAAGAGTGACTATTTTTATTTGTTTTGGGTAGATGGAATGTTTGTGCTCCAATACTTCTTATTTTACTTTATCAAGTACATGCCATAAAAAAAGCTCCCGAAGGAGCTTTCTTATTAGTTTGCTGTTCCAACCAAAACCACTTTTGATTTATCAGCTTTTGAGATTGCTGTAAGAAACTCAAACAATTCATTATATTTTTCGGCCGAAAAACGTCCTGCAT
>RCUT01000979.1_pt1 | contig 14136 bp, 11 predicted proteins | sample 2166171 | NCBI WGS metagenome assembly RCUT01 (sample SAMN09932757, study PRJNA488358) | compost metagenome | isolation source: compost soil in 4-hydroxybenzoic | place: Germany: Experimental Botanical Garden
TCATTGCCATCGGTAAGGTCGCGACCTACGATACGTGGATCATCTTCATCGCCGAGCTTAGTCTTGTCCTTCGGGTCAATGCCGAAGCCTACCGCGAAACCCTGATCGCGCAGAACGTCGACGCTTGGCTGTGAAGCGGTGAGGTTCAGGAAGGCAACGCGCGCATCCTTGACCTTATCGCCAAGCGTTGCTGCAGCCCACTTGCCCACCAGCTCGCCTGCAAGGAAATTGTCGGTCGCGAAAGTGGCATCAGCCGCATCGGCCGGCTCCAGAGGCGTATCAAGCGCAATGATCAGCGCACCAGCATCGCGCGCTTTTTGCAGCGATGGTACAATACCTTTTGTGTCGGAAGCAGTGATCAGAATACCCTTCGCACCATCCGCAATGCAGGTTTCGATAGCAGCAACCTGACTTTCGGAATCGCCATCAATCTTGCCTGAATAGGTCTTGAGATTGACGCCAAGTTCCTTGGCTTTGGCAATCGCACCTTCCTTCATCTTGACGAAGAAGGGATTGGTATCGGTCTTGGTGATCAGGCACGCGCCGACATCGGCAGCATTGGCCGGGCCGACCGCAGAAGCGGCAACACCAAGCGTGAAGGCAGCAACCGCTGCCGAGAGAACTGTCTTCTTCATGAGCTCCTCCCAGAGTGTAACCGGTTCCTCTTCCCCCGGCGTAATGAAAACAAAACACGGCTTCGTAAGAGAGTCAATTAATAAATCCACTTGATTTATTAATTTGCTGTGTCACTCTTCAGGTGAGAGATTGAGACTAGCCAGTTTGTCAGGCAGATGCAGCTAGCACCTAAGTTAATGTTTTTATTTAACATACTCTACAAATGAGGGCTTTTTCTCCTTCGTCGAATGGAGTAGGCCAGACGGCATTAAGGCATGTCTCCTGAAAGCAGAATCCGAGTTTGGGAGTGACGACATGTATAAAAACAAAAAGCTGAAGCGCGGGATCACGCTCTAGAGTATGCGGGACCTTGGGAGAGGATATGGCCAGACACACTTCAGAACGTAGTTCTGATCAACACGGCGGAACCGCCGTGGCAGGTTCCGCCATGCCGCAATTCACCCAAGCCGGAGCAAGCATCAATCGCGGCTCCAACCAGATCGGTGTGCGTGCCTACAACGAACGCCTCGTTCTTGCTCTGGTGCGCCGACATGGTTCAATGGCGCGTGCCGATATCGCCCGCAAGACCGGGCTGTCCGCACAAACCATTTCAGTGATCATCCGCGAGCTGGAAAAAGACGGCCTGATCACACAAGGCGAACGCGTCCGCGGGCGTGTTGGACAACCTTCCATGCCCATGCGGCTTGCTGCAGATGGCGTCTTTTCCTTTGGTCTGAAGATCGGCCGCCGCAGCGCCGAGATCATCTTGATGGATTTTCTTGGCAACATCCGCCAACGCCGCCACATCACCTATCGCTGGCCTGTGCCAGATCAAATCCGCAAGTTCTCCTTCGATAGCATCAAAGCGTTTACTGCCGCTCTTGATGCAAACAAACGCGAACGCATTGCGGGCCTTGGCATTGCGCTTCCTTTCGAACTCTGGAACTGGGTGGAGGAAGTCGGTGCGCCCGCCGCAGATATGAATGCCTGGCTTGATGCCGACCTGATCAACGATTTCGGCTCCGCCTTGCCGTTTCCGGTTTACCTACAGAACGACGGAACAGCGGCCTGTGGTGCGGAACTGACATTCGGACGCGGGCCCGAATTTACAGATTTCGTCTATTTCTCAATTGGGTCATTCATTGGCGGCGGCGTAGTTTTGAACAACACGCTCTACCCTGGACGGACCGGTAATGCTGGCGCTCTGGGTTCGATGCCCATGCGCATGCGTGGAACAGATGACGCGCGCGAAACCATGCAATTAATCGACACCGCGTCGCTCTTCGTGCTCGAACGCATGTTGCAGGAGAACAATATTTCTTCTGATGACCTTTGGCTTTCGCCAGAACATTGGCACGATTTCGGCACTTTGCTCGATGAATGGATCGCATTGGCTGCGCGTGGGCTCGCCCATGCAGCGGTTGCAGCCGCAGCCGTGATTGATTTTCCTGCGGCAATTATTGACGGCTGGCTGCCAGAAAACGTTCGCCACAGGATCGTTGAAGCCACAAAGCTCGAGCTTACGCGCATCGACCTGCAAGGCCTTTCAGCACCCGAGATCATCGAAGGGAAAGTCGGCGTTCATGGAAAAGCGATGGGCGCTGCGAGCCTGCCGCTTTCCCATCGCTATCTTTTCGACCAGAGTGTCCTCTTCAAAGACAGCGTATGATCTTGTCTGCATAAAGTCAGCGCCAAATCTCGCTTGCCACTTAGAATGAATATTGGAAGCGCACTTCTGTCCGAGCGCATCTTGGCCAGCATTCGCAGACATTCTAACCACCCCACAAGACTGCTCTTTATCCGGGTAGGTGTTCCAAGAAGTACACCTTCTTTGGGCATATAACAGATGACGTAATTCTTCCATCTCCTGCCAGATGTGCAAGAAAATTATGTCCGTATGGCACTTTGCCTAAAACATACTGCCCCTCTTTGGGGCGAACCAGTCCTTCTGCCAGGCGAAAGCTACCATCTCGCCAAACGATATCCGCGGCCCATGCCCGGCCCAAACACTGATGGGCAACACTTACATCACCCGCAGCCAACGCTTCACGCACGCGGGTGGACGAATATTCTGATTGCAGTGGAACAATATCAACACAAATGCCAACACTCTGTGCCAGCTCTACCAACGCTGCACAATCACCCTTCCGCCCTGCACCGAAGCGAAAATTTTCACCGACAACGATATGGGACACATCCAGCTTTTTATGGAGGATATCTATAACAAAAGCCTGAGGCGTCAGCGCTGCAAACTCTCTGTCGAATGTCGGTTCGAAAATATAATCCAGACCCAGCATTTCGGCTACCCGATGCTTTTGTTCGGGAAGCGCCAGCCTTTCGATAACAGTATCAGGATTAAAGAACTGGCGCGGATGCGGCTCGACCGACATGATTGCAACCGGATATGCTTTACCCGCAATCTGCTGCGCCTTTCTGATCAGAAATTGATGGCCTAAATGAAAGCCATCAAAATTCCCCAACGCAATCACTCCCCGTGCAAGATCAGTCCCCGTCAGGATACCGTCCCGCACAACCTGAATCGGCTTGATGATCGGCTGCAAAGCAAAGCCGCGTTCGATAAACATGCCTCAAACCCAACGCTTAGAGCACAATCCGACCGGAGTGAAACAAGGCTCGATAAGATTATGCTTCAATAAAAGGGGTTAGAGCGCGGTTCGATCTGCTTCAATCAGATCGAACCGCGCTCTAACGTGCACCACGTACAAAGCTTTCACCCAGTGCCTGCGGAAGATTGGCCTTTCTGCCTGCAATCAGAAGTACCAGCATCACCATGACGAATGGCAGCATCTGAATGACGTCCGTTGGCACATTGACCCCTGCAACCTGCAAAGCAGTCGCAAGCGACAGGCTCGCACCAAAGAGAAGCGCTCCGCCCAATACCCACAACGGCTTACCCCGCGCCAGCATCGCAAGAACAATAGCAATGAAGCCATTGCCGTGGCTCATGAAGGGAATGAATACTCCCGCGACCGCCACAGACATGAAGGCTCCGCCAAGTCCGGCAAGTGCTCCGGTTATCAATACTGCAGTGCTACGGGTGCGCACGACGTCCACGCCCGTTGCATCCAGTGCCGCTGGCTTATCACCTGCCGCCTGCAATGCCGTGCCCCAATGCGTCATTCTGTAAATCCAGGCAAAAACAGCCACCAGCGCGACAGCCAGATAGACAATCGGATTGTGGTTAAACAGGATAGGGCCTACCACTGGAATCTCAGACAAGGGCCAGATCGGCCATTTGGCAGCACCATCAAGGCGAGGATAACTGCGTGAAAACTGCACAAAATGCAGAAGTGCAGTCAGGCCTTGCACCGCCAAGGTAAGTGCGATGCCGATAACTATCTGATTGAGACCCAGCCGAACGCAAAGCAGAGCCATGAATGCTGCAACAAAGGCACCGGCCAAAGCCCCACCAATGAAGCCAAGCCCCATATTGCCGGTGCTCCATGCAACGAGAAAGCCTGCATAAGCGCCAGCGAGGATCATGCCCTCAAGGCCAATATTGAGCACACCGGCCTTCTCGGAAAGCTGCTCACCTAACCCCGCCAACAGCAGCGGCGTTCCCGCAGCAATCGCTCCGAGGAACAAGGTGATGATGAAACTTTCGGTAAAAAGTGACATTGTCGTCTCCTCAGATCTTCGCGCGGTATTGGCGATTTTTATCGAAATACTCAGCCAGTGCCAGCGTGATCAGCAGAAGGGCCACGATGACCAGAGAGAAGAAGCTCGGCACTCCAAGACGACGTGCGGCACTCTCGCCGCCAATCGTCAGCGCAGAAAACAAGAAGACATAGGCGATTGATCCAAAGCCGTTAAGCCGGGCAAGAAACACCAGAGGCACGACAGTAAGGCTGTAAGCCGGGTTCCAGTCTGCACGCACATTGCCTTGTGTGCCCAGAATATCGACCGCACCGGAAAGACCGGCCAGCCCCGCCGAAATGGCAAAGACCGCAATCGTCAGCTTAGGCACCGACAAACCCGCATGAACGGCAGCTCGTGGATTAGCACCAACCAGACGCAGTTTCATGCCAAAAGAGGTCTTGGTCATCATCAGGTGCATGGCGATGATGACAACCAAACCAACAATCAGCCCCGAAGAGATAGTCGTATCAAACAGTTTTGGCAGTCGCGCATCCACAGGCAAGGTACGGGTTTGCGGTGTGGTGGTCGAAGGATCGAGAAATGCCAGCTTCACCAGCACATTGGCGAGCGAGACACCAAGAAAGCTCATCATCAATGTTGTGATGATTTCATTGATGCCATGCCAGGCTTTCAGCATTGCGGGGAGCAGCCCCCAAAGCGCGCCGATAATCAATCCTATCAGAAGACCAAGCGCCAGATTAAGCCAGATCGGAACGCCTGCCGCATGCATCAGCGGCGTTGTGGCGGCAACAATAACAGCCGCCAGCAAAAATTGCCCGTCACCGCCCAGATTCCAGATGCCTGCACGGAAAGCGACAATCAGGCTCGCTGCGATCAGGAGAAACGGTCCCATACGAGTCAGCGTTGCCGACAGGCCCGACGGCGACAATATTGCCCGTTCCACAACATAGGCATAGTAGCTCAGGGGATTGACGCCCATGGCAAGAAGGATCAGCCCTCCTAAAACCAGCGCGGCAATCAGTGGGCCAATGCTGACAGTCAGTATTTTGCCCCAGGCCGCAAAGGGCGAACGGATAGTCGGGCCCGCCACTCCCGCCGTACCAGCCTGTTGATCGCTCATTCTTCTTCTCCGGTACTCATAAGGCGGCCGATTGCATCGCGTGCGCCCACACCATTTTGAACCGTGCCTACCAACCTGCCCTGATCAATCACAGCGACCCGATCAGCAAGTTCAAGCAGCTCATCAAGGTCTGTCGAAATCAGCAAAACCGCTTTGCCTGCGTCTGCCGCATCGCTGATACGCTGGCGGGTGGCACGAATATTTTTTACATCAAGACCGTAGGTCGGCTTCGCAAAAATAACCGCCTCCGCCGAGCCGGTCAGCTCACGTGCCAACAAAACTTTCTGAATGTTTCCGCCAGACAATGTTCCTACGGGCGTCTGGACATCCGGCGTGCGAATATCAAAATTCCGCACATGTTCCTGAGCCTGCGAACGAATGGATTGCGGCTTTTCGATACCTTTTTTCCAGAAAGGTGAGGCTCCAATATCCTTGAGCAAAAAGTTAGTTGCGACAGCGAATGCGCCAACAGTACCTTCGCCCAATCGGTCGTCAGTCACATAACGCAGCCCTGCCGCGCGGCGTTCTCCCACTGTAAGGGAACCGATTTCGGCACCATGCAGCTTCACACTTCCCGAGGAAGGCGTCTGCCCGGCCAAGGCTTCCGCAAGCTCTTTCTGACCATTGCCATCGATGCCGGCAATGCCGAGCACTTCTTTCGATCTCAGCTCAATTGAAACGTCACGAACTGGAATACGTCCCGCATTTGAATTCAGCTTTGAAACCTCCAACACCACGGGACCCAACTCACGAGTGGCGCGATAGTCGCTGGCGCTATCGTCCGTTGCGGACTGGCCAAACATCAGACGGATGATATTGGCCGTATTCTGCTGATCACTATTGGCATTGAGTTCATCAGGGGTGATAGCACCGGCATTTTTACCAAGGCGTAACACCGAAATCCTGTCACCATATGCAAGTGCTTCGTTGAGCTTGTGCGTGATGAAAATGACCGCAAGCCCCTCGGCAACCAGTCGGCGCATTAACTCTCCTAGAGAAACAGCCTCATTGGGGGTCAGCATGGCGGTCGCCTCATCAAGAATAAGACACCTGCTGCCGCGCATCAAAGCGCGCAAAATTTCGACCTGCTGACGCTCACCAAGGGAAAGGCTGGAGACCAGCGCAAAAGGATCAACACGTAAACCGATGCGGCTTGCAGTTTCATCGATACGCTTTGCAATGCCGCTGCGATCCGGCTTACGCCACCATACCCCACCAAGGGTAAAATTATCGACGACCGTCAGGCTTGGCACCAGCATCGAATGCTGAAACACCGTGCCTATTCCTAATGCGAGGGCATGGCGGGGAGACGTTATATTGACAGCTGAACCATCAATCTCGATACAGCCGTTATCTGGCTGCTGAAGCCCCGACAACATGCCAACCAATGTAGATTTTCCAGCACCGTTTTCGCCAAGCAGAACATGAACTTCGCCCGGCCAAATATCTGTGCTGACATTGTTATTGGCTATAACGCCGGGAAAGCGCTTGGTAATACCACGCAGCCCAACAAATGGCTTTGTACTGGAATTCGGAGGAAAGGCCGCGTTTGTCACTGACGCCTGCATTTCAATATCCTTCATGCAAATCCGCCTCATCACACCGTGTTGGATCAACTAAGAATGCGATCCAACACGGTTTTCGTGAGTTGCGCACGCCATCATTCGACCCATTTTAATGGCAGTATGACGAACGCAATGAGACGAGTTTAAGAGCAGGCTGGCTCACTTGGAGGCGACAGTTTTTACCAGTGCATGAACACTGTCCGCATCAAACTTCGGCTCTACCTTTATGGCTCCAGAAACAACCTCGGCCTGCAAGGCTTCCATTTCTTTCCAGACATCATCCGGTATGTTCTTGGTCTTCAGAAGACGAAGACTGCCATCACTGAGTTTGATGTTATAGTTGCGGCTACCGTACTTTCCGTCCTTCAGATCCTTGATCATGTCGACGTAAACCGGCGTCAGATCCCAGATAACGGATGAAAGAAGATTGCCTTTATCAATTGACGTCTTATCGCCGATAACATCGATGAAATAGGCTTTTCCGCCATCGGTGGCCGGCGTCGTTTCAACGGCCTGCAACATGCCGAAACTCGAACCGTTGCCCTGTCCGAAGATAATGTCGGCACCAGAGGCTATAACGGTTTCAGCCACACGCTTACCACCGGCGGCATCAGCATAAGCAGCCGGTCCGATCACGGCATAGCGAACTTCAACGGCTGGGTTCTCTGCCTTCACGCCTTGCGCAAAAGCAACCGACATATTGTTCCACGATGGCGGCTCACCGGATACGACGATGCCAACAACCTTGGTTCTGCTCATCTTGGCGGCCAGTCGTCCTGCGAGATAAGCACCGTCGCTGCCAGCCGCCGTGTAATCAGCGATCTTGCCTTCAGCAAGCTTGTCCGGGCTGTCGACGATAGCGACTGGAATATTCATTTCGGCACCAATTTCTGGTGCGGCTGTGTTGTAACCGGATGCGTGGGCAATCAACAGACCAGCGCCATCTTCAGCAAGTTCGCGCAACGTCGGGCGAACATCGCCATAACCCAGATTTTCGGCAACAACCACCTTTACACCAGCGGCCTCGCCTGCTGCCTTCGCAGCATCGACCCCCTGCTGGTTCCAGCCCATATCGGTTCCCATTTCCGGGGCCAGAATGGCGATGGATGTAATTTCCCCGGCCAAAGCACTGCTTGCCATCCAACCACTAAGGGCAAGAGCCAGCACAGCACCACTGACTGTTCCTGTTATTTTTTTTCTCATTTTATTGTTCCCATTTATAGATTTTTATTGACTATTTACTCAATACCGGATGATTTTTGAAGTATAACCCGGAGCAGAATTTCAAAATGAAAACTCACCTCACCTTTCTTGCTACAGCAATTCTTGGCTTAAACGCAGCATCTGCCGCGGTTAACCACCAGTCGCTTGATATTACGGTCGAAAACAGTGGCAAAACCGCATTGGTATGCTCCGCTTCCATCGCGCATTGGTTTTCAGCCGACCTTGGTGAGGTCAGCCCCGGCGCCAGCCGATCATTCAGCTTTGGCGTCGACGTAAAAACGGGCAATGTCTTCCAGCTGAACGCAGTGGGTAACGAAATGGCAGTGCAGCGCATCTGGTGCGGCCACAAAGGCAATGACTGGGCAACCCGAGCAGAAATTCCTATGGAACGCCGTGCTGGCGTCAGCCCGGATCCAATCCGCTTGCGCTGCGCAGCAGACGCGACGACAACCCGATGCACCGCCTCGTAACGGAACCCATTCAAGCTGACTTTTAATCCACCACAGCCTTGCATCTGACTCCTCAGTTCCGGAAGGGACGGTCTTTGAAGCAGATCACTCACGCGACCCCAGCAATTCAAAAACCGCAACCCCGATTGACAGTGCGAGAATACGATAGCATGATCATACCGTAATACAATAATGAAAAATCAACTCGGGGCGATTTTACGATTATTCTCTTAATTCGTTGTATTTAAATAGAAAAATCTGAGATTGCGTCAGCAGCATTCACGAGAGAGTAAAAAATGCGCACTGCAATTGTGACTGGAGCAAGCCGTGGACTGGGTCGGGCCTTTGCCATTGGACTGGCAAAAGACGGATTCGCACTGAGCCTTTGTGCTCGTGATATGGCGGCGTTGGAAGAGACTGCAGCACTCGCCAGCGCGGCAGGTTCGCCTCAGATCATTCTCGTTGCCGCCGACCTGTCAAAGGTGGGAGCTGCTGAAAAAGTCGTATCCGAAACGCTTACTGCAACCGGACAAATTGATGCCCTGATCAACAACGCTGGCGCAACCAAACGAGGTGATTTCTTATCGCTGACCGACGAAGATTTTCATGAGGGATTTGCACTCAAGTTCCATGCGACCGTTCGGTTTTGTCGGGCTGCATGGGATGCCTTGTCTCAGAGCAAAGGTACTATTGTGAATATATCGGGCGTTGGAGCGCATACGCCTGAGCCGGATTTTACCATTGGTGGATCGGTTAATTCGGCGCTCATCAACTTTACAAAAGCGATTTCCAAGCGTGCGCAGGGGACAGGCATGCGGATCAACACGCTCTGTCCCGGTCATATCGTGACTGACCGCCTCGGACGCCGGATAGAAGTATTGGCAAAAGAACGCAATATTTCCATTGAAGCTGCGCGCGAAGAAATTCGCGAAGCCCAAGGCATACAACGTTATGGCGAGGCAGATGAAGTTGCAGACGTTGTGCGCTTCCTGTGCAGCCCGGCCGCTGCCTATGTGCATGGAACGGTCATTAATGTGGACGGTGGCGCAACGCCGGGGATATGACAGCGGCGTTAAACGCCCGAGGAAAAATAGGGGTCCTAAATCGGACCCCTATTTCATGATGTATTGGGAAATATTAGAGCGCATCCCGAAAAGTGTGAAACGGTTTTCGGATAAGATGTGTGTCAAAACGCGCGCTAATGCCCAGACAGGACAAGTGTCTGCACTGGCATCATCACGGCTTGTATTCGCAGGATCATGGCATGAACGAGCCCCGTGGCGTCGACAGCATGCAGGAATATGGACCGTAGCGTACCGGCTTTACCAGACTGCAACTCCTCATGATTGCTCGTATACGCGTTGGCCACACAACTGCTGCCCGGTGGAATGCCTGCAAGTTGCCCTTCATAGAGAGGCTCCAGGGTTACGGTGATGGTTCCCGGCTTCGCCAATTGTTGAATGTCGACCAGTTGATCGCTGGCTCGCACCTGTCCACCTGCGATAACGTCCTGCACCTCGGTTACGACCATAGGAATAATCGTGAATGGCTTTCCGATACACGTTGCCTCGGCAATCATACCGGGCTTCATGACTTGTGCTTCGATCTGTCCAAAGCCTGCTACAAGGGCAGTTCGGCCTGCTGTTTCCGGCACCAGTATGCCGGCCGGGCGGAGCAACGGATTGACGACTTCACCTGCACGCAAGGTGAATTGTTGAACGGTTCCCGAAACGCCCGCCTTCACGATCGCTTTATTCAGTTCAACTTCCGCCTCGGTAGCTGCAGCCTCAATGCTTGCCCTCTGCGCTGGAAGCAATGAGGTGATTTTGGTTTCGAGCGTCTGCTTGCTGGCGGTTGCTGCTGCCAGTTCGCTACCTTTGCCATCGGCTATGGATTGCAGACGTTCAATATCCTTACGGGCGACGATGTTTGAGTTGCGGCGTTGCAGTTCAAGTTGCGTGTTTACATCGTTCTGTGCCTGAACGAACGCAATCTCACCTTGCTTAATCAGGGCATCGGCAGCCACAAGATCGGTTTTGGCGACAACCATTTCGGCGTCGATTTCTGCAATGCGTTTACGGGCTGTTTCCAGCGCAGCCTTTTGTTTGCTGTCATCGAGTTTGAAGAGCGGTTCGCCAGCTTTCACCTTCTGGTTTCGCGAGACATACACTTCATCAACACGTCCACCTATTTCCGGAAGGATGGTAACGGTTCGAAATGCAGCCGTTACGTTAGATGTAGACGGATGATAATAGAAGATCATCGTGATCAGGGAAATTGTGAGGATGAGGCACGCAGTGATCCCCCACCTGAGTTCGAACCACATGGAGTAGATCGTGATCTCGTGACCGATCCGTTTTCCCTGACGATACCGGCGGTAAAGATAATCCGGAAAGATAGTGATCATTGAGCAAAGCAGGAATTCAAACATTATTTCTGCTCCTGCTTGTTCTGATCAAGGGGCAATTCCGTGTCGGGCACAACTGTTGACGGGGTCACGCTTTGCGAGGACGGCGATATCGTTTGTGGTGCAACATTATCGCTGCCGCCAACAGTTGGCGCTGGATCAGAGGGGGGAATTGTCAGGTGAAGCCCTCGCCGTGCAATGGTACGCAGAGACCTTGCCATGGATGTTACCGGCGACAGAAAATCCGGAAGATCCGTCATTGCCAGCAAAAGCGCTGCAATCCAGAAGAGCTGATTGTGGGTGAAGAGCGCTATCAAACCCAATACAGCAACAAGCTGAAGCTGAATTTTGTTGGTCTGATGAGCGATGTGCTCAGGGAGAGCATGAAGTCTCAGATAGAGAACTCCAGTTAAGAAAACCACGCAGATAAGGAAAATAATGACGATGTTCAAAAGCACATCGGTTTGTCCCGGGGACGTTATAAATACGGGTATGTGTCCGACCGCTGCTTTATGCACGGCATCTGCTGATTGGTCCATGTTGCCTCCAGCCTTTGTTTGTTGGCGTTCCATGCGCTTCACCGGATGGTGGCGATAAGGAGCGCGGCTGTTCACCAACAAATGTGCCCGAAAAATGTCGGGCGGACTTCATTATATCAAATCGCAAGAACGTTGTGGGAATTTCAGCTGAGGATTGGGAAAGTTACCAAATGGAATGAGGAATTATAAAGAAAATAAGCTACTGTTCACGCTGAGAATACCGATTTCCGTCTAACAATCGAGTCAGAGCGAGATAAAGCCATGGTTCTGGTTTAGGCAGAATTTAACACTCGCCCATCCATAGATAAGCCCGGCTTCTCCAGATCGCACACATTTTCTGACCGTACAGAGCGCCCCTCATACATGTCGATGTGCAGATTGCCGAGCGGACACAAATCCGCGAACGGCCAACCCCTGGTTCATATGTCCCAAAAAGCAATTCGCCAATGACAATCGGCGACAATAGAAGTTTTTGCAGAATTTGCAGTATAATCACGCCTAGAAATAAGGCCGCATCCCGACAACCATTTTAAACTTGTCGGGATGTGCTCTCAATCAAGCGTCAGCCTCTTCGGCCAGCCGTTCACGTAGAATGGCAATTGCCACCTTACCCGCATTCATCACATGATACGCGGCCGCCTTGCGAGCTTCCTTACCGCGTCTCGCGGCCAGATGACCGACAACTTCTCCAAGTTCAGCCAAGCTGTCACGTGTACGGCCCGGAGCACCCAGCGATGTCGCACGCAAAACCATGACGCGCGCGTTCAGCGATGAGAGCGTATGGCCAAGCGCTTCATTATGTGCACCGAAAATCAGGCAGTCATAAAAAGCATTCTTGGCTTGCAGGCGCTCCAATGGATCGGTGATTTTATCGCCTTGTTTGAGCACCTCAAAAGCGGCTTTGAGAGCTTCTATATCTTCATCGGTTGCATTGCGTGCAAACAGCTCACAAGCCAGCCCTTCGAGCTCGACACGGACCTGATAAATACCTTCGGCTTGCTCTGGCTTCAGACGTGCCACAATCGGCCCGCGATGCGGAACGACTTCAACAAGACCTTCACTTTCAAGCTGACGCAGTGCTTCGCGCACAGCCGTACGGCTGACGCCCGTCATTTCACACAAATCGCGCTCAGTAATACGCTGGCCTGCCGTAAAATATCCCACCGCGATCGAATTGCGGATACTTTCCGTAACACTGTGCCGCACAGGAGCAGCAGCTTTTACCACTTTAAAATCAATAGGCGGGGTTCGCCCGTTCATGGATACAGTCATAAGTTTATACCCCTTTTGGTGTATGGGGACCGGTATTACCGTATTACTATACGCTAATTGCTTGTTTTGAAAGCATCAGATTTCTGACCATGCCTGTTTAACGTGCATCCCGAAAAGGGTTAAACGGCTTTCAGAAAAAGATGCACGTTAAAACAACGAATTAGAGTGCCGATATGTCTTAATGAAATAGGCGCTCTAATGTGCAAAACCTCAGTCTCGTGCTGCTTCTATGACCGCCATAGCTGCCGCAACCCCTGCTCCCACATCAATACCCTTTACACCTGCGGCCTTGAGGCCACCGGCAATTGCTGCAACGGAGATAAGCGAATAAGGAGGGCGGGCAGTCGGCCCCATGTGCCCGATCCGGGTCAGTTTTCCAAGTGTTTCACCACGACCCGATGAAAACACAACCCCATAGAGATCACGGATTGAAGCACGCAGCTTCGCTTCATCAATGCCGTCGGGAATTGCAACTGCCGTACAGGTTGCCGAAGCAATCTCCTCCCGCGCAGCCCATAATTTCAACCCTGCTGCCTGCACCCCAGCCCGGCAGGCTTTTGCGGTCAGGGCATGACGTGCCCAAACATTTGCTTCACCTTCATCCAGATAAATATCAAGCGCTGCATCAAGTGCATTGATCTCGGAAACCGAAGGCGTGAAAGGAAATGGCCGGTCTGCCCTGTGCGCCTCTTTCCAGTCAACAATCGAAAGAATTGATGCGCGCGGCGCATCAGGATTAGCCGCCATTTTCTCCCATGCAGCTTCGCTCACATGCAACAGCGTCAATCCGGGTGGACAACCCAGACATTTATTCGGACCAGTTACAAAAATATCGGCAAATGATGTCTCTGGCAGAACATCCATTCCACCAAAGGCCGAAACGGAATCCACAATGAACAGTTTGCCTGCGGCTCTTACAACTGCGCCAATCTCGGCAACCGGATTAACCGTGCCGGACGGCGTATCATGATGACAAATCGAAACCACCGCAACATCAGGTCGTTTCTTTAAAAAGTCCGCGACCGCATCAGCAGAAAGCACTTCATTATAAGGCACTGCGAGTTCTACGACTTCTTTTGCGTAACGTGCAGCCCAATAGCCAAAGCCCTTGCCATAAACACCCGATACGAGATTAAGCACCACATCGTTTCTGGTGATCAATGAAGCAGCAGCGGCCTCCAGCCCCAATACAGGCTCCCCCTGAAGGATTACTGGCGGCGTTTTTGTGTGAAAAGCTCGCTGCACTTTTGCATTCACAGATTCGTAGAATGCCAGGAATGCCGGATCATAATCATAGAGAACAGGTCGCGACAGTGCCTGCAGC
>RCUT01000985.1_pt1 | contig 14095 bp, 12 predicted proteins | sample 2166171 | NCBI WGS metagenome assembly RCUT01 (sample SAMN09932757, study PRJNA488358) | compost metagenome | isolation source: compost soil in 4-hydroxybenzoic | place: Germany: Experimental Botanical Garden
GCGTGCCCTACACCTGGGGCACCGTGGGCCTGGGGATCAACAAGGAGGCGGTGACCAAGCGCATCCCCGACGCGCCGCTGAACAGCCTCGACCTGCTGTTCAAGCCCGAGTACGCCAGCCGCCTGAAGGACTGCGGCATCGCCGTGATCGACTCGCCGCAGGAGGTGATCAGCATCGCCCTGCACTACCTCGGCAAGGACCCCTACAGCACCGCCAAGGCCGACCTTGCGGCCGTGCACGAGCTCTTCGCCCGGCTGCAGCCGAACGTCCGCTACGTCGGCGCCGGCAAGCACATCAACGACCTGGCCAAGGGCGAGATCTGCCTGGCCCTGACCTACAACGGCGACGCCGCCATCGCCGCCGACCAGGCGCGCCAGGCCGAGATGCCCTTCGAGGTGATCTACCGCATTCCCCGCGAAGGCACCCTGATCTGGTTCGACACCATGGTCATCCCAGCCGACGCGCCGCACCCCGAGGCCGCCCACGCCTTCATCGACTACATGCTGCGCCCCGAGGCCATCGCCGAACTCACCAACACTCAATTCTTCGCCAACGCCAACCAGGCCGCCAAGCCGCTGCTGACGCCCGAAGTGGCTGGTGACCCGGACATCTATCCGAGCAAGGAGGTGCGCGACCGCCTGTTCGGCGAGCAGATCCAGACCCTCAAGGACCAGCGCGCGCGCACCCGCCTCTGGACCAGTTTCCGTACCCAGTACTGAGCTCGCGCAAGACGAGCCGACCTTCAACCCACGATGGGAGCCCGATGAGATGGACCACGCCTTCGACAACGACCAGGCCATCACCCGCGACAGCCTCTATGGCACCGCTGCCGAATCCACCTACGCCGGTATCACCAGCTTCATGCGCCGGCGCTACAGCCGCGACCTGCGTGGCGTGGACCTGGTGGTGAGCGGCGTGCCCTTCGACACCGCCACCACCAACCGTCCCGGCAGCCGCTTCGGCCCGCGCGCCATCCGCGCCGCCTCGGTGCAGATGGCCTGGGCCCGCCACTACCCCTGGGAGTTCGACCCCTTCGACCACCTGGCGGTGATCGACTACGGCGACTGCGCCTTCGACCACGGCGTCCCGCAGGACACCCCGGAACTGATCCAGGCCCATGCTGCGCGCATCCTCGAATCCGGCGCGGCCATGCTTACCCTGGGCGGCGACCACTTCATCAGCTACCCGCTGCTCAAAGCCCACGCCGCCAAGCACGGCCCGCTGTCGCTGATCCACTTCGACGCCCACAGCGACACCTGGCCGGACGAAGAAGTGAAACGCATCGACCACGGCACCATGTTCTACCACGCCGCCCGCGAGGGCCTGGTGGACCCGGCGCGCTCGGTGCAGGTGGGCCTGCGCACCACCAACGACGACGTGATGGGCTTCCAGGTGCTCGACGCCCGCGAGGTGCATCGGCATACCCCGGAGCAGATCGCCGAGCGCATCCGCGCGCGGGTGGGCGACAACCCGGTCTACCTGACCTTCGACATCGACTGCCTGGACCCGGCCTTCGCCCCCGGCACCGGCACCCCGGTCTGCGGCGGGCTGACCAGCCACCAGGCGCTGGAAATCCTCCGCGGCCTGCGCGGCATCAACCTGGTGGGCATGGACGTGGTGGAAGTGGCGCCGCCCTACGACAACGCCGAGGTCACCGCGCTGGCCGGCGCGACCCTGGCGATGGAGATGGTCTGCCTGTATGCGGCGCGGCATAAGCTCGGGATGCGCTAGGCGGCCTGCGTAGGGTGGAAATCGCTTTTCATTTCCACCATTCGGCGTCCGGCCGGGCCGCGAATGGTGGACCGGTGAAGCGTGGTCCACCCTGCGTAACTGGGTCATGATCTGTAGGAGCGAGCTCTGCTCGCGAACGAACCTGCGCAAAAGCTTCGCGAGCGGAGCTCGCTCCTACAAAGGCACCCTGTGCTCCGAAAAAGACGCGGGCCCAGGACGGAGCCGCGTTTTCACGCACGAAACTCAACTACCGCCAATCAAAGCGCGCAACCCGATCCGCCCCTCGCGGAACAGCCGCGCATCCATCAGCTTCGGCTCGCGCACGATGGGGCGGAAATCCATGCGCTGGAGGATGTCCCGCTCCAGGTCCACGCCCGGCGCTATCTCGATCAGCTCCAGGCCTTCCGTGGTCAGGCGGAACACGCAGCGCTCGGTGACGTAGAGCACCGGCTTGCCGGATTCGGCTGCCAGCCGGCCGGCGAAGGTGCGGTGCTCCACCTGGGCGACGAACTTGCGCACCTCGCCGTCCTTCACGATGCGCAGGGCACCGTCCTCGATGCGGATGTCCTGCTCGCCCGCGCTGAAGGTGCCGACGAAGACCACCGCCTTGGCGTTCTGGCTGATGTTGATGAAACCGCCGGCGCCGGCCAGGCGCGAGCCGAAGCGGGAGACGTTGAGGTTGCCTTCGGCGTCGGCCTGGGCCAGGCCGAGGAAGGCGATATCCAGGCCGCCGCCATCGTAGAAGTCGAACTGGTAGGGCTGGTCGATCAGAGCGCTGTGGTTGCTCGCCGCGCCGAAATCCAGGCCGGAGGCGGGTACGCCGCCGATCACGCCGGGCTCGGCGGTCAGCGTCAGCAGGTCGATCACGCCTTCCTCGGCGGCCACGGCGGCCACACCCTCGGGCATGCCGATGCCGAGGTTGACCACGGCGCCCGGCGGCAGCTCCAGCGCAGCGCGGCGGGCGATCAGCTTGCGCAGGTCGAGCGGCATGGGCGCCAGGCTGTCAGTGGGCACCTTCACCTCGGCGGCGAAGGCCGGGTTGTAGGCGGTGGCGAAGGTTTGCTGGTGGTTCTCCGGGCGGGCCACCACCACGCAGTCGACCAGGATGCCGGGGATCTTCACCTCACGCGGGTTCAGCGAACCCCGGGCCACCACGCGCTCCACCTGGGCGATCACCAGGCCGCCGGAATTGCGCGCGGCCATGGCGATGGCCAGGCTCTCGATGGTCAGCGCCTCGCGCTCCATGGACAGGTTGCCGTCTTCGTCCGCGCTGGTGGCGCGGATCACCCCGACATGGATGGGAAAGGCCTTGTAGAACAGGTAGTCCTCGCCCTCGATGGGCATGCGCCGCACCAGCTCCTCGGTGGTCCGTGCATTCAGCTTGCCGCCACCGAACTCGGGGTCGACGAAGGTGCCCAAGCCCACCCTGGAGAGCTGCCCCGGTTTGCCGGCGGCGATATCGCGGAACAGCTGGGAGATCACACCCTGGGGCAGGTTGTAGGCCTCGATGCGGTTTTCCACCGCCAGCTTCTGCAGGCCCGGCACCAGGCCCCAGTGGCCGCCGATCACCCGCCGCACCAGCCCCTCGTGTGCCAGGTGGTTGAGGCCGCGGCCCTTGCCGTCGCCTTGCCCGGCGGCATACACCAGGGTCAGGCCCCGGGGTGCCTGTTCGGCCTGGAAACGTTGCTCCAGGGCGATGGCGATCTCCTCGGCGAAGCCGATGCCGACGAAGCCGCCAGTGGCCAGGTTGGCGTTGTCCGGAATCCGCGCCACGGCGGCGGCGGCGCTCATCACTTTGCTCATGGTCGTCCTCGAGCGATTGAAGCTGAATTCATTGATGGCACTGCTTTTTTGTGGGGGCGAATTCATTCGCTATGCAGGCCACCGGCCTGCCATCGCAGATGGGGTCGCTGCGCGCCCCTCAGCGAATGAATTCGCCCCCACAGGAAATGCAACCTTGAGCGTGGGAGTTACAACCCATGCACCTGCAACTTGTTGTACAGGCTGGCCAGGGCTGGGCCTGGAGCAGGGCCAGGGCGTCCCCCGCCAGTTCCAGCAGCGGCATGGCCACTTCACGGAAGCGCTCGGGGGAGACGCCTATGACCAGGCCGTTCTGGTCGAGGTCTTCGCTGGCGATGGGCATGGCGGGCATCCGGCTGAAACATCAGGCAGCGATTATGGGGGCGTGCCGCAATGAACGCCTAGTCTGTAGGAATGTCGGTTACTAGGCAGATGATTTTTCCCACAAGGAGCTTTCGCATGGACCTGATCCGCATCCTCATCGCCATCCTCCTGCCGCCCCTCGGCGTGTTCCTCCAGGTCGGCTTCGGCGGCGCCTTCTGGCTGAATATCCTGCTCACCCTGCTGGGCTACATCCCCGGCATCGTCCATGCGGTGTACATCATCGCCAAGCGCTGAGGGCGAACTGGACTTGTAGGATGGGTGGAGCGGAGCGATACCCATCAATTCCGGCGCACCGACCGATGGGTATCGCAAGCTCGCGGAACGCCGCCCGACCCATCCACGGTCTGCACCGTGCCGGAAATCAATCCACCAACTTGATCAGCAGGATGCCGGCGGTGACCACGCAGGCGGCGAGGATGCGGCGGATGCCGAAGGGCTCCTTGAACACCAGGCTGGCGATGATGGCGGCGATGATCACGCTGCTCTCGCGCAGGGCGGCCACCTTGGCCACGTTGTCCAGGGTCATGGCGAACAGCACCAGGCCGTAGGCCACGCAGTAGTTGAAGCCGCCGAACAGGCCGAGCCGCCAGTTGTCGCGGGCGAAGCGCAGCACCAGGGGACCCCGGCGCATCCAGGCCAGCACCGGGATGGTCATGCTCTGCATCAGCGTCAGGTAGACCACGAACTGCAGCACGCTGTCGGCGCGGCGTACGCCCTGGGCGTCGATCAGGGTGTAGAGCGCAACCCCGGCGCCGGCCAGGGCGGCACAGCCCAGGGCCTTCAGCGCCTGGGACTCCAGGCGGGTGTGGAGCAGGCTGAGGATGCCGGCGGAAATCAGCACGATGCCCAGCAGCATGGCGCCGGACATGTGCTCGCCGAACACCAGCCCGGCGCACAACGCCACCAGCAGTGGCGGCAAGCCGCGCACCACCGGGTAGACCTGGCCGAAGTCGCCGAACTGGTAGGCGCGGATCAACAGCAGCCGGTAGAGCGTGTTCACCACCACCGACAGGCCGATCAGGCCCCAGACCACCAGCGGCGGCGGGCTGACCAGCGGTAGCAGGGCGATGCTGAAGCAGAAGGCCACGCCATCCACCAGCGCCATGGACGAGAGGCGGTCGCTGCCGGCCTTGATCACGGCATTCCAACTGGCGTGCATCAGCGCGGAAAGCAGGACCACCAGGGTGGCGAGATCGGTATCCGACAACACGTGAGAAGCCTCGCCATCCGGGCTGAAAGTGAGTTCACAGGGTGCTGCGGGGCCATCCATCATTCAAATCGTTTATCGTTATCCGTCGAATAAGTCCTGCTGATGGTGTTGCCATGAATCTGTTCCAGCTCCGCGCTTTCGATGCGGTGGTCCGCGAGGGCAGTTTCACCCGCGCGGCCGAGCGCCTGTGCATCAGCCAGCCGGCGGTGACCGGGCACATCAAGGCCCTGGAGGAGCACTACCAGGTGCGCCTGTTGCGGCGCACCGCACGCCAGGTGGAGCCCACCGAGCTGGGCCGGCGCCTGGCCGCCATCAGCCATGCGCTGTTCGCCCTGGCGGAGCAGGCCGAGGACCTGCTGGACACCAGCCTGTCCCTGGAATCCGGCCGCCTGGACCTGGCCGCCGACAGCCCGCACCTGGTGATGCCACTGCTGGCGCGGATGCGCGAGCGCTATCCGGGGGTGAACATCAACCTGCGCCTGGGCAACACCCAGGAAACCCTGACCGCGCTGAATGGCGAGCGGGTGGACCTGGCGGTGATCAGCGACATGAGCGAACGCCCCGGCCTGCACCTGCAGCCCCTCGGCGAGGCGCGCCTGTGCCTGCTGGTGCCGGCAGATCACCCCTGGGTCGGCGTGCGCGAGGAAGTGGCCCTGCATGAATTGCGCAGCGAAGTGTTGCTGCAACGCGAACCCGCCTCCCTGACCCGCCGCACCTTCGAACGCGCCTGCAACGAGCAGGGCCTGGAACTGCGTGCCGCGCTGGAGCTGAACAGCCGCGAGGCGGTGATCGAGGCCGTGGCGGCGGGTCTTGGCGTGAGCATCGTGTATTCGCTGGAAGTGCCGCGCGATCCAAGGGTGGCGGCGTTGCCGCTGCAGGGGGAGGGACTGGTCAGCCGGCACTTTCTCGCCTGCCTGGAGCGGCATGCGGAGCTGCGGGTGGTGAGGGCGTTCTTCGAGGTGGCCGGGGAGGCCCGCTCGGTTGCGTAGCCCAATGAAATCCGGGAGCGGACCACCCGCGAGCACCCCAGTGCGGGTCAGTCGATCAACTTGCTGACTTCACCGTCCGGGAAGTAGCTCTCGTAGATCTTCTGGTAGGTGCCATTGCGGCCGATATTGTCCAGGGCCTGGTTGAAGCGCCCCATCAGGGCCTCATTGCCCTTGCGGAAGGCGATGCCGGCGCCCTTGCCGAAGTATTCCTCCTCGCTGTAACTCGGCCCGTTGAAGGCGAAGTCCTTGCCGCCCTCGCTCTGCAGGAAGTTCTCCTTGAGGTTGATGGCATCGGCCATCATCGCGTCGACCCGCCCGGAGATCAGGTCCAGGTCGGCCTCCTGCTGCGAGCCGTACTGCACCATCACCACACCGCGCGGCACCAGCTTGTCCTGGACGTAGCGGGCATGCACGCTGCCGCGCAGCACGGCTACGCGCAGGCCGTCGAGCGGGCCTTCGGCGGTGATGACCGGGCGGTCCTTGCGGGTGACGAAGCGCGCCGGGGTCTTGTAGTAGCTGCGGCTGAAATCGACCACCTTGAGGCGTTCAGTGGTGACCGTCATGGACGACATGATGCCGTCGATCTTCTTCACCCGCAGGGCCGGGATCAGCCCGTCGAAGGGTTGTTCGACCCAGGTGCAGCGCACCTGCATGTCGGCGCAGAGGGCGTTGCCGATCTCGATCTCGAAGCCGGCCAGGCTGCCGTCGGGTTTCTTGTAGGAGAAGGGCGGGTAGCTGGCTTCGACTCCAATGCGCAGGGCTTCGGCGTCCTGGGCCAGGACCGGGCCGCTGGCGAGCAGGGCGAGCAGGCTGGCGACAATCTGTTTTCTCATGGTGGTGAACCTCGGGTGTTGGATTTCAGTGGGCGAGGTAGTGACCGTCACGGGCGAGCAGTCGGCCCTTGCTGATCACGCTGCGGCGGTAACTGCGGGAAACCACGGCCTCGGCGACGTTGCGCACCGGCATCAGGACGCCGCTGGCGTTACAGCCGGGCTCGAGGCCGTAGTGGGCAAGGCCCAGCGCCCGCGCGCCGTTCTGCGTGGCGGCTTGCAGGCACGCGGCAATCTCATCGTCGCGGCGCAAGTTGAAGCGGAAGGCCAGCAACATGGCGCGTTCGAGCATGTCGCCGTTGCCCATGGGCGACCAGGAATCGCGGATACCGTCCGAGCCGAGGCAGAGGTTCACACCCTGTGCCGCAAGTGCCATGAAGGGGGGAACCTCGATGTCCGCCGGCGCGGTGCTGAGGATGGAGATGCGCTGGTTCGCCAGGCGCTCGGCGATGGCCTGCAGGCGCGCCGGCCGGGCCTGGCCCAGGCAGAAGGCATGGCTGACCATGACCCGTCCTTGCAGCCGGTAACGCTCGGTGAAGTCGATGATCCGCTCGATCTGCCACAGGCCCAGTTCGCCTTCGTCGTGGAGGTGGATATCGACCCCGCGCTGGTGTGCGCTGGCCAGTTCGAACACCCGGGTCAGGTGGGCGATCGGGTCGTTGTCGATGCCGCAGGGGTCGAGCCCGCCGACGTTCTCCGCACCCAGCAACAGGGCCTGTTCAAGGGCCCCGGCGGTGTCCGGGTCACGCAGCAGGCCGGTCTGCGGGAAGGCGACGAACTGCATGTCGATCAGGTCGCCGAACGCTTCGCGCACCCGCTGCATGGCCTGGAGGTGCCGGGTGCCGAGTTGCGCATCGACGTCCACATGGCAGCGGAAATGCAGCGAGCCGTGGCTGATGCACTCGCGGATCAGCGCGCTGGCGCGCTCCTCGATCGGCGTGTCGATACCGCGCAGGGTGGCGCGTTCGTTGTCGATGCGCTGGCTCAGACTGTTGCCGGCCGTATGGCTGTGCCACGCCTCGCCCCACAGGGTCTTGTCGAAATGCGCGTGGGCTTCCACCAGCGGCGGCAGCATCAGCTGCCCTTCGCCGTCCAGCAGCACGGTGTCGCTGGCGCGGTGAGCCGGGGAGCTCAGCTCGACGATCCGGCCGCCGGCGATGGCGATATCCACCAACGCGCCGCCCCATGGGCGGACCTGGGTTATCCATTGGGTCATCTGGGTTCTCTCGAAAGGTGCTTCAGCGCGTTTCCGGCCACTGGCGTTCGCCGCCGTGCGGGTCGTCGCGCCACGCCTGCAGCGAGCGCGTCGGCAGGTCGAAGTAGTCGCGGGTGCGCGCATAGCCGTGGCCGCCCATGCGGCCGATGGCGTCCAGGCCGAGCTGGTCGATGTAGAGGGTCTGCGGGTCGATCAGGTCTTCGCGGACGTGGGCCATCAGCACTTCACCGAGGATGATTTCCCGCGACTGGCCGATGGACAGGCCCATCATCCGCCGGCATTCCAGGGCCACCGGTGCTTCGGCGATGCGCGGGCAGCGCACGCGGCTGCCGGGCAGGGCGGTTAGGCCGGCGGCGAGCAGTTCGTCGAAGCCCGGCTCGAAGGGCACGGCGCAGACGTTCATGGCTTCCACCAGGGCGTCCGAGACGATGTTCACGGTGAATTCCTGGTTCAGCAGGATGTTGCGCGTGGTGTCCTTGGGGCTGAGGTCGGCGTAGTTTTCCACCCCCAGGGCGAGGATCGGCGGGTCGGCGGAGAGGGCATTGAAGAAGCTGAAGGGCGCGGCGTTCACCCGCCCCTGCGCGTCCACCGTGGTCACCAGGGCGATGGGCCGGGGCACCACGCTGCCGATGAGGATCTTGTATTTCTCGCGGGGGCCCAGTTGGGCGAAGTCGAAGCTCAGCATGGCGATGTTCTCGTTATTGGTCGGACGCGCTGGCGAGGGTGCAGAGGGGGCGCTCCTCGCTCCAGGCGTCGGCGAAGGGAATGGCCGGTTGGAACAACTCGCGCCAGTCGGGCTGGCCGAAGGCGCGGTCGGCGTGGCTGCGCATCAGCTTGTGGAACTGCTGTTGGGCCTGGCGCTGGAGGCTGGCGTAGTCGACGCCGTTTACCTGGCCGTCGTGCATCACGCAGCGGCCGTCGATCCAGCTGGCGATGCAGTCGTCGCCACGGCCGGCGAGAATGAGGTTCTTCAGCGGGTCGAACAGTGGCCCCAGGTGCAGGCCGTCGAGGCTGAACACCGTGATATCGGCCTTGGCCCCCGGCGCCAGGCGGCCGAGGTCGTCGCGGCCCAGCGCCCTGGCGCCGCCCAGGGTGGCGGCGTTGTAGAGGTCGAGGGCGCTGGTGCGCTCGCTGCCGCCTTCCTTGAGGCGGGCGATGTTCAGGCCCTGGCGCATGTTGTCCAGCAGGTCCGCCGGCCAGGTGTCGGTGCCGAGGGCGAAGTTCACCCCGTGCTCCCGATAGCGGCCGAAGGAGTCCAGCGCCTCGCCGTCGCGGGCGAACACCACCGGGCAGTGCACCAGGCTGGCGCCGCTGCCGGCCAGGCGCGCCAGGTCGTCGTCGCCTTCGATGTAGATGCCGTGGGGCAGCACGGCGCGCGGGCCGAGCAGGTCCAGCTGTTCCAGCCAGGCCAGCGGCGCCGTGCCGCGCAGCTGCTTCACCAGCGCCACTTCGCCCGGCCCCTGGCAGCAATGCAGGCGTACCGGGGCATTCAGCTCGCGGCTGAGGGCGGCGGTGCGCTGGAGAAGGGCCGGTGTGCAGGTCTGGATGCGGTCGGGCAGCAGGGCGCCGCGGATCAGCCCGCCGTGGCTGCCGTCGAAATCGCGGAAGAAGCGCTCGGCGGCGTCCAGCCCGGCCAGGCCGCGCGCCTCGTCCCAGTGCTCGGCGCGGCTGCCGTCGGCGCGCAGGTACTGCATGCCGCTCATGTAGCAGGGGCCGAGGTAGGTGCGCAGGCCCAGCTCGGCGGCGACGCCGGCCACCGCGGCGAATTCGTCGTAGGTCTCCGCCCATTCGCGGTAGTACATGGAGGTGATCGGCATGGCGGTGGTGATGCCGTTGCGGATCAGCTGGGTGAAGGCGTAGCGGTACTTGAAGACTTCTTCGTCGACGCTGTAACTCTCCTTCGGCCCGCGTTCCAGATACTCCTGCGACCACATGCGGCCCATGGCGCGCTCGTCGCCGTTGTCCAGGCAGAGCACGGTGGAGTCGAGGTCGCCGAGGGCGTCCAGGTCGATGAAGCCGGGGCCGAGCAGGGCATTGCCGTAGTCGACCCACTGGTCGACAGGGCCGGGAAAACCCCGGCCGACGAAGAGAACGCGTGTGCCTTCGATCACCACCTCGCCATCGCGCCAGAGCACGTGGCGCTGGCCATCGAAGCCGACCACGCAGCTGGCCTTGAGGCCGATGCGACGTGGCGCGGTCACAGGCGACTCTCCAGCAGGCGACCCGCTTCGGCGATCAGCTTGCCGGCGCGGTACACCTGGCGCGGCGGCCGGGCGACCACGGCCTCGCCGAGGCTCTGTGCCGGCATCAGCAGGAAATCGGCGGCGCCACCGATGACCAGGCCATGCCCGGGCAGGCCCAGGGCCTTGGCGCCATTGAGGCTGGCGGCATCGAAGGTGGCGGCCAGTTCCTCATCCTTGTTCAGGTCGAAGCGGAATGCCAGCAGCATGGCGCGCTCCAGCATGTCGCCGTTGCCCATGGGCGACCAGGCGTCTCGAATGCCGTCGGAGCCGAGGCAGAGGTTCACCCCGGCTTCATGCAAGGCGAGGAAGGGCGGCACGGAACAGTCGGCGGGGGCCGAGCTCATCAGCGAGATACCCAGCGACGACAGGCGGCAGGCCAGCGCTTCGACCCGGCTCCAGGGCGCCATGCCCAGGCAATAGGCGTGGCTGATCATCACCCGGCCCTGGCGGCCGAAGCGCTCGGTGTAGTCGGCGATGCGGGCGATCTGCCAGAGGCCCAGCTCGCCCTTGTCATGCAGGTGAATGTCCACGCCGCGGTCGAACTCGGTGGCGAGGTTGAAGACGATATCGAGCTGGGCGATGGGATCATTGTCGATGCCGCAGGGGTCGAGCCCGCCGACGTTCTCCACGCCCAGGCCGAGGGCCTCGCGCATCAGTTCGGCGGTGCCGGGGCGGCTGACCAGCCCGGTCTGCGGGAAGACCACCAGCTCCAGGTCGATCAGGTCGCGGTAGCGCTCGCGCAGGGCCTGCATGGCCTCGACGTGGCGCAGGCCGAATTCCGGGTCGATATCCACATGGCAGCGCATGGTCAGCGAGCCACGGGCGATGCAGTTTTCCAGCAGGGCACCGGCGCGCTCGGCGATGGGCGAGTCGACCTCGCGCAGCACGCGGCGCTCGTTGGCGATGTAGTCCTTGAGCGTCGGGCCGGCGCTGTTGGGGCGCCAGGGCTGGCCCCAGAGGGTCTTGTCCAGGTGGATGTGGCTTTCCACCAGGGCGCAGGTCATCAACTGGCCGGCGCCGTCGATATCGCCGGCCGCCAGCGGCGTGTCGCTGGCCGGGCGGCGCTCGGCGAAGCGGCCGTGCTGGATGAGGAAGTCTTCCGCCGCGCCGCCGAAGGGGCGGACATTGCGCAGCCAGTAGGCGTCGGTCATGGGGACCTCGAAGGCAGGTTGCAAGGGTGGGGGACCGCTGAGCGGTCCTTTCGCGAATGAATTCGCTCCCACAGAGTTCGGTGTGCTGCTGGGACGTAGGATGGGTAGAGCGGAGCGAAACCCATGCTGCCGGTGCACGGATTGATGGGTTTCGCTTCGCTCTACCGCATCCTACAAAAGCGATTCAGCCCTTGAGCTTGGACCAGATGCGGTCCTGCAGCTCGCGAGCCTGGTTGCTGCACTCCTTCTCCGGGCGCAGGCGCTCGGCGTAGGCGTCGGGCATGTTGATGGCGTCCATCACCTTCCACTTCTTCTCCAGCAGCGCATCGCTGTCGATGCCGTTGGCGTAGGCGATGGCGTTGGACACGGCGGCGGCGTTTTCCGGTTTCATCATCCAGTCGATGAAGATCTTCGCGTTGCCGGGGTGCGGTGCGCTTTTCGGTACGGCGAAGTTGTCCTGGAACATCGCCAGGCCTTCACGGGGGTAGACGTACTTGATGGTGCTCTTCTGCAGGGTGGCCCGCGCTGTAGAACCGTTCCAGTTCTGCATCATGATCACTTCACCGCTGGCCATGCGGTCGACGGTGTTGTCCGAGCTGTACATCTTCAGGAAGGGTTTCTGTTTTTGCAGCAGTTCGAGGATGCGCTTGGCGTCCTGCGGGTTTTCGCTGCACTCGTCGACATTCAGGTAGTGACTGGCGGCGTTGATCACGCTGCTGGAGGTGTCGAGGGCGGCGAGCTGACCTTGCAGTTCCTTGCGCGGCTCGAAGAACTCTTTCCACGAGTCGTCGAGCTTGCCGCCGGGCACCCGGGCGCTGTCATAGGAGAACCCGGTGGTGCCCCACAGGTACGGTGCCGAGAACTTGCGGCCGGGGTCGAAGCTCGGGTCGCGGAACGCCGGTTTGACGTACTGGAAGTTGGGCAGGGCCGAGGCGTCGATTTCCAGCAGCAGGTCCTGGTTGATCAGGGTGCGCATGATCGATTGCGACGGCACGATCACGTCGTACGCCGCGCCGCCGGCCTGCAATTTGGCCAGCAGGGTTTCGTTGCTGTCGTAGCCGTCCATGGTGACCTTGATGCCGGTCTCCTTCTCGAACTTGGCCAGCAGCTCCACCGGGTAGTAGTCGGTCCAGTTGTAGAAGAACAGCTCCTTGGGCTCCTCCGCCTGGGCGAAGGTCGCGGCGAAACAGCTCAGGGCGAAACCGGCTACCCCATGACGCAATGCTTTCAACTTCATTGTTTTTTCTCCGGGTTGAAGAACAGGTTGGGCAGTGGTGGAACGAAGGTCAGGCGGCGGGTTTCCCTCGCTGGCCGAGCCAGAAGGAGAGCACCACCAGGACGATGGAAATCACCAGCATCAGGGTGGAGATGGCGTTGATTTCCGGGGTCACCCCGGCCTTGATGGCCGAGAAGATGTAGACCGGCAGCGTGGTCGAGCCGGGCCCGGCGACGAAGAAGGTCATGATGAAGTCGTCCAGGCTGACCACGAACGCCAGCACCGCGCCGGACAGCACCGCCGGGAACAGCAGCGGCAGGGTCACCCGGCGGAAGGTGTGGAAGGGGTTGGCGTAGAGGTCGTTGGCCGCCTCCAGCAGGCTCTTGTCCAGGTCGTTCAGGCGCGCGCGGATCGGCAGGTAGGCAAAGGGGATGCAGAAGCCGATGTGGGCGATGATCACCGTCAGCAGGCCGAGCTTGATGCCGAGGGCCATGAACAGCAGCAGGGTGGCCACCGCGGTGACGATCTCCGGCAGGATCAGCGGCAGGTTGATGCCGCCCTCCACCATCTTCTGCCCGTAGAACGGCTTGTAGGTGGCCAGCGCCGCCAGCAGGGCGATGGCGGTGGCGCAGACGGTGGCGATGGCGGCGACTATCACCGAGTTCATGGCCGCCGCCTGGATCGACGGGTTGGCGAGGATGCGCCCGTACCAGGCGAAGGAGAACTCGGTCCAGACGGTGGCGGTGCGGTTGGCGTTGAAGCTGTAGGCGATCAGCACCAGGATCGGCAGGTACAGGTAGGCCAGTACCAGCAGGCTGGTTTCGCGGGTCAGCGGCAGTTTCTTCAGGTGGTTGGCGATCATCAGCGGGCTCCCTGGCGGACGGCCTTGGCGGCTTTCTTGGCGTAGAGGGCGTAGAGCACCAGGGCCAGCAGCATCAGCCCGAGCAGGAGGAAGGACAGCGAGCTGCCCAGCGGCCAGTTGCGGGCGGTGCCGAACTGCTGCTGGATCAGGTTGCCGATCATCAGGGTCTTGCCGCCGCCGAGGATGGCGGGGGTGATGAAGGCGCCGAGACTGGGCACGAACACCAGCAGGGAACCGGCCACCACGCCTGGCATGGACAGCGGCAGGATCACCCGGCGCAGGGCTTTGACGCGATCGGCGCCGAGGTCATAGGCGGCTTCCACCAGGCGCCAGTCGAGCTTCTCCAGGGTGGAGTAGATCGGCAGGATCATGAACGGCAGGAAGCTGTAGACCAGCCCGACGCTGACCGCGAAGTCGTTGTAGAGCAGGGTGATGCCGCCGGCCTGGGGGAACAGCGCGTTGA
>RCUT01000987.1_pt1 | contig 14057 bp, 13 predicted proteins | sample 2166171 | NCBI WGS metagenome assembly RCUT01 (sample SAMN09932757, study PRJNA488358) | compost metagenome | isolation source: compost soil in 4-hydroxybenzoic | place: Germany: Experimental Botanical Garden
AACTGGCACCGTGCTCGACCGTAGCGAACTGGCCAGCCTGTCGGCGGCGACGCGCGCGCACAATGGCCATCTGGTGGTGGATGAGATCTACCACGGGCTTACCTACGGTATGGACGCCGTCAGCGTGCTGGAAGTCGACGACCACGCCTTTGTCCTGAATAGTTTTTCCAAGTATTTCGGGATGACCGGTTGGCGCCTCGGCTGGCTGGTGGCCCCACCGGCAGCAGTGGCTGATCTGGAAAAATTGGCCCAGAACCTCTACATCAGCGCCCCCAGCATGGCCCAATATGCGGCACTGGCCTGTTTCCAGCCGCAAACGCTGGCCATCCTCGAAGAACGCCGCAACGAGTTCGCTCGCCGTCGCGACTTCCTGCTACCCGCCCTGCGTGAACTTGGCTTCAAGATTGCCGTGGAGCCGCAGGGGGCGTTTTACCTGTATGCCGACATCAGCGCCTTTGGCGGTGATGCGTTTGCCTTCTGTCAGCACTTTCTCGAAACCGAACATGTCGCCTTCACCCCGGGCCTGGACTTTGGCCGTTATCAGGCCGGACATCATGTCCGTTTCGCCTACACCCAGAGCCTGCCACGCCTGCAGGAAGCGGTAGAGCGGATTGCGCGTGGCCTACGGAGTTGGCAAGGCTGATGCGCTTTTCTCCACCACTTGAACGCGCACGGTTGCTGCGTCGCTACAAACGCTTTCTGGCCGACATCGAACTGGCCAGTGGCGAGCAACTGACCATTCATTGCCCCAATACCGGCTCGATGTTCAACTGCATGGTAGAAGGCGGTCAGGTCTGGTTCAGTCGTTCCAATGATCCCAAACGCAAGTTGCCAGGCACCTGGGAAATTAGTGAGACGCCACAAGGGCGTCTCGCCTGCGTCAACACCGGGCGGGCCAATGCCCTGGTCGAGGAAGCCCTGCGCGCTGGGGTGATCAGCGAACTGACCGGCTTTACCGGATTGAAGCGCGAAGTAGCCTATGGCGAAGAGCGCAGCCGGGTGGACTTTCGCCTGGAGTTTGCCGATGGGCCCGCCTATGTCGAAGTCAAGAGCGTGACCCTGGGCTTTGAGGACTCAGCCGTTGCAGCCTTTCCTGATGCGGTTACCCAGCGCGGTGCCAAGCACCTGCGTGAACTGGCGGCATTGGCCCGCCAGGGCGTTCGCGCGGTGCAGCTGTATTGCGTGAACCTCACTGGCATAGAGGCCGTGCGACCAGCAGAGGAAATCGATGCGGCCTATGCAGCAGCGTTACGCGCCGCCGTGGCCGATGGTGTCGAGGTCTTGGCCTACGGTACCCGCATCGATGGCGAGAAGGTCTACATCGACCGGGCATTGCCGGTAATGCTCACGCCATGAGCCAAATGCCCTGACTGTCTTCGTGGCAGTCCAGGGTGCTCAGGTGTTCCCCGGCGCAAGGCCCGGCCACACATTCGCCTGACTCGATGAGAAACAGCGCACCATGTCGGCTACAACTGATCAGGCTGGCGCTGGGGTCGAGAAACTGGTCGGGTTCCCAGTTCAGGGGGATGCCACGGTGGGGGCAGCGGTTGTGGTACAGGTACACGCGACCCGCGCGGCGCACGGCAAGCACGGCGATGCCTTCGACGGTGAAACCACGACTGTGGCCTTCGGCCAGTTCGGCGGGCAAACAGAGAAAATGCATAACGAAGGTTTACCTGAAGTCACAGTGTCGGCTTGACGTTCAAATGCAAATAATTATCAAATTAGTTCCACTAAGCCACGTCGGACGCTTTATACCGCGTGGCGCCTGGGTTATCCACCCGGATGGCCAGCCCTTTCCAAGGAAGCCCGTTATGCGCCGCAATGCCCGCCTGATCACGCTTTGTGTCGGCCTCGTGTTTACCAGCCTGGCGCTGGCCGAAAATACTCCCCAGCGCTGGGTCAGTGCCGGAGGGGCATTGAGCGAGTGGGTCAGTGCGTTAGGTGCAGAGCAGCGATTGGTCGGTGTCGACACCACCAGCCAACATCCGCAATCGCTCAAGGCCTTGCCGAGCATTGGTTACCAGCGTCAACTGTCTGCCGAAGGTGTGTTGAGCCTGCGGCCGGATGTACTGGTCGGCACTGAGGAAATGGGCCCACCACCGGTGCTGGCGCAGATCCGCGGCGCCGGGGTTCAGGTCGAAATGTTTTCCAGCAAGGCTGATCTGCAGGCGGTTGAAGCCAACCTCAAGCACTTGGGACGCTTGCTCGGTAATGAAAAACAAGCCGAGCAGGTGTTTGCCGATTACCGTCAACAGTTGCAGGCCTTGCAAGACGCACTCAAGCAGGCGCAGGCCAAGCAACCGGCGCCAGGGGTAATTCTGCTGGTGGGGCATGGTGGCGCCAAGCCAATGATCGCCGGTAAAGGGACCGCCGGTGACTGGCTGCTCAAGCAGGCCGGTGCACGCAACCTGGCTGACAATGACGGCTACAAGAACTTCTCGGTTGAGGCCCTGGCGGCGCTCAACCCCGACGTGTTGGTGTTCGCCGACCGTAGCTTGAGCGGTGAGCAAGCCCTGCAAGCACTGCTCAAGGAAAATCCCGCGCTGAAAGCCTCACAGGCAGCACGTGATGGGCGCTTGGTCGAACTTGATCCCACCTTGTTGGTTGGTGGTCTGGGCCCGCGTCTGCCGAGTGCGCTGCAGCAGTTGTCGAACGCCTTTTACCCCGCTGCGCCATGACCCGCCTGGTGGCTCCGCGGACGCTGTTTGTCGTCCTGACGATGCTGTGCCTGCTGGCGGTGTGGTTATCGCTGGCCCTTGGTCCAGTCAGCCTGCCGTTGTTTGATACCTTGCGTGCTGGTTTGCGTCTGCTGGGTGTGCCCATTGCCGCTGATGGCTTGGAGCAGGCCGAACTGATCCTTGGTCAGATCCGCCTGCCTCGCACGCTGCTGGGCCTGACGGTCGGTGCCGTGCTGGCGTTGTCTGGGGTAGCCATGCAAGGCCTGTTTCGCAATCCACTGGCCGATCCAGGCCTGGTCGGGGTCTCCAGTGGTGCGGCGCTCGGTGCAGCCGTGGCGATTGTTGGCAGTACCTGGTTGGGGGGTATCCCGGAGGTCTTCGCGCCCTATTTGTTGTCGGTGTGTGCTTTTCTCGGGGGCTTGGGCGTGACCGCGCTGGTCTATCGCTTGGGACGACGTGACGGCCAGACCAGTGTGGCAACCATGCTGCTGGCCGGTATCGCCCTGACCGCCCTGGCCAGCTCGGTGGTTGGTCTGTTCACCTACCTGGCCGATGACGCCACCCTGCGCACCCTGACCTTCTGGAACCTGGGTAGCCTCAATGGCGCCAGCTATGAGCGCTTGTGGCCATTGGTGCTGGTGGCCGTTGCCGTGGCGCTGTGGCTGCCGCGCCGTGCCCAGGCACTCAATGCCTTGCTGCTGGGAGAGTCTGAGGCGCGTCATTTGGGTATCGAAGTAGAGTCGCTCAAGCGTGAACTCGTATTTTGTACTGCCTTAGGGGTAGGGGCAGCGGTGGCAGCAGCGGGACTGATCGGTTTTATCGGCCTGGTGATTCCGCACTTGGTCCGCCTGCTGTGCGGTCCCGATCATCGCGTGCTGTTGCCTGCGTCATTGCTTGCCGGTGCTTCGTTGTTACTGTTTGCAGACCTGATCGCGCGGCTGGCGCTGGCACCGGCGGAGTTACCGATCGGCATTGTCACCGCCTTTATTGGCGCGCCGTTTTTCCTCTTTTTGTTGCTGCGAGGGCGTACCTGATGCTGTGTGGCGAAAGCGTGTCGCTGCGACGGGGCAGCAATCAAGTGCTGAGCGATGTCAGCCTGGCGCTTGAATCGAATCAGGTAGTAGGTGTGCTCGGTCCCAACGGGGCGGGTAAAAGCAGTTTGTTGAGTGTGTTGTGCGGCGAATTGATACCCAACGAGGGGCGAGTAACCCTCGAAGGCCGAGCGCTGTCGCAATGGCCAGGGCAGGAGCGGGCTCAGCGTCTGGCGGTGCTCCCACAGGTATCAAGTCTGGGTTTTGCCTTCAGGGTTGAAGAAGTGGTTGGCATGGGGCGCCTGCCACACCGAACAGGTCTTGAACGCGATCAAGCGATTATCGAGGCGGCACTGCAAGCTGCCGATGCCCGGCATCTGGTGGGGCGCAGCTACCTGGCATTGTCTGGCGGCGAGCGCCAGCGGGTACATCTGGCCCGGGTGCTGGCGCAGCTGTGGCCGGGAGAGCAGGGGCGCATCTTGCTACTCGACGAACCGACTTCGATGCTTGATCCCCTGCACCAGCACACCACCTTACAGGCTGTGCGTGATTTTGCCGATCGGGGAGCGGCGGTCCTGGTGATCCTCCATGACCTCAACCTGGCTGCCCGTTACTGTGACCGCATCCTACTGCTTGAAGCGGGCCGAATGCATGCCTTGGATACGCCGGAGCGGGTATTGAGCCCTGCGTCACTCAAAGCCGTGTACGGGATCGATGTGTTGGTTCAACCTCACCCAGAGCGTGGGCACCCGCTGATCATCACCCGCTGATAGGTTGCACAGAGTGAGGGGGAGGCGCTGGGCAAAAAAAGACCCGGCAAAAGAGCCGGGTCAATAACCGTGATTAGCCTGATGAGGAGATAATCTGAGCGTCCGAACCAGGGACTTTCAGGTTATCCAACCAGTCTCGCGACCAGTTGTGATAATCATAACGATTCTCATTACGGTGTCAATCACCGTGACAAACTATTTTCAATTATTTTTCCTCAAGGTCTTGGCGTCCAACTGCTGATTGAGGGCTTCCTTGCGCTCGGGTGGAATGTCATTCCAGTGCATATCAAGCAAGGCGCCTTCAATGGCGTAGAGCAGTACTTTCGAGGCCCGGAAGCCGCGGGTGCGTACCGCCCGGTAAGCGTCAACCGCACCAAGGCGACGCAAATCCGAAGCGCTGTGGATGCCGACCGCATGCAGCCACTGCGCAGAAGTCTTGCCAAGGTTTTTCAGATGCTGGAGTTCATCGTTCATCAAGCCTCCTTGCGACGGCTGAACGGGTCTTGATTAAGGAATCGCGGCAGGTCAATGAGGAGTGTAGCGGCACTTGGAAAATACGCGGCGTTTTGCCATCCATGTGCCGACGGGTAGCTGAAAGGGGCCCGCCAGGCTGCAGCTGGCGGACGTTTGGGCAAGTGACTTAGCGGCTGCGATAGCGTAGGCGGGTGCCGAAATTAACCGACATGAGGATTTCGTCGGCGCTCAGCTGCGCAGGAAAGTAGGTGCCGGAGATTTGTGCATGGGCAAGGCTTGCACCTTCCAGGCCGTTGTCACGCAGATCCAGCCCGCGCAGGTCGGCGGCACGGAAGTAGGCATCGGTGAAATCGATACCGGCAGTGTCCAGTTCGCGCAGGTCGAGGCCGCGGAAATCGCCACCGCGAAAATCAATGCTGACGTCCTTGGGTTTTTCGCGGTTGAAGCTGACGATCTGTTCGTCATGCACCAGCGCGTACAGTGCGCTGTCCAGTTGCCGTGGCTGATTCATAAAGGCGCCTCCCTGGTGGACTTATGGTGACACTATAGTGCCATCATTCGGGAGGCGCGCAGGTTCAGGTGTGAAGTGTCGACTGCTTCACGTCCTGAAGAGCTTCAGAGCCCTGGCAGGCGCTGGCGGATCTGTTCGACCAGTTGGTCGAGGCTGCCGCTTTCATTGGTTTCCACGCGCTTGCTTTGCAGCAGCTCTTCAGCGGTCAGTGGCTCGCGGCTGGCTTGTTGAGCTTCGACGACTTCCAAGGTTGCATCGGAAGGATCGTTTTTATCGGCCTGACGTTGAGCGAGCCAGCTGGCGATAACGGCGTGTGGTGCATTGCAGTCAAGAATCAGGAACGGCACCCCGGTCTCGCTGGCAACGCCCGCTGCGGCCTGGCGCTGGGCCTGCTTGAGGTAGGTGGCATCAATGACCACCGGGAAGCCGGCACGCAGGATGGTTCCGGCCAACTGGTGCAGGCGCTCATAGGTGGCCTGGCTGGCGTCATTGCTGTAAATGCCGGCTTGCAGTTGCCCTTCGCTGTGGGTGGCTTGCTCACCGAACAGTCGTTTGCGTTCTACGTCCGAGCGCAGGCGGATGGCGCCCAGGGCATCGACCAGGCGCATGGCGACGTGGCTTTTGCCGACAGCAGAAACACCGTGGGTGATGGCCAGGAAGCGCGACGGGATGGCGCTGTAGCTTTCAGCCAGGTTGGCATAGTTGCGGTAAGTGCGCAGGGTCGTGGCGCGCTGCACCGCGTCGGCATTGGCCGGCATGCTGAACAGGGCAACCTTGGCGCGCACCAGGGCGCGGTAGGCCTTGTAGAAATTCAGCAGTTCCAGGCCAGCGTAGTCGCCGGTCAGCTCCAGGTACTGGCTGATGAAGCGTCGTGACAACGACTTCAGGCCGCGGTCTTCGAGGTCCATGGCCAGAAACGCAGCGTCGGCGTAGACGTCGGTCAGACGGAACGGTTCATTGAACTCGATGCAATCGAAGATCACCACCTTGCCATCGATCAGCGTGGCGTTACCCAGGTGGATGTCGCCGTGGCACTCGCGAATGAAGCCTTCGGTTTTACGCGCTTCAAGCAGGCTGTGCAGGCGCTTGAAGCTATCCTGGGCCCAGGCTTGCAGGGCGTCGAGCTGCTGCAGGTCCGCCTTGTCGGTAAGGAATGGGCGAATCTGCTCGAAGTTCTGCTCAACCGGTGCCATGACGCTGTCCGGCGTACCCAGTGGATGCTCGACTGCGACCTTGGGAGCCTGCAAGTGGAACTCGGCAATCTGCCGGGCCATCTGATCGATGTGCTCGGCGGTCAGTTCGCCGTTGGCCTGCAAGGTGCTGAGCATCTGATCTTGTGGAAACTGGCGCATTTTCAAGGCGTACTCGATTGCCTCGCCGTCGCCACCCAGTTGCGGCGCTTCCACGCTACCGGTGATCGGCAAGACGTCCAGGTACAGGCCATCGGTCAGGCGCTGGTTCAGGCGCAGCTCTTCATTACAGAAGTGTTTGCGGCCGGACAGTTCGGTGAAATCGAGGAAGCCGAAGTTCATCGGCTTCTTGATCTTGTAGGCATACTCGCCGGTCAACAGCACCCAGGAAATATGCGTCTCGATGAGCTGAAACGCCTTCACCGGGTGAGGGAACAGGGCGGGGTTTTGCAGCGCGGCGATCAAGGCTTGGCTCACGGGCGATCCTTCTGGGTCGTGGAGATTCGAATCGACCATTATGGCGCCAAGCGAGGCTGGTGCAAACCGCCGGAGGGCGCCTGTCGACGATCAATAAAGTGCGTATAATCCGCCGCCATGACTCGTACCCGATCCCCCCGTACCGCTAAAAAACGCCCGTCTGGCCGCTCGCGCGCCTGGCTGGGCTGGGCCATCAAGCTCAGCCTGGTTGGCCTTGTGGTGCTGGCCGGCTTTGCCATTTACCTCGATGCTGTGGTCCAGGAGAAGTTCTCCGGCAAGCGCTGGACCATCCCGGCCAAGGTGTATGCCCGGCCGCTGGAGCTGTTCTCCGGCCAGAAGCTGAGCAAGAACGACTTCCTCACCGAGCTGGACGCGCTCGGCTACCGGCGTGAAAGCGCGGCCAACGGCCCGGGCGCGGCGGCAGTCAACGGCAATACCGTCGAGCTCAATACCCGTGGCTTCCAGTTCTACGAGGGCATGGAGCCGGCGCAGTTCGTGCGTGTGCGCTTCTCCGGCGATTACGTGGCGGGCCTTTCCGGCGCCAACGGCAAGACGCTCGACGTAGTGCGCCTGGAGCCGCTGATGATCGGCGGCATCTACCCGAAAAACCTCGAAGACCGCATCCTGATCAAGATCGACCAGGTGCCGCCGTACCTGCTCGAAACCCTGGTGGCGACGGAAGACCGCGATTTCTACAGCCACTTCGGGGTGTCGCCCAAGTCCATCGCGCGGGCCATGTGGGTCAACACCTCGGCAGGTTCAATGCGCCAGGGTGGCAGTACCCTGACCCAGCAGCTGGTGAAGAATTTCTACCTCACCAGCGAGCGCAGCCTCAGCCGCAAGCTGACCGAGGCGATGATGGCCGTGCTGCTGGAGCTGCACTACGACAAGCGCGAGATCCTCGAGGCCTACCTCAACGAGGTGTTCGTCGGCCAGGATGGCCAGCGTGCGGTGCACGGCTTCGGCCTGGCCAGCCAGTTCTTCTTCAGCCAGCCGCTGTCGGAGCTGAAACTGCACCAGATCGCCTTGCTGGTGGGCATGGTCAAGGGGCCGTCCTACTACAACCCGCGGCGTTACCCTGACCGCGCCCTGGCCCGCCGCAACCTGGTGCTCGACCTGGTGGCCGAGCAGGGCGTGGCCAGCCAGGCAGAAGTCGATGCAGCGAAGAAGATGCCGCTGGGCGTGACCAAGCGCGGCAGCCTGGCCGACAGCTCCTTCCCGGCCTTCCTCGACCTGGTCAAGCGCCAGCTGCGCCAGGACTACCGCGATGAAGACTTGACCGAAGAGGGCCTGCGCATCTTCACCAGCTTCGACCCGATCCTGCAGATGAAGGCCGAAACCTCGATGAGCGAGACCTTCAAGCGCCTTTCGGGGCGCAAAGGTGCTGACGAGGTGGAATCGGCCATGGTCGTGACCAACCCGGAAACCGGTGAGGTACAGGCGCTGATCGGTAGCCGCCAGGCAGGCTTCGCCGGTTTCAACCGGGCCATCGATGCGGTGCGGCCGATCGGCTCGCTGGTCAAGCCGGCGGTGTACCTGACCGCCCTGGAAAAACCGAGCAAGTACACCCTGACCAGTTGGGTGCAGGACGAGCCGTTCTCGATCAAAGGCGCCGATGGCCAGGTGTGGCGGCCGCAGAACTATGACCGCCGCTCCCACGGTACGATTTATCTGTACCAGGGCCTGGCCAACTCCTACAACCTGTCGACCGCCAAGCTGGGCCTGGAACTGGGCGTGCCAAACGTGCTCAAGACCATTGGCCGGTTAGGCGTGAACGTCGACTGGCCGGCGTTCCCGTCGATGATGCTCGGGGCTGGCGGCATGTCGCCGATGCAGGTCGCGACCATGTACCAGACCCTGGCCAACGGTGGTTTCAACACGCCGATGCGCGGCATTCGCAGCGTGCTGACGGCCGAGGGCGAGCCGCTCAAGCGTTATCCGTTCCAGATCCAGCAGTCCTTCGATCCGGGGGCAATCTATCTGGTACAGAACGCTATGCAGCGGGTGATGCGCGAAGGTACCGGCCGCTCGGTCTACAGTGTGCTGCCAAGCTCGTTGAACCTGGCGGGCAAGACAGGCACCAGTAACGACTCGCGTGACAGTTGGTTTGCAGGTTTCAGCCAGGATCTGCTGGCCGTGGTCTGGCTCGGTCGTGACGATAACGGCAAGACGCCGTTTACTGGTGCCACCGGTGCCCTGCAGGTATGGACCAGTTTCATGCGCAAGGCGGACCCGCTGCCGTTGGATATGCCGCTGCCTGATAACGTGGTTCAGGCCTGGATTGATCCACACTCCGGGCAGGGCTCTGACAGCAGTTGCCCAGGCGCGGTACAGATGCCGTATATTCGCGGCAGTGAGCCGCCTGCCGGCGCCGCCTGTGGCGGCACGCAGGATCCCGCCGAGTCCGTCATGGACTGGGTCAAGGGCTGGATGAATTAAGCAAAGAGGGTGTGAAGTGAACAAGTGGTGGTTTCCTGCCTTGACGGCACTGGCTTTGCTCAATGGTTGCGCCAGCGTTCAGCGTGGCTCAATTCCCGTGGTCGACTCGAGCACCCGCGTGTCCAACAGCGAGCGGGTCACGGCCAATCGTGGTGCCCAGGCCAATGCCGGCACCCGTCAGGCCCAGGCTGTGCCGCAGGACTCAGGTGTGACCGTAATGGTTCCACAGGGTGCTGGTGCAGCACCGATCCAGACATTCCCGGCATCGACCGCGCCAGCGCCGATCAGCACCGGCCCGATCACGCCGGGGCCAACCAGCGCTGCGCCGTTTGACAGCGCTTCGATGAATACTGGCAGCTACACCGCCCCCAGCACCGCACCGAGTGCGCCAAGCGGCATTCCACGCAGCGGTGCTGTCAGTGGTGGCGGCCTGTCGGCCGACGAACAGCTCGACGGTCCAGTGCTGGCGCTACTGACCACTGCCCAGCAGCAGCAAAGCAGCGGTGACTACAACGGCGCTTCGTCTAGCCTGGAGCGCGCCCAGCGTATCGCCCCACGCGAGCCGCAGGTGCTTTACCGTCTGGCCCAGGTGCGCCTGGCCCAGGGCGATGCGGCGCAGTCGGAACAGCTGGCCCGTCGTGCCCTGACTTATGCCAACGGCCGCCCGGACCTGCAGGCCGGTCTCTGGGGCATCATCGCCCAGGCACGTGAGAAGCAAGGCGACTCAGCTGGCGCGGCGCTTGCGCGGCAGAAAGCCCAGGTCAACCTGTAATGGACCCGCGCATTCTGGATATCGCCGATCACCTGTTGCTGATTGAACACGAACTTCACGCTCAAGGGTGGTGGAGTGAGATTTCGCCCAGTGCTCAGGCACTGGCAAGCACGGTGCCTTTTGCCGTCGACAGCATGAGTTTCGATCAGTGGCTGCAGTGGATCTTTCTGCCGAAAATGAAAGAGATTCTGGAAAAAGGCCTGCCATTGCCCAACGCCTCCGGCATCCTGGTCATGGCTGAAACGGTTTATGTTGATCGCCCGGAAGAAAGTCGCGAGCTACGCCGCTTGCTAGCAGAGTTTGATCAATTGATCAGTCCATCTGCCTGAATTTCCCTCTTTTCCCTCTTAGAGCCACAGATTGTGGCTCTTTTTGTTTGTATTCTTGGTTTTTCTGCTGCTGTCGTTGGTAATCGTGGTGCTGATAGATCGTCCTTGCGTGAAATTGGCAATAATTTTTCTTGACTTGCGCACGCCGAAAAATAAGAATCCAGATTCCGCTGTAGAGGGACTGCCAGAAGCAGACCCGCTAAGCAGATCATGAGGCGCACACCCGCGCCGACCTGTTACACCCCGCAACGCGTTACCTCGCGCTGGGTGGGAAACCCCCGCAACACTTTGGGGCGCTCCCAATACTTGCTCAGTCAGTGCTGACGTAGTCGGCGATTCCGTCGCTCATGCTCTGCTTGGCAGTAAACCTATTAAGACCCGTCCACCGTGGGCGGTATTCTGGCGTTTTAGAGGTGAACAACGTGGAGCTTTTATCTGGCGCTGAGATGGTCGTCCGCTTTTTGCGTGACGAAGGCGTTAAGCACATCTACGGGTACCCTGGTGGTGCTCTCCTTCATGTTTACGATGCCCTGTTCAAAGAACCGGAAGTGCACCACATTCTGGTTCGTCACGAGCAGGCTGCTACCCATATGGCGGACGGCTATGCCCGTGCCACCGGCAAGGCCGGTGTGGTACTGGTAACTTCCGGCCCGGGCGCAACCAATGCCATTACCGGTATTGCCACTGCGTACATGGATTCCATTCCAATGGTCATTCTTTCCGGTCAGGTGCCTAGCACCATGGTCGGTACCGATGCCTTCCAGGAAACCGACATGATCGGTATTTCCCGGCCGATCGTGAAGCACAGCTTCATGATCAAACATGCCTCGGAAATCCCGGAAGTCCTGAAAAAAGCTTTCTATCTGGCGCAGTCTGGTCGTCCAGGCCCGGTTGTGGTCGATATCCCGAAAGATATGACCAACCCAGCGGAAAAGTTCGAATACGTTTACCCGAAAAAGGTCAAGCTGCGCTCTTACAGCCCGGCCGTTCGCGGTCACTCGGGGCAAATCCGCAAGGCAGCCGAAATGCTCTTGGCGGCCAAGCGTCCAGTGGTCTACGCCGGTGGTGGCGTGATCCTCGGGGATGGCTCTGCCGCCCTGACCGAAATCGCCCAAATGCTCAATCTGCCGGTCACCAATACCTTGATGGGCTTGGGTGGCTATCCAGGCACCGATCGCCAGTTCCTCGGTATGCTCGGTATGCACGGCAGCTACACCGCCAACCTGGCCATGCACCATGCCGACGTGATCTTCGCGGTCGGTGCGCGCTTTGACGATCGCGTGGTTAACGGCCCGGCCAAGTTCTGCCCGAACGCCAAGGTTATCCACATCGATATTGACCCGGCGTCGATCTCCAAGACCATCAAGGCCGACGTGCCGATTGTTGGTCCGGTCGATAGCGTGCTGACCGAAATGGTTGCGACCCTGCGTGAAATCGGCGAGCAGCCAGAAAAAGCCGCGATGGACGCCTGGTGGAAGCAGATCGAAGAGTGGCGCGGCGATCGCGACATGTTCCCTTACGACAAGGGCGACGGTAGCGTCATCAAGCCACAGACGGTGATCGAAACCCTCTGCGAAGTGACCAAGGGCGATGCCTTCGTGACTTCCGATGTTGGTCAGCACCAGATGTTCGCGGCACAGTACTACCGCTTCAACAAACCCAACCGCTGGATCAACTCCGGTGGCCTGGGCACCATGGGCTTCGGTTTCCCGGCGGCCATGGGCGTCAAGCTGAACTTCCCGGACCAGGACGTTGCCTGCGTAACCGGTGAGGGCAGTATCCAGATGAACATTCAGGAGCTGTCGACCTGCCTGCAGTACGACCTGCCGGTGAAGATCGTCAACCTGAACAACGGTGTATTGGGTATGGTCCGCCAGTGGCAGGACATGGCCTATAACAGCCGTCACTCGCACTCCTATATGGAATCGCTGCCTGACTTCGTCAAGCTGGCTGAAGCCTATGGTCACGTGGGCATTCGCATCACCAGCCTGAAGGACCTCAAGCCCAAGCTCGAGGAAGCGTTCGCCATGAAAGACCGCCTGGTGTTCATCGACATCCAGGTCGACAACAGCGAGCACGTCTACCCGATGCAGATCAAAGACGGCTCTATGCGCGATATGTGGCTGAGCAAGACGGAGCGTACCTAATCATGCGGCACATTATTTCCCTGCTGTTGGAAAACGAACCCGGTGCCTTGTCTCGCGTGGTTGGTCTGTTCTCGCAGCGTAACTACAACATCGAAAGCCTGACCGTAGCACCCACCGAAGACCCGACCCTGTCGCGTCTGACGTTGACCACGGTCGGTCATGATGAGGTGATCGAGCAGATCACCAAAAACCTGAACAAGCTGGTTGAAGTCGTCAAGCTGGTCGACCTCTCGGAAAGCGCGCACATCGAACGTGAACTGATGCTGGTCAAGATCAAGGCCACGGGCGCACAGCGTGCCGAGATCAAGCGCACCACCGATATCTATCGTGGGCAGATCGTCGATGTCAGCAGCAGCGTCTACACCGTGCAGCTGACTGGCGCCAGCGACAAGCTTGACAGCTTCATTCAGGCCATCGGTACCGCGTCCATTCTCGAAACAGTGCGCAGTGGCGTCACCGGCATTGCCCGTGGCGACAAAGTGCTCAGCATCTAACTCAAAAAATTAGCGATGGCCCTATCGGGCCGAGATAACAGGGGTATGTTCATGAAAGTTTTCTACGACAAAGACTGCGACCTTTCGATCATCCAGGGCAAGAAAGTTGCCATCATCGGTTACGGCTCCCAGGGTCACGCTCAAGCGTGCAACCTGAAAGACTCCGGTGTGGATGTCACTGTCGGTCTGCGTAAAGGTTCGGCTACCGTTGCCAAGGCCGAAGCCCACGGCCTGAAAGTTGCCGATGTGGCGACTGCTGTTGCCGGTGCCGACCTGGTCATGATCCTGACCCCGGACGAGTTCCAATCTCAGCTGTACAAGAATGAGATCGAGCCGAACATCAAGAAGGGCGCCACCCTGGCCTTCTCCCACGGTTTCGCCATTCACTACAACCAGGTTGTGCCACGCGCTGACCTGGACGTGATCATGATCGCGCCAAAAGCGCCAGGTCACACCGTGCGTTCCGAGTTCGTCAAAGGCGGCGGTATTCCTGATCTGATCGCTATCTACCAGGACGCTTCGGGCAACGCCAAGAACGTCGCCCTGTCCTACGCTGCAGGCGTTGGTGGTGGCCGTACCGGCATCATCGAAACAACCTTCAAGGACGAGACCGAAACCGACCTGTTCGGCGAGCAAGCCGTTCTGTGCGGCGGTACCGTTGAGCTGGTTAAAGCCGGTTTCGAAACCCTGGTTGAAGCTGGCTACGCGCCGGAAATGGCCTACTTCGAGTGCCTGCACGAAC
>RCUT01000996.1_pt1 | contig 13956 bp, 14 predicted proteins | sample 2166171 | NCBI WGS metagenome assembly RCUT01 (sample SAMN09932757, study PRJNA488358) | compost metagenome | isolation source: compost soil in 4-hydroxybenzoic | place: Germany: Experimental Botanical Garden
AGGATGTCGCGCCCGAGCAGCGAGAACTCGTTCAGGACGAAGGCCCGCGCCCCCGCGCCGAGACCGGTGAGCAGATTGACCGCAACCACCCCGATAGCGATGGCCAGCAGCAGCATCAGGCTGCGCGAGCGATGCCCACGCAAGGCGCCGAGCCAGAAGGCCAGGGCATCGGCAGCGCGCATCAGGTAAGCGCCCGCTGCGGCGCAGCACTGTGGATCCGCCCGTCACGCATGTGTAACTGGCGCTGCGCGCGGGCGCCCAGGCTGGCGTCGTGGGTCACCACTATCAGGGTCAGGCCCTCGCCGTTGAGCTCCTCCAGCAGGCTGAAGACCTCTGCGCCGGCCTGGCTATCGAGATTGCCGGTGGGTTCGTCGGCCAACAGCAGCGCCGGTTGCATGACCATCGCCCGGGCGATCGCCACGCGCTGGCGCTGGCCACCGGACAGCTCGGCCGGGCGGTGGGCAATGCGCTCGCCCAGCCCCAGGCGTGCCACCAATTGGCTGCTGCGCTTGCGCCGTTGCGCCGCGCCGATGCCGGCGAGGACCATCGGCAGCTCGATGTTTTCCAGCACCGTCAGCCGTGCGATCAGGTGGTAGGACTGGAACACGAAACCTATCAGTCGGCTGCGCAACTGGGCGCGGCGCGCCTCGCTCAGCGCCGCCGTGGCCTCGCCCTGCAGCCAGTATTCGCCGGCGCTCGGCGCATCGAGCAGGCCGAGGATGTTCAGCAAGGTCGACTTGCCCGAGCCCGACGGGCCCATCACCGCCATGTAGTCACCGGCGGCGATGTCCAGGTCCAGGCCATCCAGCCCCATCACCTGCTGCTCGCCCAACTGGAAGCTGCGGCTGCCGCCGCGCAGGCGGATCATTTCTCGGTCTCCGCGGCATCCACCGGGATCACCGCCACCGTATCCTTGAGCCCTTCCTGCTCGTGGCTGGCGACTATGCGTGCGTCCTCGTCCAGCCCTGCAAGCACCTCGGTCCAGCGCCAGTTGCTCAGCCCGGTTTGCACCTGCACCTCGCGCAACACCCGGGCGCTCGGGTCATATCGCAGCACGCGCTGCCCCTCCAGCAGGGTCTCGGTGGGGATGCGCAAAGCCTGTGCGTGCTGCTCCAGGAGGATCTCGACATCGGCGCTATAGCCGGTGAGCAGGGCCAGGTCTGCCGGCGGCTGGTCGAAGCGCACCTCGACATCGACGGTGCGCGCCTGCTTCTCCAGTTCGCGCACATAGGGCGCGATGCGGCTGACGCGGCCGGTGAAATGCTGACCACGGAAGGCATCCAGGCTGATCCGTACGGCGGTTCCTGGGTGAACCCGGGCAGCGTCCACCTCATCGATCGGTGCTTCTACAAACAGGCAGCTGTCGTCGATCAGGTCGACTGCCGGCGGCGTGGGAATACCTGGCGGCGAAGGGGTGACGAACTCGCCGAGTTCGCCGTTGATTTCTGCGACGATGCCGGCGAATGGCGCACGCAGGGTCGTCTGTTCCAGCAGTGAGCGCTGCAACTGCAGGCTGGCGTCGGCCTCGCGGATCAGCACGGCACTGGCACTGCACATCAGTTTCGCCAGGTTGGCCTTGGTCGCCGCCTGATCGAGGCGATCGGCGGCAATCAACTTGCGGTCGGCCAACTGGCCGAGGCGATCAAGGTCGCGCCGGTCCAGCAGAGCTTGCTGGCAGCGCTGTTCGCGGGTGTTGCGCTGGGCCTCCAGCCGCGCCTCGGCTTCCTGCAGCCTGGCCTGTTGCTCGTCCTGCCGCAGGCGCATGAGCACCTGACCCGGCTGGACCCGCTGGCCCTCGCTGACCAGCAACTCGGCAACCTGGCCGCCGACATTGAAGGACAGGTGCGAGCGTCGACAGGACTTCAGCGTACCCGCGCGCGTGTTGGCCACCACCGTCTCAACCGGCCCCCGCTCAACTTCCAGCAGCCTGACCGGCACCGGCTGCGGTCGACTCAACCAGCCGCCCAACACCACGAGACAAGCCAGGATCGACGAGCCAATCAATAATTTGCGCATGGACTACACCTCCTCCCATATGGCTTGAGCCTAGATCAGGAGGGTGAAAGCTCCATGCGAAACGTCATTTACCCGACGATTTTCGGATGAGCGTTAGTATAGTGTCAGATAAATGGCGAATGAGATTTTTTTCGCTCACGCAGCGGCGATTCCCTGGCCATGGGAAGGCTGCAGAAGGTTTCAGAGGATGAGAATGGCGGGCATTAAAAAGCCGGCTTGTGGCCGGCGTTGTTTTATGATTTTAGACTGATTTTACGGGGTATGTGAGTCTTTTCAAGACTCTGTCCCCACATTTATCCCCCCACATTCGAAGCGCGTGTGAGGTGGTGGGTCTGGGAGCACCCTTATCGGCTACTCTGTTCTAGCTACCCTATCCTGTGCCCAGATAGCGGTAAAGCTCCCGTAGTGAGATCTTGCCCGCGTATGCCGAGACCCAGAAGGCGGACTAATGGTAGATGTACGTTCTCCTGAGCAACGCCGTGCGATCATGCAGTCTGTCGGAGCGGCTCATACAGGCCCGGAAATGACCGTACGTCGGATTCTTCATGGCTTGGGGTATCGGTACAGATTTCATCGTAAGGATTTGCCGGGGAAACCGGATGTTGTCTTTACCAAAAAGCGTAAGGTCATTTTCGTGCACGGGTGTTTCTGGCACGGTCATGGGTGCTCTAAAGGGAGGCTGCCCAAGAGTAGGCTTGACTACTGGGAGCCAAAAATTGCTCGTAACCACCAGCGTGATCAAGACGTCGAAAATGCCCTTCGCTCGCTCGGGTGGCAGGTCTTGACGATCTGGCAGTGTGAGCTCAAGGACCTTCAGGGCGTAGAGGCACGCCTGTCGGCGTTTCTAGGGCCTAGAGAAAAAACCGATCGACATAGGAGGTGAAATCGCGTAAATTCCCCCTCGTTAAAGGCGATGATGTGCTCGCCGTGGGAGGAATACAGATGACACGACCGATTGGAATTGATCTTTTCGCTGGGGCTGGTGGGATGTCCCTAGGCTTTGAGCAGGCTGGTTTCGACGTGGTGGCGGCCGTAGAGATCGATCCAATCCATGCGGCTGTCCACTCTTACAATTTTCCCAATTGTACGGTAATCCCCCAGTCCGTATCTTCGCTAACAGCCGATGATATTCGTGAGGCTGCCAATATAGGCACTCGAAATGTTGATATTGTCTTTGGCGGCGCCCCTTGCCAAGGGTTTAGCCTAATTGGTCAACGTGCCCTCGATGACCCGCGTAACTCATTGGTAAAAGATTTTGTCCGGATTGTGGTAGGGTTGGACTCTTCGTACTTCGTTTTTGAGAACGTTAAAGGTATTACGGTTGGCAAGCATAAACAATTTCTAGCCGAGTTGATCGAGGAGTTTCAGGGTAAAGGGTATAATGTTTTACCCTGGAAGGTTCTTAATGCTGCGAATTATGGGGTGCCACAAGAGCGCGAAAGGCTTATATTGATTGGAGGAAAGCGTGGTCTAACGCTTCCGGAATATCCTGCTCCTGTTACCCGATCCCCTCGATCTAATCTGTTGATGGATTCGGAATTGCCGAATGGACCGACCTGCCAAGATGCTCTGGGCGACATCCCGGATGCAGAAGCTTATGAAGAGCTTATGGAGGCGGATTCTGCTATGGTTCAATGGGGCAAGCCTAGCTCCTACGCGAAAGTTCTTCGAGATTTAGTCTCCGGATCAAATTTTTACGGATATAAAAGAAGTTGGGATAAAAATCTTTTAACGTGCAGCTTGCGCACAAATCACTCAGAGCTTTCTCGAACACGCTTCGCTTCAACTGAGATGGGGCAGATAGAACCGACCTCTCGATTCTTTAAGCTTCACGCTAATGGAGTATCCAATACCTTGCGCGCGGGTACCGATTCTGCACGCGGTGCTTTCACAAGTCCACGACCTATCCATTACAAGTACCCACGTTGTATAACGGTTCGAGAAATGCTTCGATTACATGGGTTTCCTGATTGGTTTCGGACGCATGTAACGAAATGGCACGGGGCAAGGCAGGTAGGTAACGCGGTTCCACCACCGCTTGCCCGGGCTGTAGCGGCAAGCGTGATTGAGGCGATTGGTTGGGAACCTGCTAGTCCCGACGATACTCTCCTGTTAGGGGATGAAAAGCTGCTTTCTATGGATATGGGGCAAGCGTCTCGCTACTTTGAAATCAATGTGCCCATTAAGCAGCGAGACCGCAAAGGATCACCAAAGCCTAAACAGGTTATGCTTAATTTGGCATAATTAGATACCTTTGACTTTTGGTTGAAGTATAAACATAGCGTCTCGGTGGAATTGCGGGGCGCTAAATTTATCTAGTTCTTGTCTATGCACTGCGGTGAATTCAACAACGTAAATACCTTTGTTTTTTACAGCCGCAATAGCTACTGGAATTACAAGTTCGGTTTCAGTAGACTCGAAAGCTGCTATGACTTGGCGGCCAATTTGCTCGGTCAGAATTCGTTGATTTCCCTGTTTGGCCTCCACGGTGATTAAAGCATCTGAAGGGCCGCCATCGGGTGTGGTATGTAGTGCGCGAAACAGTGCATCAATCTGGACTTTTCTTAGTTTTATGTCCATCTGAAGATGTGTAAGCTCTAACGCTTCAATTTGGCTGTGCTTAGAGTTGGCGAAGTGGCTTTCTATTACTCGCAGGTTTACTGCTACCTGAAGAAGCCATGACTCATCCGTACGCCCTAATGCCTTAGATGCTAGCGGTAGGCTAAGGCTTTGCACAGGAAAGTTGGGGGTCGACTCAGAAGGGCGAAAATCTTCGTCAAGGCTGTCGAGAGCTCCCTCTATGCCATGAACGAATTCAAAAATGGCACCATCTCCTGTCCTTTGGACACCTCCAATCCCAAGATCTTTCAACCGTTGCGGCCAAATTCTAGATGCGCTTTTTCCTCTTACGATATCTTTCATGAAGTTGTAAGGATTACCGTCTAGCTTCATCTTGGTTCCATGATGCTCTGCGCAGTAGCGTTTTGCTTCTTGGACGTCCTCAGATGTCACCAGGGTGCGGGAAAACTCCTTAGTGGTCTCGTCATATAGCGTCTCGAAAATTCTCTCAATGATTATCGTTTTCTCGCTAGCAGCCATCCATCCAGTCTCCGGCCTGAGTTTTCTAAGGCCGAATGGTAACAAGAAAAGACAAGCACAGGTGGCTCGCTGGGTGCGAGGACGCTGAAAGGGCAGGACAGGGCGCACTGATGGGCGGATAGAGCCGAAGCGGGTAGGAAGGACACCCGTGCTAAGCGCTCAATCGAAAGAGATCTGCGACCCCTAGCTTTGTTTTTGAGAAGAACGAAAGCGGATTGAAATTTGATCGTTAATCTATTCTGTGGATAGGAACCTTCCTGATTTAAAGTCGTTGGCTGATGGCTGGACGCCACTACGGTGTTCGGCTATGGTTGGGTATGCGGGTGCTAAAGACTTTTATTCTAGATTTTAGGAACTGGTAGATGCGACTTCACAGACTTTGTATTAGCGGTTTCAAACGCCTTCATGATGTCCAAGTAGAATTCGGAAACGCCACCTTTTTAATCGGTGCTAATAATGCAGGAAAAAGCTCTGTCCTAAAGGCTATAGAGTGGCTGCTTTCGAACAATAAAAGAATGGAACCCGGGTACTATTGTTCAGAGGTAGATAAAGACACGGGCGAAAACAAAATAGTTTGTAAAACAATTGTCTTGGAAGCGGAGTTTAGGAACGTACCTGAAAAAGCTTCTGAATGGCGCGGTTTTAAGGGGCGGATATTCAGTTACGATGCAGGCGACTCTGGAGAAAGTGGAAAGTCAATATTCTATCGGAAGACTTATCCGTTGGGTGAGGACGTAAAGATTGAGTTGAAGAGTCTCACTAGGTCAATGAAGGCCGAGTTTGTCGGTTTGCAAAAGCCCGAGGAGTTCATTGCTGCGGGGGCTGAGTCCGCTGTGATAGAAGAAATATTCTCGGTACTGGATAAAAAGATTTCTGCCGGTGAGAAAGAAAAACTAGAACTTGTTGATGATATTTGGGAGTTGTCTGATGAGCAACAATGGATAACAAACCCAGGCGGTATCGGAACCGTTGTGTTGTCGAAGTTGCCATCGGTCCTTATCATTCCAGCTGAAGCAGCCGCTCATGAAATTGATCAAAAAAATGGAGTGTTGCACAAAATACTTAATGAATTGTTTAAGGAGGTTCGTGAAAGTTCGAAGAACTATAAAGATGCTCAGGTCTGTCTTGACTTGTTAGCAAAGGAGTTAGATCCAGGTGATGCTGGGTCTGAGTTTGGAAAAATGATGTCTGAACTTAATACGGTTCTAGGCGGAGTTTTTCCAGAGTCACGAATATACGCATCCGCAGACTTGTCCAGTCCTGAATCGCTAACTCCGACTTTTGCGATCGAGATGTCTAGTAATGTGAGGACGAGCATCGCCAATCAAGGAACGGGGATGGTCAGAGCGGCAGTTTTTGGCCTATTACGCTTCCGCCAACAATGGTTAAAAAAACGTGCCGGAAACGATGATCGCGGTCTGATAATTGGTTTTGAGGAGCCGGAAATCTATTTGCACCCTAGTGCGGCAAATCAGATGCGCGATTTAATCTACGAGCTTTCAGATAGTGCTTCGCAAATTGTAGCAACTACACATTCTCCTTATTTGATCGACTTGTCAAGAAAGCCGAGGCAAGTGTTGAATCGTTTCCACTATGATAATCATCATACTACGATCCTACCGTTTTCTGTTTCTGAAGAGTTTAAGAAGCTGCAAGGGGATGACAAAGATCAAGTTAAAATGCTTATTAAGCTAGATGATCATGTGTCGCGAATTTTCTTCACAAAAAAAGTTCTTGTGGTTGAAGGTGATACAGAAGAAATTCTTATTAAAGAAGCTATTAGGCGGATGCCGTCTGATATGCGGGTTAGGGTTTTATCTAATACTGAGTTGGTGAAGGCGAGAGGGAAGGCATCAATTATTGGCTTGGTTAAGTATCTGTCGGCGCTGAAAGTTAATTTCTTTGTTGTGCATGATCGTGATAAAGGCGTGGCAGGCGCTGAAAAGTTTAATGATCCTATCCTTAAGGTTGTTGGAGATAAAGAAAGGGTAGTAATGCTAGAGGAGTGTGTTGAGGACTTTCTCGGATATCCTCCGCCAACCTCAGAAAAGCCTTTCAATGCTTACAAGCATTCGATTGGTTGGGGTGAGGATTGGGGTGGAGTGCCAGATAAGTTAAAAGAATTGCTGATAAAAGCTTATCATCCTTTGATGTAAGTCTGAGTTTTTCATACGTCATAATCCGCCGCCGCGTAACGGGTGGCGGATTATGAGTTTGTAGATAGATACTATTATTTTTTCCAAAGGTGGTAGTCGGGATTTAGGCCTATCACATCCTGGCTTGAGTTGTAGCAGAACTCTAATGTGCAGTTATTGGTGTCTGAGGCCATTGGGACATATACGGGAAGCCGTTCGCGGCTGACCATGTCGTCACCTCCATCGATAGTTATTTCACATGAGTCGCCTTGTGGGTCGCACCATACGTCGTATGTGCCCGTTGCTGTCGGTGTTGCAGTCAAACGTGCCGCAGGCTGTGCTGCTGCGCTTGCAGCCGCCGCACCGCCAAATAGAGGCCCTGTTCCGGTCTTATAGGCATAGTCTTTACCATCATTTCCTGGGTACACATAGAAATCTTTAAAGATTGCGTAGTATGTGTCTCTTGGAGCGGAAAACTTTCCCCTGTAATTGCCATCTCGGTCGGTACATTTGTCCTGCGCTTTAGAGCAGCGTATGTATTCAAATGTTTCCTCTTCTTTCATAGTGATTTCACCAGTCTCACGATTCTGGTAACGCACTACGTGTTTTCCAGGGCGACTTTCTTCTAAGCAAAGAGTAAGCGGGAACCCATACATCACCCGTCCGGTGCTTTCGCAGAGGATTACGTCGGACGTTTTGTATTGATCGAACTCTGGATGACCATTTGCGTAGGCATGCGTTGCAAGAAAAATTGTTGCAGCGAGTGCAGTCTTGACGAGGGTTTCCACAATTATTCCTTTATTGGTGGCTGATGGGCTGGATTGGATTAAGGGGGGGGCGCAGATTTTAGATGCCAAAGGCAGGATTTTTATAGAAATGGGTCGTAAATACCGTGGTCGTAAACACATCATAGCGTGACGATTCCACGAATGGGAAGAGTCTCCGTTAGTCATGATAAAAATCGCGATTTGGTCCGTCTGGGGGCTGTAGTGCGCGCTCACCGCGTCGCTCTTGGCCTGTCGCAGGAGGCGTTGGCCGATGCAGCTGAAATTGATCGTTCCCACATGGGGAAAATCGAACGCGGCGAGCGAAACGTCACCTTTCTTAACATCCTTAGAATTGCGAACGCCCTTGATCGGAAGCCTTCAGTGCTTCTGGCTGAAGCCGGGCTCTGAGGTTGATCTCTCGGGTAATTGACTGGCTGGATAGCCAGAGGCCTGATATCAAGCAGCGAGTCTTAGCGCCGCGTCCAACGCCCGTTGCTTAATCTGCGCGCCATGTCCGAACCAGGCGGAATCCATGCGGTACTCAATGCTGCGCGCTCGACGTTCGTGATCGACATACTCTGTCACAGCGTTGAGCAAGCCCCATGCAGTCCCCTCGGCGGACTTTAGTAAAGCTCCCCGACCTCCGCCTTCGTACAGCCCCTGGACTCTGCGCAATGCCCGCTCGTTTGGAAGGACTTCGGGCAGTTTTTCATCAGGAGCTACATCACACAGCACGTTCATGAAAAAGCCCATTGCTTCATGCCACTGCACCTTGCGTTCAGTCAGTGCTCGCATGCAGTACATGAACTCGTCCCATTGCGAGACAGCAATGCCTAACTGCTTTTTCACTGCCTGCGAATCGAAGCGGGTGTTATGTGGAACCTTGATCGCACGATTGCTCCCATCCAAGGCGATGGCCAGCGTGTTATTGCAAACTACACGTACGGTAGTTGGAGTGGCGGTAGTAGCTAAGGTGCCGTCGCAGGAAGTAGCTAGCAGAAGGTAGCTATCCACTTGGTCGTTGTCCTTCAGCACCGTGCTTTGCCCGGTACGGGCCAAAGCCCAGAACTTGCGACCCCCCTTCAGCACCCCGGCTGTTTCCAGTTCATACCCCGAGACTTCAGTGAGGTCCCGGTAGAACTCCAGTACTTCACGGGGCTGCACCACCTGATACCGGCTAGAGACTACTGACAATGGAGCCTTGGTGTCGGATCGGTAAAGTACCTTCTGTTCAGGGAAGGTATAAATTGATCCCAGAGCACCGATGCTGTTGGACTTGAAATGTACCGGGCTGTCTTGGATCTTCCAGTCCATGCCAGCTTCACGCTGCCATACTTCGATTGGTTGTTTCGGGGAAAGGCGTCTTCCCAGGCCATGCCACGGGGGTACGCCAATGTAAGCCATTTGTTCAATGAAATGAGCCATGTGAGATGTCCCTGACGAATGAGCGGAAATAAGGCCGTTTCACCAAAAGCGACGGCTGCTTCCAAAAACTTAACTCTTGATGCTGAAGCTGTAACCACAATGCAGGCATTGATAGTTATTGAGAATCTTTTCATCAACCTGTTCGCCAATCGTGGCACCAGTTATGCCGCCAGCTACTCCGCCAAGCAGTCCACCGACGAGCGCGCCAGCAATGCTGCCAATTGCTATCCCTACTGGGCCACCGACCACGCCTAGCACCGCACCGACTTCTGCGCCGGACATAGCGCCAGCGGCACCACTAGCAGCACCGCCCGCTGCACCAATTAATCCCCCTGTTTGTTTTCCGAGATTCTTTGTTGCTATACGACTGGAGTTGCAATTCGGGCATAAGTTGTACATGTGGTTTCCCTAATTTGTTTAAGTGTTTGTAGTTATTGAGAAGTGCGGTGGTTCGCTTTGAATAGTTAGTATTTGAAATATTTTTAAATATGGTCTTTATGCTGGCCTGTCACTGATTTCAATTTATTTTGTGTGTTGGGTGTTGAGGCTTGAATGTGGTCGGGTTGGTTCTCTAATCACTGTGCTGGTTGGTTCTTCTGTGAGGTTGGGTTGTAGTCGGGTTAGTTCTTATGTCAGGAATTGTTGAGGTAATTTGCTTGGCGTATTTTTTTACGTAAGCACCTTTCTGCACGCGCCTTGGGTGATCGCTTACAGTCTGCCCCATAGCTAATTCAGCTGGCTGGAGGTTGATGATGGATGCAAAAGCTCACGCACCTATGAGGGTGCTTAGGCTAAGACAAGTACAGGAGCGTATTGGTTTATCGCGATCCACTATCTATGACCGGATGAATGTTGACTCTCCTCGTTACGACAGTACGTTTCCTAAGCCTATGAAAATTGGGTGTTCAGCTGTCGGTTGGTTGGAGGAGAGCGTCAATGACTGGATTCGATCAAAGATGGATGGGGCACATCGCGGAAAGACTGAATGATTGGATGTGCACTAACTCGACAGAGAGTTATTGTTTTAATTGGCTGTTAATCTAACGGCTTTGCTTTGGCTTATGGGTTGGGTGGCTAGTTTTGTCGTGGTGCGTTTAACTCAGTGGTTCTGGATTATTTGTTATTAGATTACTTAGATTGTTAGATATTAATTGGGTATTAGCTATTGGTTGCTGTGTCAATGCCTGTGAGTCAGGAGGTGTTAGTCTCAGCGGTGCGTGTCATGGTTGCTGTCGCTTTATTGGTCGATGGGGAATGGGCATAAGCCTGTGCGTATCGAGCACAGGCATTTAAGGGATCGGATAAAGATTAAAACATGAAGAAGAAAGAGTTTCTATCTGTTGAAGCGGCTTTGTTGGAAAGTACAATTACGTATTTCGATACCTATAATGCTAACGTTATGGCTGTTGGTGGTGAGAGAAACGCTGTACTAAAAATTAAAGATATAGAAAGGTTGGTAAAGGAAATATCTGCTAGTGATGAAGTCCATTTCTATGAAAAAATCAGTCATGGGGTGGCTAGGGCTGATTTGACAAAGACTGGGAAGCGATTATTAATGAATGTGTGGGCATGGGAGGAAATAGAGCGTTACTATCCAATCCATGACTTCACTCCAGGCGTAAAGGTTTTTTTTGAGTGTACTAAGGAGTATGCCAGAGCTTTCTATTATCGCAGAAATCTTCGACTTTTTGATGGTAGTCCTTCGGCAGTTATAGAGTCTCTGAATAACGTGGTTGAGCGTATAAGATCCATCGTGAGAGGGTGTGCATTTAAGTCTGAGCAAAATGCACATCGTCGGCTTTCAAATAAGAACTACAAGAGTTTGCTTGATTATATCGAGGCTATTTTCGAGAAGCGGTCGCGAGTGTTAGTCTTAAGAGTTGACTTGGGTTACTCAAAGCCACTGGTTCAAAGAGGTTTTCGACAGGAACTAAGTTTTGATGAGGTAAAAAAGCATCGTGAGAAATTATTAAGATTGTTGCGACGTAAGCTACCAGCTAAAACTTTTCTAGGCCATGCGTGGAAATTGGAGTTTGGGCTGTCTAAGTCTTATCATTATCACTGTGTGTTTTTTTTGGATGGCTCAAAATTGCGTGAAGATGTCGCTTGGGCAAGGACTATTGGTGAGCTTTGGGCTGAAAGAGCTACAGGTGGGAAGGGGGTGTATTATAACTGTAATCGTGCGAAGGGTAATTATCGCGCCTGTGGGATTGGCATGATTGAGCACACTGATAGAGGCATGCGTAAAAACCTACAAAAAGCGGCGCTTTATCTTACGAAGATAGAGTATTACATACGTATTGCAACTGAGGGGCAGGCTCGGACATTTGGTCGTGGTGAAATGCCTAAAAGAGATAGTAAGAAGATGGGGCGCCCTAGGCAGTCGCCCGTATCTGAGAGAGATATTTCTACTGTTTGAGCGAGGGAATGATTTCGGCGATGGCTCTCCGAAAGATCTCATCATCTTTTCGCCATCTCCGTAGGGTCTTTGTAATTAGCTCTTTTCTTAGACCGATTTTCTTCATGTCGATAAAGTTACCTAGTTCATTTTTGATTGATTCCGCCGCGTGCATAAAGTCGTCCCAGCCGTGTTTGGGACGTTTCTCTATCATGAGAGTTAAAGCGTAGTCTTTCACTTTTTGGAATTTAGCATTGCGGGCATTTGCACCTGCCATCGCTCGACGATGATTTAGAGCTGCTGTGGTGTCTATTACCGTGCTATAGAACGCATGGGTAGCAGCACCTTCTGCGCTTGCGCTAGCATGAGTAATTAAAGGCCAGCTTCGATTATGATCTCCAGAGCTAAGAGCCTGCTGTGCCAACTCGTTGAGAATGCAAGCGTAAAGGAAAGGATACTCTGCGCTCATTTTATTGGCAGCGATATGTTGCAGCTTCAGATCATCAAGCAAGGCTTCGGTAATATCGCCGTTTTTTATACTCTCCCTTAGTGCTAGGATGAATTCATCGAATCGGGAGTTTTCAAATAGGTTTTCGTGCGTGTCACGAAGAGACTCCCAGGTTCTTGAAATAATTACCTCTGGTGAAGTTTTGGACAAATCTTTAAAAAGCATTTATTCCTCTCTTTTCACTGCTGGTTGAGCCTGAGTTTTACTTAGGAAATTGGCCCATTCGATCATCAGTGCGCGTCGCTTGTCGAGAAAATCGGAGCGAGAGTATGCCCCTTCGGTTTGGCCGCGTTCGTCGTGAGCAAGCGCCATTTCGCATACTTCGCGAGGATAATTTGTGCTTTCGCCTGCCCAGTCACGAAATGAGGATCGAAAGCCGTGTCGGGTAATATGTTTGTAGTCCATGCCGTGTAGCAGAGTGCGTATGGCATTGGCGTGCATTACCCCTGTCTTGCCTTGGCCAGGGAAAAGAAATGGGGATCCTGATTCTCTCGGAATGCTTTGAACTAGCTCCACGACTTGATCGGGTAGTGGGATTACAAAGGCCACCCGCATTTTCATGCGCTCTTCAGGAAGAGACCAGGTGGCTGCACTAAGGTCGAACTCGTCCCAACGTGCGAATCTCACCATGTGAGCGCGTGCGCCTGTCATTATCAGGAGCTGAGCGGCCAACGACGCTGGCGCGGTGCTTGCTCTGAGTTTGGCCATTAAGGCAGGGACATCCTGCCAGCGCAGAGCTTCAAAGTGCTCTCGTTTTCGGGCTTTTTTCTTTTCAGCACGGCTGAGCAGATTGTCCAAGTGTCCCCGCCAGCGCGCTGGATTTTCTCCCTGGCGTAGGCCGCGTGCTTTTGCCGCATCTAGAATCTGCTCAATCTGCCCGCGCACTTCATCGGCTGTGCGGGTTTTGGTCTGCCAGATAGGTTGAAGGACTTTAAGTACTTGAGGTGTGTCAATTTCATCAGCAGGAAGCCTACCAATGTGCTCAAACGCATACAGCTCAAGCTTGCGTAACCAGCCTTTCCGCCACTTATCCGACCAAGAGGCGCTGTGTGCATCGCAGTAGTCTTTCGCGATGGCCTCAAATTTTAGCTGTTTCGCCTCACTGGCTTTCTGAGCTTCGCGCTGTGCTGCTCGTTCGGTGTCACGGGCAGCTAGCGGATCTATTCCGTTGCTTAGTAGGCTGCGCTTGGCACTGGCTTCAAGCCTAGCTTTCTTGAGACTTACCTCAGGAAATGAGCCCAATCCCATCTCCCTTCGCCGACCTGCCAGTTGATAGCGAAGCAACCAAGATTTACGCCCGGTAGGTTTGACGACCAAGCGAAGCCCGTCACCATCTTCATAGGTGCCGGGTTCGGTCAGGTTTTCGACTTGTTTCGGATTCAGCTTACCCATTGGATTTCCCCTGTCGTCTCTCGTCCCCCCATCGGGCCCCCCACTTCATCGTCGGATGAGGTCAAATGGCATTGAACACCATCGGACACGGGAGCGCCTGAAACGCCCATGATAGCTGGGCTATCGGCAGGATTTTCGGATGGGATAGGATTATTTCGGACAATTAAAAAGCCGGCTTGTGGCCGGCTTCTCGGGGACGCTTCCGACTAATTTATG
>RCUT01001001.1_pt1 | contig 13903 bp, 10 predicted proteins | sample 2166171 | NCBI WGS metagenome assembly RCUT01 (sample SAMN09932757, study PRJNA488358) | compost metagenome | isolation source: compost soil in 4-hydroxybenzoic | place: Germany: Experimental Botanical Garden
TTAACTAACTTTGGCGGGGTGCCGCTAACGAATTTGCGCGAGTCTTCGCACCCGTATTCCTCGGAAATCGCCAGGGTCCCCGGCGTGTTTTGGGAGCGCTGTTGTCAGGAAATACCTCAGGGCTCCCTTGGCGCCGCAGGGTGCGAGGAAGGCATTATCCAGCGTCCGTGACTGGCCGATTTCTGCCTGTCACGATGGGCAGAAATCGACCCATTGCGGATGCTCAAGCAATAGGGCACGGACTTACTTTTTTCACTTTCCCTCCATGTCTGGCTAGTTGTCGCTCCCCCGGCCAGCCACGCGAACCATCTGTTGCCCCATCGGAATCAGCAGAATCAATCCCGGCCCCTTGACCTGCCAGAAGCACCCGAATTGGCGAGTTGGTACACACTACCTCGCGTTCGTAGTCGCGCAGAATCCGGAAGGCCGAGACCACCAACACGTGGAACAGCGCTATCAGCGCGCCAAAACCCAATTCGCCAAACATGATTAATCTTCTAGCGGTGGAGTTTCATCCTGCACAGTGACGTCCAGCAGCACGCCCTTGCGCGCCACCACCCGGACCTGTTGGCCCAGGCGCAGGGGCGAGTTACTCCGCACTTGCCATTTTTCGCCCTGCAGTTGCACCCAGCCACTCATCGGCAGGCCCGGCAGCAGCCCCGTCACCGTGGCCAGGCTGCCGACCAGACCCGCATCGCCGCTGACCAGGGCGCGGCGTCGGGCCTTAAGCGCCATGCCGACCAGCGTCATCAGCAACAGGGCACTAGTCAGTGCCATGCCGATGATCAGCGTCAACGGAATGCCGAAGCCCGGCACATCGGTGTCCATCAAAATCACTGCGCCGACTACAAAGGCAACCACCCCACCGAAGCCGATTACACCGAAACTCGGTAGAAACGCCTCGGCGATCATGAAGGCCAGCCCCAGCAGAATGAGCCCGACCCCGGCGTAATTCACCGGCAACAGTTGCAGGGCATACAGCCCCAGCAACAGACAGATGCCACCGAGTACCCCACCGACGCCCGACCCCGGGTTCATGAATTCGAACATCAGGCCATAGACCCCGATCATGATCAGCAGCAAGGCCACACTGGGGTTGGTGATCACCGCCAGCAGTTGCGTGCGCCAATCAGGCGCATGGTCGATGAGAGTAGCCCCGGCCGTGCTCAGTTTCAGCGTTTGACCGGCGACATTCAGGCTCTTGCCGTCCAGTTGCTTGAGCAGGTCCGCCACGTCATTGGCCACATAATCGACCACCTTGAGTCTGAGTGCTTCGTCGGCAGACAGGCTGGCCGATTCGCGTACCGCTTGTTCGGCCCAGTCGGCATTGCGTCCGCGCAATTGCGCAAGGCCACGGATGTAAGCCGCCGCATCGTTGATCTGTTTGCGAGTCAGGGTGTCCAGCGGCTCGGGCGGGGAGTTCTTGTCGGTGGTAGGTGGGCGCGGCGGTTCGGGCGCGGTTCCGGGCAGGCCGCCGATCTGCACCGGCGAAGCGGCGCCCAGGTTGGTGCCCGGGGTCATGGCGGCAATGTGGCTGGCATACAGGATATAGGTGCCGGCGCTGGCCGCGCGTGCGCCACTGGGGGCGACGAAACTGGCCACTGGCAGGGGGCTGGCCAGAATCGCCTTGATGATCAAGCGCATCGAAGTGTCCAGCCCACCGGGAGTGTCGAGGTTGATGACCACCAACTGTGCGCCCTCGGTCACCGCACGCGTCAGGCCGCGCACCACGTAGTCGGCATTGGCTGGACCAATGGCATCGTTGACGGTCAGGACCACGACACTGCCCGCAGCCTTCGCCGAACCCGTCGGTAATCCGACCAGTATCATCAGCAAGAGCAGGCGGCACCACCAGTGACTGTTCACGGCCCCTCCCAGTTGCCGGTTCGGCAGCCTGCAACTTTCACTTAAAGCGTAGTTGAGTCAGCCAGGGTTTCACCGGGATGAGTGGAGACGGAGGCATCAGTCGCCTTTGTAGAGGAGATTGCGAGGCAGAACGGCACCGATTATGAGGGTGGCCGCCAAATCGTAATGGGCTCACTGGGATGCATCCCGATCGGACGACCCGCTAAACCAAGGGAAGTAGCCGATCTCATCACATTCCTCGTCTCGCCGCTTGCAAGCTCCATTACTGGTACTGAATACGTCATCGATGGCGGATACTCCGTCTGGTGCAAGGATAGCAATACGGGGTCAGGTCTTGCCTTTTGCATAATAGCGATGGCAAAAGACAAGACCTGACCCTGAGGTTTCACAGACTTTCTGCACTGATCCGCCGTGCCTAGGAATGCGGCGAACCCGGCCGCTCTACTCGGCCTGGCCCGCTTGCAACTTGCGACCCCGCAGCGGCATCGCCCGTCATTCTGCGGCAAAGCAGTACAGCAGCCCCGCCCCGCCCGAGCCGGCCAGGGCTTCGCTGCTGCAGCCACGCGAGGGGTGCGAGGAGTTCCACGAGCGTGCCGCCGCATCGTCACGCAGTCCTATTCGGTCATGATGACCGACCTGGGCCGTCCCTTCGCCGCTGCTGGTCCAGTTGCTGCAGGTATGGTCATCGCTACCGGCGAACGCAGTTCCGTCCGCCTGCGAGCCGGTGAGGATGTCGTGCATGTTCGGCGTGTCGCCGCGCCCCTTAACCAGCGCCCCGTGTTCGTCCAGGGCCATTTCCTTGGTCAGTTGGTTGTCGCCGTGCAGTTGCGCGACGTCGCGGGCGATGACGACCCCCTTGGCGTTTTGCCAAGGGCCCTGGCCGATGCGATCACGGGCATTGACCGCCCCCGCACTGCCGACGGCACTGGTGCTGAGGTAAGCACGCCAGGTGTGCTGGCCCGCCCCGACGGCGGAGGCCAGCGTCTGGCAGTGCCTATCGGCGCCGCTCAGACCACCTAGATCGGCGCCCTTGCCCATGCCGAGGCTAGTGACAAAGAAGGTCATGTCCGTTTGCTGGGCCTGACTGGCGAAACTGCAGGCTATTGCCAACAGGGCAGTCGGTAAGGTGAGAGTGAAAGTCGTGATGTGCATGTGCAGTCCTCCTGCGGGAAAACGGCCTCCAAGATGGAATGTGACCGAGAAATTGAGCCTAGACGACGCCGGTTACCGACACACAGCCGCGGTTCAACCTTCCGTCCTCATGTATTGCTTGAGTGCGCGGCTCGCAGTTTGGCGAGCCGGCGTTGGATGCAGGATGCGGTAAGGCTCAATCCACTTGGGGCGCTCTAGGGGCTTCGACACTTTTTCGACACGGCCCCGGGGAGCCAGAAAGCAAAAACCCCCGATCTCTTTCGAAATCAGGGGTTTTCGTATTTCTCAAAGCAATGCGGGGTCAGGTCTTGCCTTTTGCATAATAGCGATCGCAAAAGACAAGACCTGACCCTGAGGTTTCAAGGTAGCTGTACGGCTTGGAGTAGAGGGTGTGGTCGAGGTCGCGGCACCACTCGGCCTAGACGATCTCTTTAACCTTGTCGTCCGACCTACGGTGAAGTTCCGAGCAGATAAACGGCAGGTCTATCTGAACCGCCTGCGCTCAAAAAACTGGCTCGCAACCTGGCCGGATCTGAAGGTTCTCCCGATAGGCCGAAACGTTTCAGCTTCGAAGTTTCATGCCCGTTTCGGATCGTTAGCCGCCATTCCCGAACGTCCGCTTTTGGCCATTGCGGACGTTCAAGCAATAGGGCACGGACTCACTTTTTTCACTTACCCTCCCTGTCTGGCTAGTTGTCGCTTCATTCATAATGGCGGCAATAAGCTAGTACGGGGAACGCTCATTGCCACACTTCACGCTAACTAAAGGAAGGCATCACACTGTGGGAACCGTTCCACCATCAATGACGTATTCAGTACCAGTAATGGAGCTTGCAAGCGGCGAGACGAGGAATGCGATGAGATCGGCTACTTCCCCTGGTTTCGCGGGGCGTCCGATCGGGATGCCTCCCAGTGAGCCCATTACGACTTGGCGGCCCCCCTCATAATCGGTGCCGTTCTGTCTCGCAATCTCCTCTACAAAGGCGACTGCTGCCTCCGTCTCCACCCATCCTGGTGAAACCCTGACCACGCGCACGCCCTTGGGGCTGACCTCTTTGGAAAGGCCCTTGCTGTAGTTCGAGAGCGCGGCCTTGGCGGCGGCATACGCTAGTGTGGACTCAGGTAGCGGTAGCTGGCGCTGGATAGAGGTGACATGGATGATGACACCCGAGCCTTGCTTGAGCAGCATGGGCAACAGCGCTCGGTCGAGGCGAACTGCCGAGAACAGGTTCAGGTCCAGAGCCCGTTGCCATTCCTGGTCGTCGAGCACCGCATAGCCACCGGCTGGAGCCGATGAGCCGCCAGCGACATGAACGATGATATCGAGCCCGCCGAGACGATCATGGACGGCATCGAAGACGCTGGCACAACCTTCGGTGGTGGTGATGTCCGCCGCGACGAAGAGGTCCTCGGGCAGGTGCTCGGGACGCGAGCGCGCAGCTGTCAGGACTTTTGCGCCAGCCTCGCGAAGTCGGGAGACGACGGCTTTTCCAATGCCTTTGGTTCCGCCGGTGACCAGCGCCCGGAGGTCTTTGAGTTCCAGTGCGATGCTCATCAGCGAATCTCCAGGGATGCGATCTTGTCGTCGACGAGTACAACGGTGTAAGTCAGCTCGACAGGGCTACCTGGGAAGTTCCCCGTAAGCCGAGCGAGTAGGGTCACGGTCTGTCCTTCCTGCGAGCTGCTCAATGGATCGATGCTGTATTGATACTTGACCTGCGAGGCTTGCTTCCAGGACTTGATGGCCTCCAACCCCTTGTACGTCTGGCCTTCGTCGCGCACGGTGGCATCTTTGGCGAAGCAGCGCTCCAACACCTCGGTGTCAGTAATCTTTTCGGCCGCAAGGTAGCTGGCGAGCGGTTCAGGCAATTCGATTTTCATGGCGATTTCACCTCACTGATGTAAGGATTTCTTCATCCACATGGTCGCTTTCGGCCATACCCGATGGCAAGAACCCACGAAAAAGTAAGCTAGGGAAATATGAGAAAAATCTATACGCCCTCTACTGCGGCTATCGAAGTGGAAGCAGTGTTCAAGCAACTCGAAGGACGGTGGAAGCTGGTGATCCTGTTCCATCTCTTCGGTGGCCAGGTGCAACGTTTTTCCGAGCTCGAAAAGCTGATCCCCGAGATATCCCAGAAAATGCTCGCCCAGCAGTTACGCCAGTTGGAAGCGGATGGCATTGTGCATCGCACGGCCTATCCGCAAGTACCACCTAAGGTGGAGTACCGCATGACAGAGTGGGGTCAGGCGCTTTGTCCGGCACTGGATGCACTGTTGAAGTGGGCGGAACTTCGGGAGACGCTCAAGCCAGCAGGTTGACCCCCCCAAGTTTCGTAGCCCCACCTGAGAGGCCGCTTTTTGGCCGATTGTTGTCGGTCGAGATGTAGCTTTTCGTCGTGTGCAGCGGAGGTTTGGCCCTCAGATGGAATTGGCACGCAACAATAGGCGCTTTTAAATCCTCACCTATGGTTGTTTTCTGAGAGCCCTTGCAGCCCTTGTATTGCAAGGGTTCCAGAGGATCACCAGAATCTCCGGATCTAACACCCGTCTACCTGAGCCGTGACCAAATTGACCCCGTATCTAACGGCCCAAACGTTAATCGATCAGTCTGACCATCCCGTTAATGGCTGATTTCGCCATCGAGGGCAGCCAATCGGCGATACACCAACCTAGGCCATTCACCCATCGACAAGGCTGGCCAGAGTCGTTGCGATGAACAGGACCGCAAAACCCATAGGGTGCGGGGCTTGCGGTGATCGACTAAACAACAACCAACCACCGAAAAAAGGTCATATATACCGAAGACGCGGGGCCCGAATTACCCCCCATGGCCACCCCTTCGGGAGGACCCTTTCATTTTTCTGAATTTCCGACATGTCCCGAGGGCAGATGGTTTTCGAAAATGCCTTTTGCTGTTGTGCATCACCTAAGCAGGCACTCACAAGGGGCAACAGATAACTCAAAGCTGTCCTTCGAGATCGGCAGCAACCGGCCAGAAGCAGCCGCTCGAATGTGGCTACGAATCTGGGGCGACTCAACTATCGCCCAAAAGGAATTTCGTTATCCCTTTACGGTAAGCATTTACGCGAATGAATGAGCCCTCATCGCTAACAGAAGAAATAATTTTACGGCGTGCTAGCTTCAGCACGAACTCCATGTTTCTTTCAGTATTAGATAACTTCTGACGTGTGTTAGCCTTTACAAATTGGCAATACGGCTCTGGCGCAGCACTTAACACCTCAGTAACTTCCTCATCCGTAAGAACATCAATAGAGTTGTACAGCAAATCCACTGCCACCCTCTGCGAAGAGCCGTTTACCAAGCAGTGAACTACAACTTCGCGACTATAGCCATCAATACTCAAGCCTTCTGCGGACAAATAGAGCGCAACTTTATTTGTCGCGTTCGCGCTAGCCTGCAACTCCTCCAACTTCATCCACTTTACAACCTGCGCTTTATTATTCTCCGACGACAAAGCAAACAGTTCCAGCTTGACATCAAGATCAATTGGGTACTTATCTAACTGTTTGATGTAACTGGCAAAATGTGCCTTGATCAAAGTCGCTTTAAGTAAAGGTGAATCAGAAGTTTCCGCGAACGAATTTTCGTTCAGAGTGATCTTTCCGATACGAGCCAATATCAGCTTTCTGTCCAAGGGCATGTCTGTAGAGAATCCGAGATAAGCATAACGAATACACCCGCAAAGCTTTTCAAAATTTGAGAGATCTATATCAACATTGTTGATGACAAACCGAGAAAGTGCCTTTCCATCCTCATCATCGCCATCGGCCATCGGCATTAGAGTGCCAGCCAGTTCATTGACAATCTCGTCGTCATTGAAAAATGCACTTAGGCGAGTAAGGTCGGCACCTTCACACCCGTGATACTCAAGAATATTCCCCCATTCAACAATAATCTTCTTATTGAATAGAAGCTCTCCCCACATAGATTCAGGTATATCGATGAAGCTTTCAAATATGCAGTTCTGTCGCAACACATACTGAGTTGCTAAATCCTGATTCACCTCGGGGTGATTGACAACCTTAAGTATCGCCTCCTTGGACTCTTCAAGATTATCCTCCATAACCAGAGCAACATCCTCAAGGTATGAATTTATATTTTTCCAGACGTAATCATTAACCGTCTGATCAGTCGCCAAACTAATAACCGTATAATTAGCCAGGCGATGATCATTCGATGTGCCACCGGTTAAATCGGTACCGCAAGAAAGATTTAACAATGCAAATTCTATATTATTTACACTTAGTAAATATAGGGAGTTCTGGCAGGCGTAAGCTGCCAACTCATCAAGCTCTCCTATTTCTTGGAGGTTTTCCAATTTTACAGACATAAACTTAAGCGCTTGGTACCCATTTGCAAAAGAAACATTCTCGGCAAACACTGAGGCGCTATGAGTTGACAAGTAACGCGTCAACGCGCCACCAATGTTCATTTTCTGCGCTATATATGAAGGGTCTACATACGCCAAAAGGTTAGCAACGTGCCGAGGAGATTGATCGCTCCCTATCGATGCGACACCATAACCGCTCCAGTGCTCTGATACTGCTCTCGTGAAGGCATCGACTGCCCGTCCGGATAACCAATATGCCCGGAAAAACTCCTCCGCGCCGGAATAATGTCTGGCGACAAACTCAACTGCACTGCGGATCTTGGTAAAATTAACTACACTTGTAGACAAAAGATAATCCATCAGAGCGACGTTAAGTACGTACTCCGCACCGAAATCTTCATCACGCATCTCCGCGACGACCTCGCGAGGATTATCGATTTGTGCATCTGGATCTACAGGCCGGAAGTCACGGATCATCTGGATAAAATTCCAATCATTGCGTGACATTCGCCCTTCATGGAATATTGAGATATACAAATGATAGGTCTCGTCCAAAAAACCGTTTTTGACCAAGTATTTTAAAAGTCGCGAATCGCTGATGTCAGAATCGGCAATCGCGGTGTCAATCTCCTCGTTCGCGTGGATCAGCAACTGTCGCAGAGGCTGCCTGGCGAACTCTGCCTTTTCTTCCTTAATATCAGAAATTTCGGCATTTAACTGATTACGTCGCGGCGCGCTCTTATTCTTGATTCTCTCATTCCTAACTTCAAATTTTGACCCAGGTGTCGCCTTACTCTCAAGCTCACGAAAGGAAAGCCCGAGCGCGATTTGTTGGTTCGGTTGAGCGTAAAAATTGCCATTATGAACAAGCATGCCGTTAATGCGAACTGGGTTTTCGTTAAACAATTTTTTGAAATTATCCCAATCCAACAACTCATCTAAACTCAGCATCTCTTTGCCTGCATAGACCCCATTAATATGATGGCCCGCATTACCTCCGCAGAGTTGCCCCCAGAAGATCCGAACAAGATCTGCTTGCGCCGAACACAACTCAGCCTCCGACTCCAACATCAATGTCCTAAGAGCATCAATTTTATCATCTGCATCAGCCGCCGCCCTTGCGATCAGCTCAGTGCGCAGCCCAACAATATTGTATAAAGCACCTTTGCCATGGTGTAATGCTTCAAAGTCCTTCGGGTAGGTGTTTTTATATATAATAATTGCCAGCAACTTATTGAGATTCGGCACGCCACCTACTTTCCCCTGGTAAACTAAAAACTCGTTACTGATATTTTTAATCAGTCGATAGTCATCCAGATATAGCGAAACTTCGCTCAAAAAGCGGTTATCAATGTCAACATTTTTGTCATTAGAAGCTATACATCTCGCGAACATTTCTCGCGAGTTTGAATTATTTATTATGGGGACAATTGGCGTAATAAAATCAAAGAACTTTGCTCTATCTTTATTGAAGAACACATCATCCTTAATCGCATAAATAAATTTCAGCGGCTGAGGTGATCTTAGGTAATCCAGTATCCATTTTCGTTTGGGCCGATCGTTGATGATCTTATTGATTTCTCGTAGCTTGATAAATATTTCAGGGCTCCCGAAACGATCAAGATCTTCAAAGACTACAACGTCGTAGTCATTTTCCTCGAAAAAGTAAATAATCTCATCCAGATGTTTGTTCAAAATTGAACTTTCTGGTGTACCGTCTAGCTCGACTTCACCGTTTTGCAACGAGAGTTTTTTGACCGACAGCGAATGTGAAGCTTTCAAAGAGCGAGAAACAAGCTGCGCAAAATACGAGAAAACGTATAAGCATGTAAAAAACCACAAGGGTTTTACATCATCCAATGTCGCCACGCTCAAGATATTTTCCCGCTCGCGATAGACATATCCACAGGCGACGATCCAGAAAGCGAAGGCCAGAGCATTGAGGCTCAGCCAGCTTGGTTTGGTAATCCGCTTAAATCTTGAATATGGCAAGGTCCGTGTATCGGCACCATAGAGCATCTGCTGGAGAATACTTCGTTCGACTTTAACAGTGACCTCCTCCGATGTCGGAGTTGAATCAAGTTCGCTGCTGATGTTCGGATCGCTAAAGGTTGCTAATGAGACGTTCAGAAAACGAAAAGGCGAATTCTTTTCGTAGGTCTTGATCACGCTGGTTTTTCCTGACCCGTAAGGCCCTGTCAGCGCAACGTTCCGGATCGAGGGATTGCGCATAGCGAAATCCAGAGCCTTCCTATAAAGCCCATCGATGTCGGCGTTATCAACCGGTGTAAGATCAAGAAAGCTCTCTGAAGCCGCCTCATCGCGAGAGAGAAACCACTGGGCACGTCTGATTTTCTTCGTGTCACGAATCTTTTCAAACAGCGACTTGAGCAACTTCAATTCGGTCATCCTTGAGCAATGTCTTACATCCCTTCCGCCGACGAAAGCAGAAGGACCTCAATTTACAACTGATGGCATTATGCTCTCAGATCGCACAGCTGACTCGCGTTTTCTTCGTGAGAAATAATGAGGCGTGCTGGCTCGCTACCCATATGTTCGTTACGTACCAGCACTCACGAGTACCAGAGGCTAAACCTGTAGAACGGGCGCTACGCTCTTGCATGAGTCGCCCCCACTTTTGTAGACACAATTCATTGACCGCTATTGGCCGATTGGTGTCGGTCATAATGTAGTTTGGGTCGCGCCCAGCAAAGGATGGGCCTGCCGATGAGATACACCCCGTTGAGGCGCTAATCTGTATCGGGTTCACACACTTTGTCGCTTTAAATCCTCTTATAAGATTAATTTCGGTTTTCGGCTCGCGGCCTGACATGGCGCTGCTTTCGGCGCTTTTGGTCTTGTCGGGCATCTTGCTCCTGTCTTGTTCTGCAATCGGCTTTTCCACGGGTTGATTCCTCGACTGTGGTTGATTCTTGGAGGGACTTGCAGGCCTTTTGTTTTGCGGCTTCCAGCGCTTTACCCGAATTTTCGTTTCTACCGTCCTTCAACCCACGAACCAGGGTAAAACCCTTGCCGTCTGAAGCCATCCCAAAGCTGCAGGTGACGACAGTCAGCAATCAGCCAGAAGCTGCCTGTCGATTCCGCCCGAGAAATCACAGGCTATCTGCTCTTGCTGCGCCTTATTGCCATTCAATGCGGTCCATGGAAACGTGGGTGATGCAGATAGTCAGTTCGGTGCTGTATCGAGCGATCTTTTGGAGCACGTTGATACGTCAAGGAGCCTCTTTGCTCTGGTCTTTGAGCTTCTGCGCAGCCTCGCCTTTCGCCGCATTGGCTTGCATGATCAATTGGTAGGCAATGAAGTACTTGTAGATATTACTGACGTAGGTCACCGTCTCCGCACCGATCTTCTCGGCGGCAACATACTCAACGTTGTGAAACCAGACGTTCGGATCGAGTCCACGCAGGGCGGCTTCTTTACGAAGTTTGGAAATCCTGCCCGCACCTGCATTGTAGGAAGCGAAGGCGAACAGGGCCTTGTCCAAGTTGGTCATGGGCTCCTTGCCATAGTACTGGTCGATCATCCAACGCATGTACTTGATCCCGGCGTTAATGTTTGGCTCGACTTCAGCAATGTTGCCGACGCCAAGTTCCTTGCCGGTGGCGGGCATGACCTGCATGACGCCAATGGCGCCCACCTTGCTCTTGGCTGCCTGATTCAGTTGAGATTCCTGGTACCCCTGGGCGGCCATCAGTAACCAGTCCACATCGTATTTGTCCCCGTACTGCTGGAAGTACTGAATCAATTCGATAAATTTCTTGCGTTCGGACTCGGAGACAGAGTCCTTCACATATTTTTCGTTTTTCAAGTAACGCGTCAGGATCATGTTCCCGGCTGTGCTCCCTTGGCCGTGGCGAGCAATGAAATCGTTGGTAGCGGCCTGGAGCTGCGGGCTGCCCTTGCGCATCGCCCAGGCAATTTCGCCGCCGGTGCGTAAGGTGACCTCATCATGCACCGTGATATTTGGGAACACTTTCTTCCAGAAGTCCGCTTTGTGCTTGTCCACGACGATGAGGGGAATCATGCCGGCACTCAGCATCTCGATCAGATCCTCATCCTCCAAAGCCTCCGGTGCCTCCTTGAGAATGACCGCAGGTTTTTTCTCGTTGGCGAAGCGCTGGTTGAGGGACATCAGGCTCTCGTAATAACTGGAGGACTTGCGAACGAAGACCACCTTTCCCGCTAACTCGTCCACGTTGGACACCGCGAGTGAGTCTGGACCGGATACCACTACTTCGCTGACGTTGCGATAGATCGGCGAGGAAAAATCAACCAGCGTCCTGCGCTCCTCAGTCACGGTGAGGTTAGACGCCGCAATATCGCCCTTGCCGGCAGTCAGCGCCGGCAGCAACTCATCCCGAGCGACAGGAATGAACACCACCCGCACTTTCAGAGCCTTGCTCTTCAGCTTTTTATCCTTGGCCAGTTTCTTGTTCAGGTCCTCTTCGAATACGCGAAAAAAGTCGTAAGTCGTACCGCGTTGGACTCCCCTATCGACAAAGTAAAAAGTCTTGCTGTAGACCGTCAGGACCCGGATGACCCGTCGATCGATCATCCCGTCGAGATCTCCGGTCCACGGTACGCCCTCGGTCGAGATAGTGAGTTGCTCACGCGGCGGTGCCTGGGGGGACGACTCTGCCTCGGCTGCGGCATGGGTCGGGCCGGTGAAAAGAGCGAATACGAGCGCCGCAACGGCGTGGATGATCAGCGTTGAGCGTGTAGGAGTACGGTGTGTTACCAGATCGCTCGCTCCCAACATGATCAGAGCTCCACGCGTTGCTTTCGCCTGATTTGCCAAGATGGCCAAGACCGTGCATCCAGAAGAACACAGCAAAGCCTAGTTCAGTGATGACTGCAGTTCCAGGCCTGGGTGCCGGGTGCGAGAGATTCTGAATGACGGCTTCTGGCTGTGGATTCAGCTTGATCAAGGGGAAAACCGCGTCTCTTCAGAGAATCAGGCTCAAGGCATCACAAGGAGTAGGTGTCCGGTTTTACGGAAATGGGTTCGACGGGATAAAGCTGATCATCGAATTGGCTCAAGTTTGGGTACTCCATGGGTTCATCAGCATCGATATGCTCCAGGCGCTGGCGATAGCTGAGCAAAAAATCCTGTCGAGCTTCAGCACTGATGTACGGCACATGCCAACCGACAAAAGGCTTCAGCACCTCCAACCCGACATAGGCCAACGTCCCGCGCAAGAGCGGGCGCAACATGTCTTCCAGGGGACCATGGATCGCACCCTCGCCGAACATATGTTCGCGCCCGCCCAACGTAACAGTCACCAGTGCTTTTTTACCGCTCAGACCGCCCTGGTCGTAGAACCGTTTACCGCCATAGCAGATGCCGGACACCAGAACCCGATCAATCCAGCCCTTGAGGATGGCCGGCGTCGAGAACCAGTAGATCGGAAAGTTGAGGATCAGCAGGTCCGCCCACAAGAGCTTGTCCAGCTCTTGCTGGATATCGGCGGCGAGCGTCTGCTCTTTGCAGCTGCGTCGTTGTTCGAGCGCGTAAACCAGATACTCGGGATTTTCTCTGGCGCAGAAGTCCTCGGCACTGGCCACCGGGTTCCAGTTCATCGCGTACAGGTCGGATACCTGGACCTGATGTCCTTGCGCCTGCAAGGTCTCTACCGCTTGGTCGCGCAGCGCAGCGGTAAAGGATTTCGGCTCGGGATGGGCATGCACGATTAAAACGTTCATGGGGGTTCCTTGAAGTTTGGTTGATTCGTTCGCCATGTCAGAATTGATCGGCATCCAGCAGGTACAGGCTTTCGCTACCGGCCTTGACCGAAGCGGCCAAGGAGTGGACCCGAGGCAACAGACGAGCGAAGAAGAAGCGCGCAGTCCCCAGTTTGGTCCGGTAAAAGACGTCCTGGTCCTGCCTCAACAGCGCGGTACGTGACATCAGCGCCCACATGTACGCGTAAGCGGTATAGCCGAATACGTGTAGGTATTCGACTGACGCCGCGCCGATTTCATTCGGGTTGGATTTCGCCCGATCGAGCAACCACGCGGTCAGTTCGTCGAGGGTCTTCACGGCATCGTTCAGCAGCTTGGTGAACTCGGCCAGGTCAGCGCTGGCCGTTGCGGTAAATTGTCGAATTTCGTCAGCGAACAGGTTGTAGTACGCCCCGCCACTACCGAGCACTTTACGACCCAGCAGGTCGAGTGCCTGGATGCCGTTGGTGCCTTCGTAGATCTGGGTGATGCGGCAGTCGCGGATCAGCTGTTCCTGACCCCATTCACGGATAAAACCGTGACCGCCGAAGATCTGCTGTCCGTGCACCGTGGTTTCCAGCCCCATATCGGTGAGGAACGCCTTGGCCACCGGCGTCAGCAGAACCACCCGTTCCTGCGCGCGTTGGCGGGTGGCGGCGTCTTCGCTGTATTTTGCGCTATCGAGTTGCAGGGCTACGTAGCTGGAGAACGCGCGACCGCCTTCGTTCAACGCTTTCATGGTCAGCAACATGCGGCGCACGTCCGGGTGCACGATGATCGGATCGGCG
>RCUT01001006.1_pt1 | contig 13881 bp, 10 predicted proteins | sample 2166171 | NCBI WGS metagenome assembly RCUT01 (sample SAMN09932757, study PRJNA488358) | compost metagenome | isolation source: compost soil in 4-hydroxybenzoic | place: Germany: Experimental Botanical Garden
TGTCCAGTGGATCGGCCATGGTCATGTCCTCGGTGCAAAAACGGCGAAGGGCCTGAAGCGATTGAACGCCCAGGCCCTTCGAATTTCAACGGTGACGTACGTCTGTCAGAAGACGACGGTCTTGTTGCCGTGCACCAGCACGCGGTCTTCCAGGTGATAACGCAAGCCACGGGCCAGCACCATTTTTTCGACATCGCGGCCGAAACGCACCATGTCTTCGATGCTGTCGCTGTGGCTGACGCGCACCACGTCCTGCTCGATGATCGGGCCGGCATCCAGCTCTTCGGTCACATAGTGACAAGTCGCGCCGATCAGCTTCACGCCACGCAGGGAGGCCTGGTGGTACGGCTTGGCACCGACGAACGACGGCAGGAAGCTGTGGTGAATGTTGATGACCTTGTGCGCGTATTCGCTGCACAACTCAGGCGGCAGGATCTGCATGTAGCGGGCAAGTACCACCACTTCGGCATCGTGTTGCTTGACCAGGCGCGAAACCTCGGTGAAGGCTGGCTGCTTGTCCTGCGGATTGACCGGGACGTGGTAGTACGGAATACCGTGCCACTCCACCATGCTGCGCAAGTCATCATGGTTGGAAATCACACAGGAAATTTCACAGTCCAGTTCATCGCTGTGCCAGCGGTGCAGCAAGTCGGCCAGGCAGTGCGACTCGCGGCTGGCCATCAGGACCACGCGCTTCTTTTGCTCGGTATCGGTGATGCGCCAGTCCATCGAGAACTCTTCGGCGATCGGGGCAAAGGCTTCACGAAACGCTTCGATACCAAATGGCAGGGAGTCGGCACGGATTTCGTGACGCATGAAGAACCAGCCACTGAGATTGTCCGAGTGATGGCTCGCTTCAGTGATCCAGCCGTTGTGTGATGCCAGAAAGTTACTGACTTTGGCAACGATGCCAACACGGTCCGGGCAAGAAATCACCAGACGAAAAGTGCGCATGAGGGGGGAACTCCAGAACTTCGCAAAGGCCGCCATTCTAGCGATTGCGCAACAAAACTGCAGTATTGTTGACGTTTCGCCCTGCCGGAAGGTCAGTGCGACAGGGTGGACACCAGCAGCGCCTGCTTGCACAGATGCTCTTGCGGTGCCGGCCAATTGTTAATTTATGTATATCTGACAGACCGGGACCACACTAATAATCGCACTACCAATGCGCGCAAAAACCCCGGCAATTAAATTAAATAAACTTGCCTTAAATGTTTACTTGATGAAACACCGTGACTATTATTGCCGCACTGTCATCTGCCATCCAGCGCACAACATAAGGTAGTCCACATGTCCTTGATCAACGAATATCGCGCCACCGAAGAAGCTATCAAAGAGCTGCAAGCCCGTTTGAAGAACCTGTCCCAAGACGACAAACTGCAAACCGAGCTGGAATTCGAAGGCAAACTGCGCACCCTGATGGGTGAATACTCCAAGTCCCTGCGTGACATCATCGCGCTGCTGGATCCAGAATCCAAAACCAAGGCACCACGCGGCGGTGCAGTGAAAACTACCGGCACCAAGCGTGCTCGCAAAGTTAAACAATACAAAAACCCGCACAACGGCGAAGTCATCGAAACCAAAGGTGGCAACCACAAGACTCTGAAAGAGTGGAAAGCCAAGTGGGGCGGTGACGTGGTGGAAGGCTGGGCTACCCTGCTGGGCTAAGCCTCAGAGCTTGTCGCAGATGGATCCGTGACAAAAAATAACGCCAGCAAATGCTGGCGTTTTTTTATGCTCGGCGTTTAAGCCCTGGCATGTTCGATTTCAAAGACTCAAACGCTGGCGCAGTCCCTGGACATAATCCTGCCACTCACCGAGCACCCCCTGCTGAAACGCAGTAGCACTAACGCTCAATTGGGCCGCGGCTTCTACAAAACTTTCAAGGGTATTTGGCGCCCCCCATTCAGGGTCTGACAAACGTTTCTGACAGAATATTCGCCAGCGTTCTTGCTCTTCGGGATTCAACGTGTCGGGAAAGTTGCGTGCGCGATATCGAAACAGCAATTCAGGCAAACGTTCGTCATCGAAAGGCCACTGTTCTTGTGCCAATTGCATCGGGTCAACGGCCCTGACTTGTTCACACAATCGCCGATCCCGATCACCGATAAATCCATCGTATAACTGTTGCTCCGGATCCTGGCTCTGGGAAAAGTCTTCGCGGGCATAAATCGCCAGGATTTTATCCAGCCAAACTTTCCGGGCGCCATTGAGCTGCGACACCCTCTGCTGATACAGCGCCATATCCAGCCCCAAACGCTGCTGATCTTCCTGGCGAAGTACCGACAACGGTGCCACCACCGGACACTTGTTGATGTGAATCAGCTTCAACGGCACCGGCAACTCGCCTTCGGCCAGTTCGTCGCGGCGGGTATACAAGCGCTGGCGCAAACTTTCGGCATCCAGGTCGAGCAGGCCCTGGGGATCGAGGTGCAGGTCACAGACAATCAGGGCGTTCTTGTTGCGCGGGTGCCAGGCCAGCGGCAACACCACCCCCACATAGTTGCGCGCGGCCGAAAAACGTCCGGAAACATGCACCAGCGGTTGCAGCAGGCGTATCTGGTCCATGACTTTTTGCTTGCTGCGCAGTTGAAACAGCCAGGCGTACAGCTTTGGCTGTTTTTCCCGTATCAGGCGCGCCAGGGCGATCGTCGCGCGAACGTCCGACAGTGCTTCGTGGGCATTGCCATGATCGATGCCATTGGCAGCGCTCAGGCGTTCGAGCTTGAGCGTGACCCGCCCCTCGTCATCGGTCGGCCAGACCAGGCCATCGGGACGCAAGGCATAGGCGGCACGCACCACATCGATCAGGTCCCAGCGGCTATTGCCGCCCTGCCACTCCCGCGCATAGGGGTCGAAAAAGTTTCGGTACAGGCTGTAGCGGGTCATCTCGTCATCGAAACGCAAGGTGTTATACCCCGCACCACAGGTACCGGGCGCCGCGAGTTGGGCATGCACCCGGGTCATGAAATCGGCTTCGCTCAAGCCGTGCTCTTGCAGTTGCCCGGGGGTGATTCCCGTGATCGCGCAGGCGGCAGGATGCGGCAGGATGTCCTCACTGGGCTGGCAGTAAAGATTGACCGGCTCGTCGATTTCATTGAGATCGAAGTCGGTGCGCAGGCCGGCCATTTGCAACGGACGGTCACTACGGGGATTGATGCCAGTGGTTTCGTAGTCGTACCAGAAAATGGAGGTCACGGGCGATTCCTGAACTGAAGATCGGCAAAGTCTAGGCGTTCACCGCCCGCCCCGGCCAGTAGTCTTGTCATTCAAGCACCTTGCGCGACTCACCATGCAATACATAGTTATGTCGTTTCCCCCGGCCCCCGCCCCTCGAATAGGCTGCTAGCATCGAATGGATACACAATCCCGAATAAGGCCACATCATCAGGTTGCCCATGCTCGAGACCACAGCACAGCCACGGAATGCGCCGCTGTCACCGCCGCTGGATACGCGGTACCAGGTCGAAACGCCGGAGGGCGTCGACCTGCCACTGCGCCCGGCCGGGTTGATGGTCCGTGCGCTGGCATTCTCCATTGATCTTGGTTTACGCGGCCTGGTCCTGGGCGTGCTGTTCATTGTGCTGGCGATGCTCGGCAAACTGGGAGCCGGGCTCGGCTCGATCCTGCTGTTCGTGGTGAGCTGGTGGTACATGGTGCTGTTCGAGGTGCTGAACCACGGTCGCTCGCCGGGCAAGCAATGGATGGGCTTGCAGGTGGTGCACGACGATGGCACCCCGATCGGCTGGTCGGCGTCGCTGTTGCGCAACCTGCTGCGCGTTGTCGACCTGCTGCCGTTCGGTTACTTCCTCGGGGCCATCAGTTGCCTGCAACATCCCCACTTCAAGCGCCTCGGCGATATCGCCGCCGGGACCCTGGTGATCTACCGCGAACGACCGCACACCCGCCCCCAGCTCCCCGAAGCCCGGCCCCGCCGCCCGGCCTTTGTCCTGACACTCACCGAGCAACGGGCCATCCTCGGGTTTGCCGAGCGCCAGGGTGAACTCTCCGAAGCGCGGGTCAATGAACTGGCTTCGATTCTCGCCCACCCCTTGCAAGTCGAACCCCCGCAGGCAGTGACCGAGCTCAACGGCATCGCCCGCGGCTTGTTGGGGCCGACATGAAGCAAAGCCTTTTTGAAAGCCGGCACAAGGCCGAATGGGACCATTTCGCCCATCTGCTCGAGCAGTTGGAACGGGACGGCAAGGCTACCGACGCCGGCAGTTTCCCGAAGGACTACCGACGCCTCTGCCAACACCTGGCACTGGCACGGGAGCGTGGCTACAGCAGTTTTCTGATCGACTCCTTGCAGCAACAGGTGCTGCGCGGACACCAACAGCTTTACCGTCATCGCAGCCATTTGGGGGCCAATGTGCTGGCGTTCATCCTGGCCGACTTTCCGCGACTGGTGCGCGAACAGTGGCGTTTTGTCCTCGCCGCCAGCCTGATGTTTTTTGGCAGCCTGGCCGGTTTCGCGCTGCTGGTGTACCTGTACCCGGAGCTGGTCTACAACCTGATCCCCGCCGAGCAGGTCAGCGAAATGCAAAGCATGTACGACCCCGTTGCCGGTCACCTCGGGCGCTCGGTGCAACGGGCCGCCAGTGAAGACTGGGTGATGTTCGGCTACTACATCATGCACAACATCGGCATTGCCTTTCAGACCTTCGCCAGTGGTTTGCTGTTCGGTCTGGGCAGCGTGTTTTTCCTGATTTTCAACGGCCTGATGATCGGTGCGGTGGCCGGGCACCTGACCTACGTCGGCTACGGACAAACCTTTTGGTCATTCGTGATCGGCCATGGCGCTTTCGAACTCAGCGCCATCGCCCTGGCCGGTGCCGCCGGTCTGAAGCTGGGCTGGGCCTTGGTCGCCCCGGGGCGCCTGCCACGGGCCGAGGCCTTGCGATTGGCTGCGCGCAAGAGCGTGCTGCTGATCTGCGGGGTCATGCTGTTTCTGTTGATCGCTGCGTTTATCGAAGCCTATTGGTCGTCAATGACCGGCCCTTCGCACCAGACCAAATATCTGGTCGGCGCGGCGCTCTGGCTGTTGGTGGTGGTTTATCTCGTGTTTGCCGGACGTCAGCGCCATGCGCCTGAGTGACGCCACGGTGGTGATTCGCCCGCGCTCGACCTGGGAAGCCATGGACCTGGGGGTGCTGCTGAGTCAACGCCACCGACGCCTGTTGATGACCAGTTGGGCCTTGGTCACCTTGCCGGTTTTCGCGCTGCTCAGTTGGGGGCTCTGGGATTCGCCCGATCTCGCCGTGTTCATTTTCTGGTGGCTGAAGCCGGCGTTCGAACGCCTTCCCCTATACATCCTGTCCAAAGCCATGTTCGGTGAAACGCCCACGCTCAAACAGGCCCTGCGCCAATGGCCACGTCTGCTCAAGCCGCAATTGCTGGCCAGCCTGACCTGGCGACGCCTGAGTTTGCCCCGCAGTTTCGTGATGCCGGTGGTGCAACTCGAAGGACTGGGCGGGCAGCAACGGCAACAACGCCTACAGGTGCTGTTGCAGCGAGACGCCGGCGCCGCACGCTGGCTGACGATCATCGGCGCGCACCTGGAAGGCGCATTGTGGGTCGGCTTGATGGTGTTGTTCTATCTGCTGCTGCCACAACAGGTCGCGCTCGACTGGAGCTGGCAGTCGCTGATCTCGGCGGCCACCCAGGACTGGCGTTGGCTGGAACACCTGACTAATGCCTTTTATGCACTGGTGCTGGTGGTCTGGGAACCGATCTATGTCGCCTGCGGTTTCAGTCTGTACCTGAACCGGCGCACCGTGCTGGAGGCCTGGGATATCGAACTGGTGTTTCGCCGGATGCGCCAACGTCTGGTCAGTGCAGGCGCTGTCCTGTTGATGGCCGTGATTATGCTGATGCCAGCCACCCACAACGCATGGGCCACAGAACCGGCCCTCTCACCCGACAGCCCGCGCCTGCTGGACCAGCCCCTGACCAGCCAGGCCTCCAGGGACAGCATCAAGGCGATCCTCGAACAGACGCCCTTCAAGAACCGGGAATCGGTCACGCGCTACCGCTTTGGCGAAGAGCAACCGAATGCTGAAGCTTTGGACGACGGCAAGACACCACAATGGTTGAAGGCGCTGTTGAAGCTGCTCGAGGGGCAACGCTTCGGGGCATTGGCGACACTGATCGAAATCGTACTGTGGGGCATCGTCATTGGTGCCGTCGGCCTGTTGATCTGGCGCTATCGCGACTGGCTGCAGGCGTTCGTCAGCCGACGACCGCCCCTCAATGTCAAAGCCACGCGACCGTTACCGCAGCAGGCGTTCGGCCTGGACCTCAAGCCCGAATCCCTGCCCGCCGACATCGCCGCCCACGCCGAAAGCCTCTGGCAAGCCCACCCACGCGAAGCGCTTGGCTTGCTCTATCGCGCCCTGCTCAGCCGCCTGTTGCACGACTTCAATATCGCGCTCAAGGCCGCCGACACAGAAGGCCAGGTGCTTCGGCGTGTCGAGCTACTGCAGCAGCCGGCCTTGCTGGCCTACAGCCAAAACCTGACCGGGCACTGGCAAAACATGGCCTACGGGCATCGCCTGCCGCCCGCTCAAGTGCAACAGGAACTATGTAACGGCTGGCGTGTTCTGTTCGGTCCGGAGGCTGTCCGTTGAGTCGGCGCCGGGGTTCGATAGCCGGTGCGTTGATGGCCGTGTTGCTGGCTGCGTTGAGTGTTTATCTGTACCTCAAGGCGACTCCCTACCAGACCGAAATCGATCACGGCCCCTCCCCCGAAGCCAATGCCAACCCTTATCTGGCGGCCGAGTTGTTCCTGCGCAAGCAAGGCCTGAAGGTCGGCCACGCCAACGGCCTCGATATCCTGCCCAGCCTCGACCCGCATCAACACAGCCTGCTGTTGCTCGGGGAACGCTACAACATGACCCCACGGCAGATCGACCAGGTGATGAACTGGACCCGGGCCGGCGGGCGGCTTCTGTTCGTCGCCGAGTCGCTGTGGGATGAAAAACTCGGCCATAGCAATGACCTGCTGCTCGACCGGGTGCAACTGCACCAGTCCTTGAGCAAAGACCTCAAGGACCCACCGCCGGATGTCGGTGACGATCCGTACCCGCAACTGACCAAGCTCTATCTGGAAGACGAAGACGCCCCGGCCTATGCCGGTTTCGATACCGCGTTCCATCTCGAAGACCCGAAAAACCTCGCCCTGGCCTGGGCCAACAGCGCCAGGGCCACGCACATGATGCAACTCGACCACGGGCTCGGTTCGATCATCGTGGTCACCGATGCCGACCTGTGGAAAACCCCGGCCATCGACCGGTACGACAACGCCTGGCTGCTCTGGTACCTGACCGCCGACACCCGCGTGACGCTGATCTTCAACACCGATCACGACAGCCTGCTGACGTTGCTGCTGCGTTACTTCCCCCAGGCGCTGGTCGCGTTGTTCGCCTTGATCGGCCTGGGTTTCTGGCACTTTGGCGTGCGTCAGGGACCGCTGCTGGAAGCGGCTCCGAAAGCACGCCGGCAATTGCAGGAGCACCTGCGCGCCAGTGCCGACTTCCTGTTGCGCCGCAACGGTCAGGCCGGCCTGCTGCAAGCCCTGCAGCAAGACATCCTGCGGCGTGTACGGCGTCGTCACCCCGGTTTTGAACAGCTCGGTGTTGCCGAACAATGGCTGGTGCTCGCGCGCCTGACCGGCCAACCCACACGCGCCATCAGCCAGGCCATGAGCCCGCGGCCGAAACAACGGCTTTCCAGCGTTGAATTCAGCCGCCAGGTCGCCCACCTGCAAACCTTGAGGAACGCCTTATGATCTGGCACCTGACAAGTGTTGGATTCCCATTGGATTAGAAGACAGCCCTTACGAGCTGTTCGAGGCTACCTCCGGCAGTTGCGGGTGCGAGCCACATTTGAGTCGACCTCTCATCGTCCGCATTGGGTTCAATCCACAGCCGACAGCGGACGTCCCCAGGCACCTACGAAGTTATGGCGATTTAGTCTTGGTCCGTGTGAAATCAGTACTCGCCATTAATCTTTCGTGAACATATTCCTCAAATTGTTCGGCTGGCAGTGGCGGGGAAAACAGGAAGCCCTGGTAGGTCTGGCAGCCATGCTTGACCAGAAAGATGCGCTGAGCTTCTGTCTCCACACCTTCTGCAATCACCGAAAGCCCCAATATCTGGCTCAGGCTCACAATCGCGCAGGCGATGGCGGCGTCGTTGGGATCAACCAGCACATCTCTGATGAAGGACTGGTCGATCTTGAGTTGATCCAGCGGAAGGCTCTTCAGGTATGACAGTGACGAGTAGCCGGTTCCGAAATCATCCAGCGAAAGGCCTATGCCGATCTCTTTCAACTCGATCATTTTGGCGACAGTACCTTCCATATCCTCTATCAGCAGGCCTTCGGTCAGTTCCAGTTTCAATTTCTTCGGATCGGCCCCCGTGTATCTCAGTACATGCAGTACCTCCTCGACGAAGTCCGGATGGTGAAACTGGCGGGCGCTGACATTCACAGCCATACCCAGTCGGGCGGTTTCCGAACGCTTTGCCCAGGCAACCAGCTGAGTGCAGGCTGCCTGCAGCGCCCAACGGCCTAATGGCAGAATCAACCCCGTTTCCTCTGCCAATGGAATGAACTCGCCTGGAAACACGACTCCGCGCTCAGGGTTCTGCCATCTCATCAGTGCCTCTGCGCCAATGATACGGCCCTCACTATTCACCTGCGGCTGGTAATGAAGAAGGAATTCGTTGTCCTGCAAGCCTTGGCGCAAGTCTACTTCCAGTCTGGCGCGTGCCGTGGCAACCGCCTGCATTTCCGGATCGAAGAAGCGCATGGTATTGCGGCCCGCCGCCTTGGCGCGATACATCGCCAGGTCAGCGCGCTTCAGAATATCGTCCGCTGTGCTCAGTTGCCCCTGGAACAGCGCAATGCCGAGGCTGGGGGTGCTGTGGTGCTCATATCCATCCAACTGGTAGGAAATGTTCAGAGAGTTGAGAATCTTTTCGCCAATAGCCTTGGCCTGGATAGCTGCTTCTGGAGGATTCTCATTAAGGCCATCCAGCAGGACGACGAATTCGTCTCCGCCCAGGCGAGCCACGGTGTCGCTCTCGCGTATGCAGCCGCAAAGGCGCAGAGCAACTTGCTGCAGCAACATGTCGCCTCTGTCATGCCCCAGCGTGTCGTTCAGTGCCTTGAAGTTATCCAGGTCAATGAGAATTATCCCGCTCGTATGCAGGCTACGGGCGCTGCCCGCCAGCAGATGCTGTAACCGGTCCAACATGAGCCGCCTGTTGGCCAGCCCGGTCAACTGATCGTAGAAGGCCAAACGCTGGACCTCTTGCTCAGCGGTCTTACGGTGGGTGATGTCAGTATTGATCGACAGAACGGATTGCGGCTGGCCATCATCGTCTCGCACCAGGGTTCGATGACTTTCGAGCGTGATGGTGCAGCCATCCCGGCGTCGAAGTGTAACTTCGTCCGCCCGGTCACCCGTTTCTATCAGGCTGTCAGTGGCCGCATTGAAAGCGGCGCAACCCTGGTAGATCAACTCCTGTGCCGATTTGCCGAGTGCCTCTTCCTTTGACAGACCGTAGAGACGCTCGGCACTTTTGTTCCAGTACAGGATGCGGTTATCCATCCCGTGAACGACAATGGCGTCCTGGGCCTTGTCCAGCAGCGATGCTTGCTGGCGGGCCTGCTTCTCGCTTTCGCGCAGCACTGCCAGATAACCTTCCCTTTCGGCTGCTTGCGACTCCATTTCGCGCCTGATCTTGCCCCCGTAGATAACGGCCGCACTGACCATCAGTAGCACGAACACCATGATCGCGTATTCGACCCGGCGCAGTTCTTCGACCGACTCAAGCTCCTCCTCCAGGAGCTTGCTTTGAATCAGGCCAACGCGATCCCGCACGGTACTGAGTGAGGCGAGCAACAGGGCAAACTTCCTGTCCATCGTTGCCATGCGTTTGCCGGCATTATCCGACTGACCCTCCCTGAAGTAGGAAAAGATCAACAAGGCCTCGTTCACCATTTCGACCATCGCGGCATCAACTGCGCCCACCTCATCCTTCAATGCAAGGGTAAAGGCCTGTATATCTGCACTGTGTTCAGCCTCATTGGCGATCCGTACTTCCAACTGTTTTTTGGCCATTGCCAAATGCTCGTTGAAGGCGCGCAAGGCTTCATTCATGTTCCGCGATTCGGCTTCAACATTATGTGTATCGAACACATTATTGCCCGGCGCATTGACTGTGGAAGCCAGGCTGCCCAGCGTTGAATAGCTCGACAGCTGTTGGACCCACGACTGGTTTGCCTTGATGGAGCGGTGATAGGTATCGACGATCAGGTGGTTCAATAGCACGCTCAGCACAACAACCAGCACGTCGAATCCCGCAAGAAAAAAGTACATGCGGTGCCATTTGGTCGAGCGCGGCTTATTTGAACTGGTGGGTATGGCTTGCTTTGCGGCGCTTTTGTCCCTGAAAGAATCCATTTCACAATCTCCAAACATAATCCTTCTAAACTGACCAATAGAAGCGGTATTCGGAAACCAGTTAACCTTTTGTGCCGACACCTGAACCTGAAAACACACCGCGCGTAGCATCAGCCAAATTTTTTCTCTGTTCTGGATTCACGCTGGTTTTCGTGAGCGAAGCTCCCGAGTGTCGTTGCGGATTTGCGCCCCTGAACTGGATGCTTCATGCAGGATAGTCGAGTGACACAGGGCACGTTGCGGGTCATTTCCGCGCAGCCTGCCGGACTGCCTGATCAGTTTCGATAGCAGACCAAGCATAGCCACTAATTTGCCATTATTCTGTTCGCCGACTGCTCCAGGTCGTTAGCAGCCCTTGATGGTCGGCAGCTTTCGGCTGTGGATTCAACCGGTCGATGCAACACAACTGAATTCTGTGTAAGCAGAAGGAGTGTTGCAGGCTTGCTCTGCTGTGAAATTGTCACTGGCTGAACCCGTCCCTGCTATCTACGACATGCGCCGTTGCCGCCTGATACCGGTGCGGCAGATACGTTTCAAGCAGCTCCAGCCATGCTTTTCGCTCGCATCACCCTTGGTTCCGGGATGGCCGAATGACTGCCGCGACACGGCAAGGCTTTGCTGCACCTTATCGTGCAGACCCGACAGCAGCGTTTGATTCACTCATCGAACCAAATTCTCCCAAGCAAGGCAGGTAATGTCGGCAGTTGACCGTCATAGACTAACCTCCACCTCTGACGAACGCTCAAATGAAGGGTTGCCATGGGTTTGCAATGAGGCAGATTGGCAGTCACTCACTCGTTCCACGCGTAAAAAAATACGTGAAAAAAGTTAGATTAGATAAGTGACTGACTTATGGAAGATAAAACAAATGTAACTGCTAACAAGGCTCCGGAAGTCGTGAGTCAACCGATCGAGCCCGACGCACCGAGCCATGCCGCTCAACAGCGTCAGCGTGCCGGCCATCTGGCCCAGGCCGTACGCAAAGAACTGCAAAAAGCGGTGATTGGCCAGGACCGCGTGATCGACGACGTCCTGACGGCACTGATCGCCGGCGGCCACGTGCTGCTCGAAGGCGTGCCGGGTTTGGGCAAGACCCTGTTGGTGCGCGCCCTCGCCCGCTGCTTCGGCGGCGAGTTCGCACGCATCCAGTTCACCCCGGACCTGATGCCCAGCGATGTCACCGGGCATGCCGTGTATGACCTGCAGACCGAGCAATTCAAACTGCGCAAAGGCCCGCTGTTCACCAACCTGTTGTTGGCCGACGAAATCAACCGCGCCCCGGCGAAAACCCAGGCGGCGCTGCTCGAAGCCATGCAGGAACGGCAAGTCACCCTCGAAGGCCGTCCATTGCCGATTGCGCAACCGTTCATGGTGCTCGCCACGCAAAACCCGATCGAACAGGAAGGCACTTACCCCCTGCCGGAGGCTGAACTGGACCGCTTCATGCTCAAGGTGCGCATGGATTACCCCGACGCCGAGCAGGAGCTGGACATGGTGCGTCAGGTCAGCCGCTCGACCCGGGCCGACATGCTCGACGTTCAACCGATGCGCACGTTATTGCAGGCCAGGGATGTACTGGCCCTGCAACGCATCGCCAGCGACCTGGCACTGGACGACCAGGTGCTCGATTACGCCGTGCGCCTGGCCCGTTCCACCCGCAACTGGCCCGGCTTGATCCTCGGCGCCGGCCCACGCGCATCCATCGCGCTGGTGCGATGTGCCCGGGCCCGGGCGCTGCTGCGCGGCGGTGAGTTCGTGATTCCGGATGACATCAAAGGCTGCGCCCTGGCCGTGCTGCGCCATCGTGTGCGCATCGCGCCGGAGCTGGATATCGAGGGTCTGGATGTCGATCAGGTGCTCCAGCAGTTGCTCGACCAAGTGCCGGCGCCGCGCCTGTGAAACCCTCGCGCCTGATGCTCGTCTGGCTGTTGATCCTGCTGGCCTGCACCATTGTGTCGGGCACTTTGGTGGCATTGGAAGTCTCGGTTCCGACGAATCTCATGGCGATCAACTGGGGGTTGCTCCTGGCGCTGCTGGCCCTGGCACTGCTGGATGCGGTGCGCGTGAAGCGCCTGCCGTCGCCCCACCTGAAACGCCAGATACCCGGCAGCCTGGCGCTGGGTCGATGGAGCGAGGTGCAACTGACGGTCGAACACGACTTTGCGCAACCGCTGAAGGTACAAGTCTTCGACCATGTGCCACCGGGCCTGAGTTTCGAAAACCTGCCGCTGACGGTCGAGCTGCAACCCGGCCAGCACAGCCTGGCCGGTTATCGCCTGCGCCCGCTCAAGCGCGGCCACTTCAGCTTCGAACACTGCGAAATCAACCTGCCAAGCCCCTTGGGCCTCTGGTCGCAAAGACGCTTGCTCGACCTGCCCGACGCCACCCGCGTCTACCCCGACTTCGCCCGTCTCTATGAAGGGCAATTACTGGCGGTGGACAACTGGCTCAGCCAGCTTGGCGTCCGCCAGAAACAACGGAGGGGCCTGGGCCTGGAATTCCATCAATTGCGCGAATTTCGCGAGGGCGACAGCCTGCGCCAGATCGACTGGAAAGCCACCGCGCGCCAGCGCACGCCGATTGCCCGGGAATATCAGGACGAACGCGATCAGCAAATCATTTTCATGCTCGACTGCGGCCGGCACATGCGTAGCCAGGATGATGAGCTGTCGCACTTCGATCACGCCCTCAACGCCTGTTTGTTGCTCAGCTACGTCGCTCTACGTCAGGGCGATGCGGTGGGCCTGAGTACTTTTGCCAGCGAACAGCCACGCTACCTTGCGCCGGTAAAAGGCACCAGCCATCTCAACACCCTGCTCAACACCGTCTATGACTTGAACAGCAGCCAGCGCAGCGCCGACTATCAAGCCGCAGCCACGCAACTGCTGGCACGGCAAAAACGCCGGGCACTGGTGGTGCTGGTGACCAACCTGCGCGAAGAGGACGACGATGAATTGCTTCCGGCCGTCCACCGCCTGAGCCGGCAGCATCAGGTATTGGTCGCGAGCCTGCGCGAAGACGTGCTCGACACCCTGCGTCAGTCACCGGTGCAGACTTTGCCCGAAGCATTGGCCTATTGCGGGACCGTGGACTACCTGAATGCACGCGCCGAACTCCATGAGCGCTTGAACGCTCATGGCGTATTGGTGATGGATGCGCGGCCCGGTGAGTTGGGGGCAGAGTTGGTGACTCGGTACCTGGGCTGGAAGAGAACCGGACTCTGAGCCTGGGCAATCACTCACAGCCAGGTTCCCATTGATCTCAGGCCGAAGCCGGCAGTGGCAGAAAACTGAAATACTGCTTCAACGCCTCTACCAGTTGCCCATACTCCGGCGGTGCCCGTTGCAGGCTGAACCCGGCGTCGTAATGTTGGGGGGTCGCGTCTTCGTGGCACCACAGGCAACAGGCCT
>RCUT01001009.1_pt1 | contig 13846 bp, 10 predicted proteins | sample 2166171 | NCBI WGS metagenome assembly RCUT01 (sample SAMN09932757, study PRJNA488358) | compost metagenome | isolation source: compost soil in 4-hydroxybenzoic | place: Germany: Experimental Botanical Garden
TCAGCATGGTCACCGGGTGGGCGGCGACTATGCCGGCCTTCTGCAGGGCGATCAGTCCGAGGAACAGGCCGATGCCGGCGGCGATGGCCGAGCGCAGCTCCAGCGGGATGCTGTTGATGATCCATTCGCGGATCTTGAAGATCGACAGCAGGAAGAACATGCAGGCGGAGAGGAACACCGCGCCCAGGGCCACCTGCCAGGTGTGGCCCATCTGCAGGACCACGGTGTAGGTGAAGAAGGCGTTCAGCCCCATGCCGGGAGCCAGGGCAATGGGGTAGTTGGCGATCAGCGCCATGGTGGCCGAGCCGATGGCGGCAGCCAGGCAGGTGGCGACGAAGACCGCGCCCTTGTCCATGCCGGTTTCGCCCAGGATGGCCGGGTTGACGAAGAGGATGTAGGCCATCGTCAGGAAGGTCGTCAGACCGGCCAGGACCTCGGTGCGCACGTTGGTGTCGTGCGCCTTGAGTTGGAACAGCTTCTCCAGCATGTGTGGCTCCCCGTGACGCCTCGCGTCGTTGTTATGCAGCTGGCAGAAAGAAAAGCACAAATGCACGGCGGCCGGGCGCCATGGACATTTCTCTGCCAGTCTGAAAAAAGGCGCGCATCATACCAGCTCACCCCGGGGCGGTGAATTTATGACCGGACAGACAGCTTCGGTTCCCGGGACAAGGAGGACAGCCATGACCCATCCTACTCATCCCCATGCCCTGATCGCCGTCGCCGACGGCGTGGAAGACCTGGAAACCGTGACCCTGATCGACGTGCTGCGGCGTGCCGAGGTGAAGACGGTGGTGGCCAGCGTGGAGAACCGGCGCATGATCACCCTGGCCCGGGGCACCCGCCTGACCGCCGACGCCATGCTGCTCGACGTGCTGGCCCAGGACTACGACCTGATCGTCCTGCCCGGCGGCATGCCCGGCGCCCAGCGCCTGGGCGAGCATGAGCCGCTGGCCGAGCGGGTGCGTGAACAGGCCGCTGCCGGCGGCTTCTTCGCCGCCATCTGCGCGTCCCCGGCCATGGCCCTGCAACCCTACGGCGTGCTGCGCCAGCGGCGCATGACCTGCTACCCCTCCTTCAGCGATCGCCTGTCCGGCTGCACCTTCGTCGACCAGCCGGTGGTGGTGGACGGCAACTGCATCACCAGCCAGGGCCCCGGCACCGCCCTGGCCTTCGCCCTGACCCTGGTGGAACAGCTGTGCGGCAAGGCCAAGCGCAACGAGATCGCCAAGGCGATGCTGGTGGGGTAAGGGAGGTCGGGGCGGGCTTTTCCTGTGGGGGCGAATTCAATCGCTAAGCAGGTCGCAGACCTGCCCGGCAAAAATTCCAGGGGGCAGCTGCGCTGCCCTTAGCGAATGAATTGGCTATGTCTGCATTAAGTGTTGCTAGAGAGCCCTCAGCCGAGCTGCTTAACGAGCGGGCTGCGGGTCCCTGTTTCGCCTCCCGGCGAGTCACTTCTTTCAGTCGCCAAAGAAGTAACCAAGAACGCTTGCCCCTGCATCCGGGTCCGGCTTCGCCGGACTTCCCTCGCTCCATCGCTGCTCCGGGGGCACGGCGTGAGGGGCCATCCATGGCCCCACACGCCTCTCGCGGCATCCATGCCGCTCGTCCCCCTGCGCAACGATTCCGCTCGGCCTCCTGACGGGGCGGAGTCGCTGCCCCACCTCTTCTGCACAGGTTCAGGCAGCTACCAGGCATCAGGATTGCCGGGCCCTGTCAGGCGTGAGTCACCCCTCTCCCTTCGGGAGAGGGGCGGGGGAGAGGGATGTGTCAGGCCGGCGCGGAGGTCTGAAAGAACCGTGCTAGAGGCGTCTATTCGGTGCAACAACAGCTAACGCAGACATAGCCAATGAATTCGCCCCCACAAGGAGCAGGCCGCAGGCTCAGTGCAACTTGTCCCGCTTCGCCAGGCTCGGGAACAGCCTTATCCACAGCCCTGTCACGATCAGGGTGCCCACGCCACCCATGACCACCGCCGGCACCGTACCGAACCAGGCCGCGGTGACGCCGGACTCGAATTCCCCCAACTGGTTGGAAGCGCCGATGAACAGGCCGTTCACCGCGCTGACCCGGCCGCGCATCTCGTCCGGGGTGTGCAGCTGCACGAAGGCGCCGCGGATCACCATGCTGATCATGTCGGCGGCGCCGAGCACGGCCAGCACCGCCAGGGAGAACCAGAATGAGGTGGACAGGCCGAAGGCGATGGTGGCCACGCCGAACACCCCCACCGAGGTGAACATGATCCGCCCCACATTGCGCTCGATGGGGAAGCGCGCCAGCCAGAAGCTCATCAGCAAGGCCCCCACCGCCGGCGCCGAGCGCAGCAGGCCGAGGCCCCAGGGGCCGGTGAGCAGGATGTCCTTGGCGAACACCGGCAGCAGGGCGGTGGCGCCGCCCAGCAGCACGGCGAAGAGGTCCAGGGAGATGGCGCCGAGGATGTCCGGGCGGCTGCGGATGAAACGGATGCCCGCCAGCAGGTTTTCCAGGTTGGCCGGCGCCTTGTTGGCCTGCTGCTGGCTGCTCGACAGGCCCAGCATCAGGGCGCAGGCGGCGAGGTAGAGCAACGCCGTCGGACCATAGACCCAGAGGCTGCCGAAGGCGTAGAGCAGCCCGCCCAAGGCCGGCGCCACTATGGTGGCGGCCTGCATGGCGGATGCCGAGGCGGCCACGGCGCGGGGGAACAGTTCCTTGGGCACCACGTTGGGCAGCAGCGCCTGGGTGGCCGGCATCTCGAAGGCGCGGGCGGCGCCGAGGACGAAGGCCATGAGGAAGATCAGCTCGCGGCTGGCGCTGTCGGTGGCGCTGGCGAATACCAGTGCCCCGGCCACCAGCGCCTGCAGCACCTGGCACAGGGCGGCCACGCGGCGGCGGTCGAAGCGGTCGGCCACATGCCCGGTGTGGAGCATGAAGAGCACACGGGGCAGGAACTCCACCAGGCCCACCAGGCCCAGGTCGAGGACGCTGCCGGTGAGTTCGTAGATATGCCAGCCGATGGCGACGGTGATCATCTGGAAGCCGCTGGCCGTGCAGACGCGCGCGAACCAGAAGGCCAGGAAGGGGCGGTGATGGCGTAGGAGAGTAGCCGTGGACATAGTCGAAAATGCTTAGGTTGCTATCGGTGTGCAGACTAACACGGCCACGGAAACATGCGGTTGCATTTGCCCATCGCGAATGAATTCGTTCCTGTAGGTCTCGGAGAAAAATCTGACCGCTAGGTCGGTTTTTTCTTGTCTGTCAGCCGACTTTCGTTAAAATCTGACTCCCGAGTTAATTTCCCTCCCTACTAAGCTTGTAGCGGTCCCCCTTGGCGTGGGGCCGGGAATCCTTTGCGACCATGAAATGGGCCTGGCGAGACCGGGCCCGAGAGGAACGGGCATGTCCACTCCTGAGTTATCCCGCCGCGCCTTCCTGCAAGGCAGCGTCGTCGCCGGTATCGGCATCACCCTCGCGCCGCTGGGCAGCAAGGCCTTCGCCGCGCTGTTCGAAGCGCAGGTCACCCGCACCCCCGAGCCCTGGTACACCGCAGGCGGCCAGGCCAAGGGCCGGATCGACGGCGTCAGCAAGGTCTGTGGCGACAAGGTGTTCGCCCGCGACATCCGTGCCAAGGACATGCCCGGCTGGCCGCAGCAGCAGGGCCACGCGCTGCTGCTCAAGGCCACCCGCGCCGACCAGCTGTACGCCGGCCTCGACCTGTCCATGCTCGGCGACGAACTCAAGCCCGACCGCCTGGTGACCGCCGCCGACCTGGCGCGGGACGGCATCGCCTTCCCCGAGGGCCACAGCCCCGATCCCTTCCTGCCGGAGGGCCAGGTGCCGATGTTCATCGGCCACCCGGTGGCGCTGCTGATCTGGAAGGACTTCGACCGCTTCCGCCGCGCGCGGAACATCCTCAAGTTCAACGAGAAGGTGGTGCGCTACGGCGCCAAGGCCCCGCTGTTCCAGCGCGACCCCTACGGCAGCTTCCGCTTCGTGCGGGTCGGCGGCGCCACGCCCTTCGAGCCGGACACCTTCTCCAGCCTGAAGGACAGCATGCTGTTCCCGCTGATCCGCGAGCGCAAACCCACCTGGGGCGCCGGCAACCCGGCGGGCGACCTGACCGCCCAGGGCCTCTACCACGCCGAGCAGATGCAAGCGAAGCTGGCCACTCCGCCGGAAGGCTGGATGGTCTTCGACGAGCGCTACAAGACCCAGTCCATCGAGCCGGCCGCCCTCGAAGCGGACAACGGCAACGGCTGGTACGACCCGGCCAGCGGCACCCTGCATTTCGTGGTGGCGACCCAGTGCCCCTTCGAGGTGGCCGAGCAGACCGCGCACATGCTGGCGCCGTCGCGTTTCAAGGTGCGCCAGCTGAACATGCACCCTGGCTACACCGTGGGCTACGGCTCCAAGGACAACAACATCTTCGTCTTCTACGCCGCCCTGGCCGCCATCTACGGCGACGGCGTGCCGGTGCGCCTGGCCAATGACCGCTACGAGCAGTTCCAGAGCGGCATCAAGCGCCATCCCTTCGACATGCACTACCAACTGGCGGTGAAGAAGGACGACCTGTCGTTCCAGATCTTCCGCGCGCACATGGATGTCGATGGCGGCGGCCGCATCAACTACAGCCCGTCCGTGGCCGCCGTGGGTGCCACCGCCGCGCAGTCCATCTATTACCTGCCGCAGAGCGACCTGGCCGCCACCGCCTACCATTCCCGTGGCGTCGAGGCCGGTTCCATGCGCGGCTACGGCACCCTGCAGACCATGGCCGCCACCGAGATGATGGTGGACGAGGTGGCCCAGCGCCTGGGCGTGGACGCCATCGAGCTGCGCAGGAAGAACGTCTTCAAGTCCGGCATGAAGAACACCCAGGGCGCCATTCCCGCCGGTGCACTGCGCCTGGACGAGATTCTCGACAAGGCCGCCCAGCACGAGCTGTGGAAGAACCGCGACGCGCGCAAGCGCGAGGAAGAGGCCAAGGACCCGGACAACTGGTACGGCGTCGGCTTCGCCATCTGCCAGAAGGACTTCGGCACCGGCTCCGAGGCTCCCATGGCCAGCCTGGAATTCACCGCCGACGGCCACGTGCAGCTGCGCCAGATTGCCATCGACATGGGCACCGGCATGGCCACCTCGCAGGCGCTGCTGGTGGCCGACTACCTGGGCCGTCCGGCGAACGATATCCGCACCGGCGTCACCGAATGGGCCGAGCTGGCCCTGACCACCAGCGGCAACCCCTACCTGATCAGCCAGGCCGAGCAGGACGCCGCGCTGAAGAACCCGCGCTGGGTCGGCAAGCTGGCCTCGCCGTCCTCGGCCACCAACTCGGCCTACTACTCCGGCCACGGCACCCGCGAGGCCGCGCGCATCCTCTTCAACCACGGCCTGTGGCCGGCGGCACTCTCCATCTGGGGGCGCGGCGAGTTCGGCGGCATGGCCAACCCCTACGTGGTGCGCCGCGAGGACGCCCACTGGGTCGAGGGCAAGCTCACGGCCAATGGCCTGCCGCCGATTCCCTTCGAACTGCTGGCGCACAAGGCCCACGAGCTGGGCCTGGTCACCGGTGTCAGCGTCCACGGCTTCAACCGCTGGTCCTGGGCGTCCGGCGAATTCGACATCGACGGCAAGCGCGACACCTTCCCCCTGGACGCGGTGGCGGTGAAGTACGGCGACGGCGCTCCGGCGGCGAAGAAGGCGAAGATGACCAGCCACGGCTTCCACCTGCTGGACCGTGTTTCCGTCAGCTACCCGCCGACCCAGCTGAACAACGCCATGGTCACCTACTACAGCCCGGTGGCCACCCTGGTGGAAGTGAAAGTGAACAAGGGCAGCTTCGAGGCGCAGGTGATCAACCACCACTCCTGGCTGGAGTGCGGCCGGGTCATCGTGCCCGAGCTGGTCCTCGGCCAGCTGGAGGGCGGCATCGCCATGGGTATCGGCCACGCATTGCTGGAAGAGATGCCGCTGTACGAAGGCGGTCCCGGCGAAGGCACCTGGAACTTCAACCGTTACCAGCTGCCCCGCGCCAAGGATTGCGCGGTGTGGAAGCAGACCGCCGAGATCCTCCCGCCGCTGTCGCCCAGCGACCCGGCCAAGGGCATCGCCGAAGTGGTGATGATCCCCGTCGTCGGCGCCATCGTGAATGCCGTGGCCCACGCCACCGGCAAGCGCCTGCGCGACCTTCCCCTGACCCCGGCCCGCATCAAGGAGGCCCTCCATGGCTAAGCGCGCCCTCAGCATGACCCTCAACGGCCAGGCCGTCGGTCCCTTCACGGTGGACGACGACCTGATGATGATCGAGTTCCTCCACGAACACCTGAACCTCACCGGTTCGCGCCTGGGCTGCGGCCAGGGCATCTGCCACGCCTGCGTGGCGATCCTCGACAAGCCGGACGGCACCAGCGAGGAAATCCGCACCTGCATCACCGGCGCGCACTTCTTCGACGGCAAGAAGGTGCGCACCATCGAAGGCCACGCCAAGCGTGACGCCAAGGGCGGCGTGACCGAGCTGAACCCGATCCAGCAGAAGTTCATCGACCAGTTCGCCTTCCAGTGCAGCTACTGCACCCCCGGCTACGTCAACGCCGCCACCGTGCTGGTGGAAAAGCTCCAGCGCCAGCCGGTCAAGCGCAGCGAACTGGAAGGGGAGATCGAGAACGCCCTGGGCAACCACATCTGCCGCTGCACCGGCTACGTCCGCTACTACAACGCCGCGCGCGACGTGGTGGAAGGCCTCGGCCTGGTCAAGGAGGGTTGAGGATGCGTGCGTTACTCCTCGCGGCACTGCTGCTGCCGCTGGCCGCCCAGGCGGCGGAGCAGCCCAAGGACAAGGCGCTGATCGAGCGCGGCAAGTACCTGGCGCGTGCCGCCGACTGCGTGGCCTGCCACAGCATCGAGGGCGGCGCCGAGTACGCCGGCGGCCTGCCGCTGGTGTCGCCCTTCGGCACCATCTACGGCACCAACATCACCCCGGACAAGGAGCACGGCATCGGCAACTACAGCGCCGACGACTTCTTCAAGGCGGTGACCCTGGGCGAGCGCAAGGATGGCGGCAAGCTCTACCCGGCCATGCCCTACACCTCCTACCACCTGCTCAAGCGGGAGGACTCCGACGCCATCTACGCCTACCTGATGAGCCTGGAGCCCATCGCCAAGCCCAGTCCGAAGACCGACCTGGCCTTCCCCTTCAACGTGCGCTTCGGCATGACCTTCTGGAACATGCTCTACAAGAACCGCGTGCAGCTGGAGGCGGCCGACGGCAAGGGCGAGGAGTGGCAGCGTGGCCAGTACCTGGTGGAAGTGCTCGGCCATTGCGGCGAGTGCCACACCCCGCGCAACGCCCTCGGTGCCCTGCAGCAGGACCTGCGCATGACCGGCGGGGTGATCCTCGGCTACGAGGCCCCCAGCCTGCTGGCCAAGGACCTCGCCGAACGCGGCTGGACGACCGATGACCTGTCCACCTTCCTCAAGCACGGCATCAGCGAGCAGGGCTCGGTGTTCAACGAGATGTACCCGGTGCTGCACCACAGCACCCAGTACCTGCCCCAGGACGACCATCGCGCCATGGCCACTTACCTGCTCGGCGAACAGCCGCCGGCGCCGCGCACCATCGCCGCCGTGGCCGAGGCGCAGCTGGGCGAAAGCGCCGCCCGCGGACGCCAGGACTACCTGAATGTCTGCGCCGGCTGCCACGGCGCGGAAGGCGAGGGCGTGCCCCATGTGGCGGTGGCAATGAATGGCAACACAACGCTGCGCCTGGCCGATTCCCGCAACCTGCTGCGGGTGATCGACGACGGCATCCGCGAACAGCAGTTCACCGGCTTCGAACGGATGCAGCCGATGCCCGGTTTCAGGGATAAACTCGACGACGGCCAGATGCGCGACCTGCTCAACTACCTGCGCCAGACCTGGGGCGGCCTCGACAGTGAGGTGAGCCCTGAGCGGGTGGCGGAACTGCGCAGCGAAGCCCCGTCCCACTGAAAACGGTAGCCCCTCGATGCAACACCTCGATCTGCTGGTAGTGCGCAAGGCCCTGGAATGGTCCGCTTCCGGACGCCGCGTGTGGCTCTGCACCGTCCTCGCCACCTACGGCTCGGCGCCCCGCGCGCCGGGCTCGCTGCTGGCAGCCACGAGCGACGGGCACTGGATCGGCTCGCTGTCCGGCGGTTGCGTGGAGGATGACTTCCTCGAACGCCTGGCCGCCGGCGCCTTCCCCGAGCCGGTGCAGCTCGTGCGCTATGGCGATGGCAGCGACACCCACTCGTCGATCCGCCTGCCCTGCGGCGGCATCCTCGACGTGCTGGTGGAGAACCTGCCGTCCGACTGCGACGTCCAGGCCCACCTGCGCGAGCTTGAAAGCGCATTGGCTGGCCAGCGCAGGTTGATCCGCGAAGTGTCTCTGCCCGATGGCGCCCGGCGCCTGTTGCCTGATCGCGATCACGGCCCCCGGGTCGAACGTGACGGCGACCTGCTGCACCTGCGCGTCGGTGCAGCCCAGCGCCTGCTGCTGGCGGGTTATTCCACGGTGGCCCAGGTCTGCGCCGAGATCGGCCAGAGCCTGGGCTTCGAGGTGGTGCTCTGCGATCCCCGCGACGAGGCCCTGCAGGGCGTCGAGTTGCCGGGGGTGGAGATTCGCCGCGAGCTGCCCTCGGAGTACATCCGCCTGGGCGGTTGCCATGCCGATACCGCCGTGGTCGCCCTGACCCACGACCCGAAGATCGACGACCTGGCGATGATCGAGGCGGTGCGCACCGAAGCCTTCTACATAGGCGTGATGGGCTCCATGGCCACCAGCGCCAAGCGCATGGAGCGCCTGCGTCGGGTCGGTGGCCTGGATGACGCGGAACTCGCCCGCATCATCGCCCCCATCGGCCTCAACCTGGGCAGCAAGACCCCGTCCGAGATCGCCCTGGCGGTGCTGGCGGATATCCTGCGGGTGCGCAATGGGATTGCCCGGGATAGGGTGTGAGGTCTGCTGTGTGGTCCTGCTTTTCTTGTGGGGGCGAATTCATTCGCTAAGCAGGCCGCAGGCCTGCCCTGCAATTTCCGAGGGGGGCAGCTGCGCTGCCCATAGCGAATGAATTCGCCCCCACAATGTCCGTGCCCCCGCGACCCAACGGAGCTGCTCCATGCCGACCATCGCCCTGATCCTCGCCGCCGGCGTCGCTTCCCGCTTCGGCAGCGACAAGCGCCGCGCCACCCTGGCCGACGGCCGCACCCTGCTGGCTGCGAGCCTGGAGCGGGCATCGGCGGTGTTCGACGAGGTCCACCTGGTTTTGCGTCCGGAGGACGACCCCGCATCACTGGGCCTGCCCAGCGGCTGCAGCATCATTCGTTGCGCCGACGCGGGGCAGGGCATGGGCCATAGCCTGGCGGCCGGTGCACGGGCTCTGGCGGACAGTCCGGCCGAGGCCATCGCCGTGCTGCTCGGCGATATGCCCTGGATCGCCGAATCCAGCCTGCGTGCCCTGCTCGCCAAGGCCGCCCCGGGCCGCATCGTGTTCCCCGTCCATCACGACGAGCGCGGCCACCCGGTGCTGTTCGGCCGCGATTTCTGGCCGGAGCTGCAGACGCTCACCGGCGACGAAGGTGCCCGCCGGGTGCTACGCGCCCACGCGTCGGCCTGGGTAGTGGTAGGGGTGGACGATCCGGGTGTGCTGCGCGATGTGGATAGTCCAGCCGAGCTCCGCGCCGAAGGGTAGGGTGCGCCGCGCGCACCGTGCGGTGCCGGGGGCGGAGCGCATTGCCTGAAGCCGCGATTCGGTGCGCATGGCGCACCCTACGGTCAGGCTTCGAATCCATGCGGCGTGCGGCCGCGCGGCAACCCGCCGCGCGACAATGGACCACAGCTTGCAAACTGCCCCGACCGGCTAATCTCTAGGCATTGCTTGATCCGCGTCAAAACTCCAGGCGCGGGTTTGTGAAGGGCCGGCCAGGCCCAATCCAGTCGCGACAGCCCCCACAAGAACAATTCGGCTCGGCCTGGCTCCAACATCCGCTGGAGTCGCGCGGGCCCATACCCGTATCAACCTGATTAGAGGATTCGCCATGTTCGGATTGGAGGCTCTCGATCTCGCCCGAATGCAGTTCGCCTTCACCGTGTCCTTCCACATCATCTTCCCGGCCATCACCATTGGCCTGGCGAGCTACCTCGCCGTGCTGGAAGGCTTGTGGCTGAAGACCGGGCAGGAGGTCTACCGCGACCTCTATCACTTCTGGTCGAAGATCTTCGCCGTCAACTTCGGCATGGGCGTGGTCTCCGGCCTGGTCATGGCCTACCAGTTCGGCACCAACTGGAGCGCCTTCTCCGACTTCGCAGGCAGCGTCACCGGACCGCTGCTGACCTACGAGGTGCTCACCGCCTTCTTCCTCGAGGCGGGCTTCCTTGGCGTCATGCTGTTCGGCTGGAACCGCGTGGGGCCGAACCTGCACTTCTTCGCCACGGTGATGGTGGCCATCGGCACCATCATCTCCACCTTCTGGATCCTCGCCTCCAACAGCTGGATGCAGACCCCCCAGGGCCACGAGATCATCGACGGCCGCGTGGTGCCGGTGGACTGGCTGGCGGTGATCTTCAACCCGTCCTTCCCCTACCGCCTGCTGCACATGGCCACGGCGGCCTTCCTCGCCACCGCCTTCTTCGTCGGCGCCTCGGCGGCCTGGCACCTGCTGCGCGGCCGCGACAACCCGGCAATCCGCAAGATGCTCTCCATGGCCATGTGGATGGCCCTGCTGGTGGCCCCGGTGCAAGCCTTCATCGGCGACCTGCACGGCCTAAACACCCTCAAGTACCAGCCGGTGAAGATCGCCGCGATGGAAGGCCACTGGGACAACAGCGGCGGCGAGGCCACCCCGCTGATCCTCTTCGGCTGGCCGGACATGGAGCGCGAGGAAACCCGCTTCAAGGTGGAGGTTCCCTACCTCGGCAGCCTGATCCTGACCCACAGCCTGGACAAGCAGGTACCGGCGCTGAAGGAATTCCCCAAGGAGGACCGCCCGAACTCCACCGTGGTCTTCTGGTCCTTCCGCATCATGGTCGCCCTCGGCCTGCTGATGATCCTGGCCGGCGTCTGGAGCCTGTGGTTGCGCTGGCGCGGCGGGCTGTTCAGCTCGCGGCCGTTCCTCTACCTCTGCCTGTGGATGGGGCCCTCGGGGCTGATCGCCATCCTCGCCGGCTGGTTCACCACCGAGATGGGCCGCCAGCCCTGGGTGGTCTACGGGCTGATGCGCACCAGCGAGGCGGTGTCCAACCAGAGCGTGACCCAGATGAGCCTGACCCTGGTGACCTTCGTGGTGGTGTACTTCCTGCTCTTCGGCGCGGGCCTCGGCTACATGATGCGCCTGGTGCGCAAGGGCCCGGTCACCGACGAAGGCAAGGAACAGGGCATCGGCGGCCCCGGCCAGCACCGCACCCCCGCGCGCCCGCTTTCCGCGACCGAAGAGGGCATGGACGATGACGACACCGCTGCAACCGAGGGGAGGAACTGAACCATGGGCGTCGACCTTTCGCTGATCTGGGCCATCATCATCGTCTTCGGCGTGATGATGTACGTGGTGATGGACGGTTTCGACCTCGGCATCGGCATCCTCTTCCCCTTCGTCAAGGACGATGGCGAGCGCGATGTGATGATGAACACCGTGGCACCGGTCTGGGACGGTAACGAGACCTGGCTGGTGCTGGGCGGCGCGGCGCTGTTCGGCGCCTTCCCGCTGGCCTACTCGGTGGTGCTCTCCGCCCTCTACTTGCCGCTGATCCTGATGCTGCTGGGGCTGATCTTCCGCGGCGTGGCCTTCGAGTTCCGCTTCAAGGCCCGGCCGGACAAACGCCACCTGTGGGACAAGGCCTTCATCGGCGGCTCCATCGCCGCCACCTTCTTCCAGGGCGTGGCACTCGGCACCTACATCGAAGGCCTCCCAGTGGTGGACCGCGCCTTTGCCGGCGGCTCGCTGGACTGGCTGGCGCCCTTCCCGCTGTTCTGCGGCCTGGGCCTGATCGCCGCCTACGCGCTGCTCGGCTGCACCTGGCTGATCATGAAGACCGAAGGCCGCCTGCAACAGCAGATGCACGACCTGGCGCGGCCGCTGGTGCTGGTGCTGCTCGGCATCACCGGTATCGTCAGCATCTGGACGCCGCTGGCCCACGCCGACATCGCCGAACGCTGGTTCAGCCTGCCCAACCTGTTCTGGTTCATGCCGGTGCCGATCCTGGTGCTGGTGTGCACCTGGGCGCTGCTGCGCGCGGTGGCGAACAACGCACACCATGCGCCCTTCGTGCTGACCCTGGTGCTGATCTTCCTTGGCTACAGCGGTCTCGGCATCAGCCTCTGGCCCAACGTCGTGCCGCCGTCCATCTCCATCTGGGACGCGGCGGCGCCGCCGCAGAGCCAGGGCTTCATGCTGGTGGGCGCGCTGTTCATCATCCCCTTCATCCTGATGTACACCGCGTGGAGCTACTACGTGTTCCGCGGCAAGGTGACCCAGGAAGACGGGTACCACTAGACCATCAACACTGGGAGCGGCCCATGGATAAGCCCGAGAAGAAACCCCTGTGGCAGCGCCTGGGCTGGCTGGTGGGCATCTGGGCCCTCAGCGTGCTGGCCCTGGGCGCGGTGGCCTACCTGTTGCGCATGGTGATGACGGCGGCGGGGTTGAGTACGCACTGACTGCTCTCTCCCCTCTCCCTCCGGGAGAGGGGCCGGGGGAGAGGGTTGCTGAGCCTCGCTCGAATTTCGGGGGCAACTGCGTTGCCCTTCGCGAATGAATTCGCCCCCACAAGGTTCCCAGCAGGCCCCTCCGTTATTTGCTCGCCTTCAACACCACGAACTTCGGCGTCGCCGCTACCTGCTCCACACCGCGGAACAGGCGCTTGAGCTTGGCGTGGTAGCCCAGGTGGCGGTTGCCCACTATCCACAGCTCGCCGCCCATCACCAGCGCATTGCGCGCCTGCACGAACATGCGCCAGGCGAGGAAGTCGCCGACCACCTGCTGCTGGTGGAACGGCGGGTTGCACAGCACCAGGTCGAGTGAATCCGCCGGCTGCTCGGCCAGGCCGTCGCCGGCGCGGATATCCACCGGGCGTTCGCCCAGGGCCGCACGCCAGTTTTCCCGTGCCGATTGCACCGCCATGTAGGACTCGTCCACCAGGGTCAGTTGCGCCTGCGGGTTGGCCAGGGCGTAGGCGATGCCGAGCACGCCGTTGCCGCAGCCGAGGTCCGCCACGCGGACTTCCGCCAGGCTGCGTGGCAGGTGCGGAAGGAAGGCGCGGGTGCCAATATCCAGCCCTTCGCGACAGAACACGTTGGCATGGTTGACCAGATTCAGGCGCGGCTGCTCCAGCTGGTAACGGGTGGGGTAGGGCGAGGCCACTGCCGGCTTCTGTTCCGACGTGGCGATCAGCAGGCGCGCCTTCTTCACCGCCAGCGACGGCTGCATCGGACCGATGTACTTCGCCAGCAGGTCGCCGGCGGCGTGGGGCAGGTGCTTGACCATGCCGGCGGCCACCACCTCGGCGCCGGGTGCCAGTTGACCCTGCAGGCGGATCAGCTGCTCTTCCAGCAGCGCCAGGGTCTTGGGCACGCGGATCAGCACCCGGTCGAAAGGCCCTTCGGCCACTTCGCTGGCCGGTACGAAGCGCACGCTCGTCGCTTCCAGGCCGTTGCGCGCCAGGTTGCGCACCAGGCCCAGGTAGCCCAGGTGGGAATCGCCACTGCTGGTGACCGGCGCGTGTGGTGCCAGGCTGGCGGCCAGGGCGCCGAAGCTGTCGTTCAGCACCAGGATGCGCGTCGTGGCGGTGATGCCCTGCTCGTGCAGGTGGTTGAGCAGGTACTCGTCGGCGGCGTCGAAGGCCTGCAGCGGGTCGTCCTGCTGCTCG
>RCUT01001013.1_pt1 | contig 13782 bp, 12 predicted proteins | sample 2166171 | NCBI WGS metagenome assembly RCUT01 (sample SAMN09932757, study PRJNA488358) | compost metagenome | isolation source: compost soil in 4-hydroxybenzoic | place: Germany: Experimental Botanical Garden
ACCGCCAAGCAGGTCATCGTGCAGAAGGTTCGCGAGGCCGAGCGTGCGCAAGTGGTGGAAGCCTACCGCGAAAAGCTGGGCGACATCATTTCCGGCACCGTGAAGAAGGTCACCCGCGATAACGTCATCGTCGACCTGGGCAACAATGCCGAGGCGCTGCTGGCCCGCGAAGACATCATTCCCCGCGAGACCTTCCGCGTCGGCGCCCGCGTGCGTGCCCTGCTGAAGGAAATCCGCACCGAGAACCGCGGCCCGCAGCTGATCCTGTCGCGCACTGCGCCGCAGATGCTGATCGAGCTGTTCCGCATCGAAGTACCGGAAATCGCCGAAGAGCTCATCGAGGTGATGGCCGCCTCCCGTGACCCGGGTTCCCGCGCCAAGATCGCCGTTCGCTCCAAGGACAAGCGCATCGACCCGCAGGGCGCCTGCATCGGCATGCGCGGTTCCCGTGTCCAGGCCGTATCCGGCGAACTGGGCGGTGAGCGCGTCGACATCGTCCTCTGGGACGACAACCCCGCGCAATTCGTGATCAACGCCATGGCTCCGGCCGAAGTGGTGGCGATCATCGTCGACGAGGATGCCCATGCAATGGACATCGCCGTAGGCGAAGACAACCTCGCCCAGGCCATTGGCCGGGGCGGCCAGAACGTGCGTCTGGCCAGCCAACTGACCGGCTGGACCCTGAACGTGATGACCGAAGCGGATATCCAGGCCAAGCAGCAGGCCGAGACTGGCGGCATCCTTCGCGCCTTCGTCGAAGAGCTGGAGGTGGATGAAGAGCTGGCCCAGGTCCTGGTTGAAGAAGGTTTCACCAGCCTGGAAGAAATCGCCTACGTGCCCATGGAAGAGATGCTCAGCATCGATGGGTTCGACGAGGAGATCGTTAACGAGCTGCGTGCTCGCGCGAAAGACCGGCTGCTGACCAAAGCCATCGCGACCGAAGAAAAACTGGCGGACGCCCAGCCGGCCGAAGACCTGCTTTCCCTTGAAGGCATGGACAAGGACCTGGCTGTCGAGCTCGCTGTACGAGGCGTTATTAACCGCGAAGATCTGGCCGAGCAGTCGATCGACGACCTGCTCGACATCGACGGCATGGACGAAGAGCGTGCCGGCAAGCTGATCATGGCCGCCCGAGCCCATTGGTTCGAGTAAGTATCGCGGCCTGAGGAGAGAAGTGCATGACGCAAGTCACGGTGAAAGAACTGGCCCAAGTGGTCGATACACCGGTGGAGCGCCTGCTGCTGCAGATGCGCGAGGCGGGATTGCCGCACACCAGCGCCGAGCAAGTTGTGACCGACAATGAGAAGCAGGCCCTGCTGGCTCATCTCAAGAGCAGCCACGGCGAGCGAGTGGAAGAGCCGCGCAAGATCACCTTGCAGCGCAAGACCACTACCACGCTGAGGGTCGCCGGCAGCAAGACCATCAATGTTGAAGTACGTAAGAAGAAGACTTACGTCAAACGCAGCCCCGACGAGATCGAGGCCGAGCGCCAGCGCGAGCTCGAGGAGCAGCGCGCGGCGGAAGAGGCCGCTCGCCTGAAGGCCGAGGAAGAAGCTCGCCAGCGCGCCGAAGAGGCTGCCCGTCGCGAGGCTGAGACCCGTGCGAAGGACGCTGTTGCCCAGGCCGCTCCGGCCGAGGCGCAGCCTGCAGCCGCAGCCGCAGCCGCAGCCGCAGCCGCAGCCGCAGCGCCTGCTGCTGCCGTCGCCCCGGTGGCTGCTGTGGCAGGCGCTGCGGCGCCGGCTCCGGGCGCGACCGCCGAGCGCAAGAAGGAAGAGGTTCGTCGTCCCGAGCGTGCTCGTGACGAGGACGAGCGCCGCGATCGCAAGCATGCGCAGCACCGTCCTTCTCTCAAGGAGAAGGAAAAGGCTCCGGCTCCCCGAGTCGCGCCACGTAGCACCGAGGAGGAGAGCGACTCCTTCCGTCGCGGTGGCCGAGGCGGCAAGTCCAAGCTGAAGAAGCGTAACCAACATGGGTTCCAGAGCCCAACAGGACCCATCGTGCGTGAAGTCAGCATTGGCGAGACCATCACAGTGGCCGAACTGGCTGCGCAGATGACGGTCAAGGGCGCGGAAGTCGTCAAGTTCATGTTCAAGATGGGCACTCCGGTGACCATCAACCAGGTGCTCGACCGGGAAACCGGCCAGCTGATCGCCGAAGAGTTCGGCCACAAGGTCAAGCTGGTCAACGAGAACGCCCTGGAAGACCAACTGGCCGAGTCCCTGCGATTCGAAGGCGAGGCCCTGACCCGTGCGCCGGTAGTGACCGTGATGGGCCACGTCGACCACGGCAAGACCTCCCTGCTCGACTACATCCGCCGTACCAAGGTGGCCAGCGGTGAGGCGGGTGGTATCACCCAGCACATCGGCGCCTACCACGTGGAAACCGACCGCGGCATGGTGACCTTCCTCGACACCCCCGGCCACGCAGCGTTCACCGCGATGCGTGCCCGTGGTGCCAAGGCCACCGACATCGTCATCCTGGTGGTGGCGGCCGACGACGGCGTGATGCCGCAGACCGAGGAAGCCGTGCAGCACGCGAAAGCGGCTGGCGTGCCGATCGTGGTCGCGGTGAACAAGATCGACAAGCCGGAAGCCGACCTGGACCGGATCAAGAACGATCTGGCCGGCCGTGACGTGATCCCGGAAGAGTGGGGCGGCGACACCCAGTTCGTGCCCGTATCGGCCAAGGTCGGTACCGGCGTCGACGAACTGCTGGAAGCCGTGCTGCTGCAGGCCGAGGTACTGGAACTCACCGCGACCCCGTCGGCCCCGGGCCGTGGTGTGGTGGTCGAGTCCCGTCTGGACAAGGGTCGTGGCCCGGTGGCCACCGTGCTGGTCCAGGACGGTACCCTGCGCCAGGGCGACATGGTCCTCTGCGGCGTCAACTACGGCCGCGTCCGCGCCATGCTCGACGAGAACGGCAAGCCGGTGAAAGAAGCCGGTCCGTCCATCCCGGTCGAGATCCTCGGCCTGGACGGTACCCCGGACGCCGGTGACGACCTGACCGTGGTCGCCGACGAGAAGAAGGCCCGCGAAGTCGCCCTGTTCCGTCAAGGCAAGTTCCGCGAGGTCAAGCTGGCTCGCCAGCAGTCTTCCAAGCTGGAGAACATCTTCGAAAGCATGGGCCAGGACGAGAAGAAGACCCTCAACATCGTGCTCAAGTCCGATGTGCGTGGTTCTCTCGAGGCCCTGCAGGGCGCCCTGGCCGACCTCGGCAACGAGGAAGTGCAGGTGCGTGTGGTCGGTGGCGGTGTCGGTGGTATCACCGAGAGCGACGCCAACCTGGCGCTGGCCTCCAACGCCGTGCTGTTCGGCTTCAACGTGCGTGCCGATGCCGGCGCGCGCAAGATCGTCGAGCAGGAAGGTCTGGATATGCGTTACTACAACGTGATCTACGACATCATCGAAGACGTCAAGAAAGCCCTGACCGGTATGCTCGGCAGCGATGTTCGCGAGAACATCCTGGGTATCGCCGAAGTGCGTGACGTGTTCCGTTCGCCGAAGTTTGGCGCGATCGCCGGTTGCATGGTTATCGAAGGTGTTGTGCACCGTAACCGTCCAATCCGTGTACTGCGTGAAGACATCGTTATCTTCGAAGGCGAGCTGGAATCCCTGCGCCGCTTCAAGGATGACGCTTCCGAAGTACGTGCCGGCATGGAATGCGGTATCGGCGTGAAGAGCTACAACGACGTCAAGGTCGGCGACAAGATCGAAGTCTTCGAGAAGGTCCAGGTGGCGCGCACGCTGTAAGTGCCGCGCTTGCCACAAGTCGGGAGCCAGGAGCTGGAAGCCAACGCTTTCCACTCCTGGCTTTCGGCTTTTAGCGTACATGAGTGAAAAGAAATGGCTAAAGACTACAGCCGTACCCAACGCATCGGCGACCAGATGCAGCGTGAACTGGCGCTGCTGATCCAACGCGAGATCAAGGATCCGCGCCTGGGCCTGGTGACCATCACTGGCTGCGACGTGGCCCGTGACCTGTCCCACGCCAAGGTGTTCATCACCGTGATGGGCCAGGACGACAATGCCGAAGTCATCAAGCAGAACATCGACATCCTCAACGATGCCGCCGGTTTCCTGCGCATGCAGTTGGGCCGCGCGATGAAGCTGCGCACCGTGCCGCAGCTGCACTTCAACTACGACGCGAGCATTCGTCGCGGTGTCGAGCTGTCGGCACTGATCGAGCGCGCTGTGGCCGAAGACCGCAAGCATCCGGGCAACGACGAGGAGTGATCGCGTGGCCCAGGTGAAACGTATCCGCCGCAACGTCAGCGGCGTGCTGATCCTCGACAAGCCGCGTGGCATGAGCTCCAACGCCGCGCTGCAGAAGGTCCGCTGGCTGCTCAACGCCGAGAAGGCCGGGCATACCGGCAGCCTCGATCCCCTGGCCACCGGCGTACTGCCGCTGTGCTTCGGCGAGGCGACCAAGTTCTCCCAGTACCTGCTGGACGCCGACAAGGGTTACGAGACCCTGGCCCAACTGGGCGTCACCACCACCACCGGCGATGCCGAAGGCGAAGTGGTCGAGCGTCGGGATGTGACCGTCGGTCGCCCGGAAATCGAGGCGCTGCTGCCGCGTTTTCGTGGCGAAATCAAACAGATACCGCCGATGTACTCGGCCCTGAAGAAGGACGGCCAACCCCTCTACAAGCTGGCGCGAGCCGGTGAAGTAGTGGAGCGCGAGGCGCGTTCTGTTACTATTGCGCGCTTGGACTTGCTGGCCTGTGAAAACAGCCAGGCAAGACTGGCGGTAGCCTGCAGCAAGGGCACCTATATCCGCACCCTGGTCGAGGACCTCGGTCAGGCACTGGGATGCGGGGCCCATGTGGCAGAGCTGCGCCGAACCCAGGCGGGCCCCTTCGCACTGGCCCAGGCGATCAGCCTGGAGACCCTGGAGAAGGCCCACGCCGAAGGCGGCAACGAGGCGCTGGACCAGTTCCTCCTGCCCGTCGACAGTGGCCTGGAACATTGGCCGCTGATCCAGCTGACCGAGCACAGCGCCTACTACTGGCTTCACGGCCAGCCGGTGCGGGCTCCGGAAGCGCCGAAGTTCGGCATGATGCGAGTACAGGATCATACCGGTCGCTTCATCGGTATCGGTGAAGTGAGCGATGACGGGCGCGTAGCGCCGCGTCGACTGATTCGGTCGGAATGACCGATCCGAGGGTGGCTGTTAATAGGCACGGTCACTCCTCTCTTTTGAACACGGGGCGCAGGTCCCGGCCTATTACCTCAGAGGAAGCCCATCATGGCACTGAGCGTTGCAGAAAAAGCCCAGATCGTTAACGAGTACAAGCAAGCTGAAGGCGATACCGGTTCTCCGGAAGTGCAGGTTGCCCTGCTGACCGCCAACATCAACAAGCTGCAGGACCACTTCAAGGCCAACGGCAAAGACCACCACTCCCGTCGTGGCCTGATCCGTATGGTCAACCAGCGCCGCAAGCTGCTGGACTACCTGAAGGGTAAGGACACCTCTCGTTACAGCGCCCTGATCGGTCGTCTGGGTCTGCGTCGCTAAGCGACACAGACGAGTTTGAAGCTGGAAGCCGGAAGCTGGACATCGTTCCAGCTTTCGGCTTTCCAGCTTCAAGCTTTTTCAGGGATTGCCCCGGGTCCGACTCCCGCCACTCCCCCAATTTCCCCCAAGGCAACACAGAGAAGGAAAACACCGTGAACCCGGTAATCAAGAAATTCCAGTTCGGTCAGTCGACCGTAACCCTCGAGACTGGCCGTATCGCCCGTCAAGCCTCCGGTGCCGTCCTGGTCACCGTCGATGAAGACGTCACCGTGCTGGTGACCGTGGTCGGCGCCAAGCAGGCCGATCCGGGCAAGGGCTTCTTCCCGCTGTCCGTGCACTACCAGGAAAAAACCTACGCCGCCGGCCGTATCCCCGGTGGTTTCTTCAAGCGTGAAGGCCGTCCTTCCGAGAAGGAAACCCTGACCTCGCGCCTGATCGACCGTCCGATCCGCCCGCTGTTCCCGGAAGGCTTCCTGAACGAAGTGCAGGTCATCTGCACCGTGGTTTCCACCAACAAGAAGACCGATCCGGACATCGCTTCGATGATCGGTACTTCGGCCGCCCTGGCCATCTCCGGCATTCCCTTCGCCGGCCCGATCGGCGCCGCTCGCGTGGCCTACCACGAAGAGACCGGCTACCTGCTGAACCCCAACTACGAACAGCTCAAGGCTTCGAGCCTGGACATGGTGGTTGCCGGTACCCAGGACGCGGTGCTGATGGTTGAATCCGAAGCCCAGGAGCTGACCGAAGACCAGATGCTGGGCGCCGTGCTCTTCGCCCACCAGGAATTCCAGGCCGTGATCAACGCCGTCAAGGAATTCGCCGCCGAAGCCGGCAAGCCGACCTGGAACTGGTCCGCCCCGGCCGAGAACACCGCCCTGCTCAGTGCCATCAAGGCCGAGTTCGGCGAGGCCATCTCCCAGGCCTACACCATCACCATCAAGCAGGACCGCTACAACCGTCTGGACGAGCTGCGTGACCTGGTCATCGCCCGCTTCGCCGGCGAGGAAGCCGGCCAGTTCCCGGCTGGTGAAGTGAAGGACGCCTTCGGCCTGCTGGAGTACCGCACCGTTCGCGAGAACATCGTCAACGGCAAGCCGCGTATCGACGGCCGTGACACCCGCACCGTGCGTCCGCTGAAGGTCGAAGTCGGCGTGCTCGGCAAGACCCACGGTTCCGCCCTGTTCACCCGTGGCGAAACCCAGGCCCTGGTGGTTGCCACCCTCGGCACCGCCCGCGATGCCCAGCTGCTGGACACCCTGGAAGGCGAGCGCAAGGACGCCTTCATGCTGCACTACAACTTCCCGCCCTTCTCGGTCGGTGAGTGCGGCCGCATGGGCAGCGCCGGTCGCCGCGAAATCGGCCACGGCCGCCTGGCCCGTCGTGGTGTTTCCGCCATGCTGCCGAAAGGCGACGAGTTCCCCTACACCATCCGTGTAGTGTCGGAAATCACCGAGTCCAACGGCTCCAGCTCCATGGCTTCCGTGTGCGGCGCCTCCCTGGCCCTGATGGACGCCGGCGTGCCGATGAAGGCGCCGGTTGCCGGTATCGCCATGGGTCTGGTGAAGGAAGGCGACAAGTTCGCCGTCCTGACCGACATCCTGGGTGACGAAGACCACCTGGGCGACATGGACTTCAAGGTAGCCGGTACCGCCAAAGGTGTTACCGCGCTGCAGATGGACATCAAGATCAACGGCATCACCGAAGAGATCATGGAAATCGCCCTGGAGCAGGCTCTGGAAGCGCGCCTGAACATCCTCGGTCAAATGAACCAGGTCATCTCCCAGTCCCGTAGCGAGCTGTCGGCCAACGCACCGACCATGATCGCGATGAAGATCGACACCGACAAGATCCGCGACGTCATCGGCAAGGGTGGCGCCACCATCCGTTCGATCTGCGAAGAAACCAAGGCTTCCATCGACATCGAAGACGATGGCAGCGTGAAGATCTTCGGCGAGACCAAGGAAGCTGCCGAGGCTGCGCGTCAGCGCGTTCTGGGCATCACCGCCGAAGCCGAGATCGGCAAGGTGTACGTGGGCAAGGTCGAGCGCATCGTCGACTTCGGCGCCTTCGTCAACATCCTGCCGGGCAAGGACGGCCTGGTGCACATCTCGCAGATCAGCGACAAGCGCATCGACAAGGTCACCGACGTGCTGCAGGAAGGCCAGGAAGTCAAAGTCCTGGTTCTGGACGTCGACAACCGCGGCCGCATCAAGCTGTCGATGAAAGACGTGGAAGCTGCCGAAGCTTCGGGCGTCTGATCGCAGCTGTAGCCAAGCGATAGAAGAGAGGGCCCCTTGCGGGCCCTCTTTTTTTGCCTGGACAATGGCGAACCGCCATCGTGCAAGGATATCGAGTCATGGACAAGACGCTCTGCCAGTACCACCCCGCCCAGCCCGCGACCTGGCACTGCGTGCCCTGCCAGCGCCATTTCGGCGACTGCTGCATTCCGCTCAATGCCGATGCCCCGGACGACAGCCCGGCCTGCCCGCTGTGCCGCAGCGAGCTGACCTTCCTCGGCGCCGCCAACACCGCCCAGCCTTTCTGGGAGCGGCTGCCGCAGTTCTTCGCCTACGGCCTGCAATCCAGTCCGCTGGCCTTCAGCGCCCTGCTGGCCCTGGCCGGCCTGTTCATGCCGCGCTCGCTGATCCTCTGGGTCGCCCTGCTGAGCGTCGCCACCAAATACTTCCACAGCGTGATCGAGGCCAGCAGCGAAGGCCTGCGCGAAGCGCCGAGCCTGGTCAGTGCCTTCGCCGGCGAAGGCTTCTCGCTGTTCATCAAGCAGATGGCGGTATTCCTCATCGCCCTGGGCGCGCTCTGGCTGGCCGCCGACTTCAACAGCGAGGCCATCTTCTGGATGGTGAATATCGCCATCATCCTGCTGCTGCCCGCCAGCATCATCCGCCTGGCCCTCGGCAAGGAACTGGGCGCCGCCCTGAGCCCTGACCAGGTGGGCGAGGTGATCAAGGCCATGGGCTGGCGCTACCTGATCCTCTGCGCCTTTCTCTTCATCCTCTGGCAGTCCCCCGGCTACGTCGCCTGGATGCTCTCCAGCGGCTTGCCAAAGGTGGTGCTGATGCCGGTGGCGACCTTCCTCTTCGGCTACTTCGGCGTGGTCATGTGCAGCATGATGGGCTACGCCGTGTTCCAGTATCAGGGCGCTCTGGGCTTCGCCATTGCCGAGGAGGGCGCCCAGCAGGGACTGCCCGAAACCGAGTGGCGCCGCCGCCGGGCCCTGGCCGAGGCCGAGATACGCCTGAAGGAAGGGCAGAGCGATGGCGCCCTGGAAACCCTGGGTAATGCGCTGCAGCGCGACCCTGATGACCTGCGCCTGAACGAGCGCTTCCATCAGTTGCTCTTCGGCCTCGGTATCCGCGAGCGCTGCCTGCATCACCTGGAGCACTACCTGCCGATGGCCGCCCGGCAGAACCCGGCGCTGGCCGCCACCGCGCTGCTCAACGCACGCCAGCTGAAGCCCGACTACCTGCCGGCCGATGCCCTGGTCTGCGAACAGGTGGCCGAGGCGCTGCTGGAACGTCACAAGGTGCGCGAAGGCCTGAGCCTGTTGCGCAACCTGCACCAGCGCTTCCCCGACTATCCGCACATCCCCCGCGCCTATCTGCTGGCGGCCCGCGGTTTCGCCGAGGGCCTGGGCCAGCTGGAGCCTGCGCAGAAGCTGCTGACCTTTGTCCGCGCCCGCTATCCGGCCTCGCCGCTGCTGGATCAGGTCAGTGCGCTGGAGGGCACCCTCGCCAGGCTGGATGGCGCCGGCCGCTAGGCTGTTTCGTCGTGCAGTCTGCATGCCCGCCTGGGGGCGAACTTGCAGACTGCAAGCAGACGGCTTCCTGGTCATTCTTCCATGTCATTGATTTGATTGGGGTTGTTTCTTCTCGGAAAGCTGGCACAGGCCTTGCGACATTCCTCCTGACCCTGCAGCCAGGACTTTGCTGCAGATGTTCTGGAGAGAAGAGGAGATCTACCTCATGAAACAGTCTTTCACTAAGTGGACCTTTGCCGCTGTCACTGCTACCGCCCTGAGCCTGCCGTTCGCGGCCGGCGTCTACGCAGAGACCAGCGGACAAACCCTGCTGGCAGCCAGCGACACCGTTCAGAAGGCCGAAGAGGCTGTCTCCGACACCTGGATCACCAGCAAGGTCAAATCCAGCTTCCTGGCTGACAAGAGCCTCAGCGGCATGGATATCAAGGTTGAGACCAACAAAGGCGTAGTCGCCCTGTCAGGCATGGTGAAATCCGATGCCGAGCGCGAGCTGGCCATCGACACCGCCAAGGGCATCAAGGGGGTGACCGCCGTGTCCGCCGATGGACTGAAGTCCGCCGAGTAACCCACTGAGCGGCCGGTTCATCCGCTGCCAGGCGACCCGGCCGCCGCATGAGGAGCACCCCATGAACACCGACATCATTCAAGGCAAATGGAGGCAGCTCAACGGTCGCATCAAGGAAAAATGGGGCGACCTGACCGATGACGATCTGGACGTGGCCGAAGGCCACAGCCAGTACCTGGTCGGCAAGCTGCAGGAGCGTTATGGCTGGAGCAGGGAGCGGGCGGAACAGGAAGTCCGCGATTTCAGCAGCCGACTCTGAAGGCCGTAAGGGAAAGCCCCGCAATCGCGGGGCTTTTTCGTGTCAACGCGCCAGGTGCTGCTGGTAGAGCGCCAGTTGGCGGGTTTGCTCTGCATCGGGGAAGGTCCGGCGCAGGTATTGGCCGAGTTCGCCCACGCCGCGCAGGTCCTGGCGCTGACCCAACTGCTTGGCCAACTGCAGCGTCAGCCCGGGCAATTGGGCGGGAGCCGGGTTCGCCTGGCTCAGGCGGCGCCAGGGTCCCAGGGCGCGGCTGCTGTCGCCGGCCTTGAGCAGCCGTTGCAGCAGGTGCAACAGGATGGTGGGGTGTTGCAGCAGGCGTTGCTGCGGATCGGCCACATCATCCGCCAGCTTCTGCAGCAAGGGCAGGGCTGCTGGCTGTTCCGGGAGGCTGAACAGCTGCTTCAGCACCGCGCCCAGCAGGGCCTTGTCCTGGCGGCTCTTGGCCAGTGGATAAAGGCGTTCCAGCAGGGCCAGGCGGCCGGGATAGCGTTGCAGCAGGTCCAGCCCGCGGGGCGCGGCCTGGTCGAGGGCGAAGCGGCCGATCAGCTGATCGAGAGCGGCCAGTTCGCGCTTGAAGGGGGCATCCGGGTCCTCCTTGTTCAGGTACGCCTCGTCCACCTTGATGAAGCCCGTGCCGCGCAGTAGCCAGGTGGCGAGGAAGCCGAAGGCCAGGCCGCCGAGGTGGGCGTAGTAGTTCACGTGGTCGTTGGCCAGCAGCACCCCGTACAGTTCCTTGCCGAGCCAGGCGGGGAATATCCACAGGGCCGGCGCCTTGAAGTAGCCGATCAGCGGGCCCAGCCAATAGAAGAACTTGATCCTGCGCAGGCCATAGACGCCGATGGTCATGCCCATCAGCCCCGAGACCGCGCCCGAGGCGCCGATACCCGCCACCCAGCCCGGGTCCAGGGCCCACCAGAGCAGGTGCGAGGCCAGCCCGCTGGCCAGGTAGAGGCCGAGGTAGACCCAGCGGCCGAGCGCCGCTTCCAGGGCGAAGCCGCAAATGAACAGGAAGATCATGTTGCCCAGCAGGTGGTCGAAGCTGCCATGCAGGAACATGGCGCCGAACAGCCCCTGGACGCTGAACTTGTTGGGAATGAAACCGAAGCGCTGGCTACTGATCCTGTCGCGCGCCCCCTCGGCTTTCTGGCGCGCCTGCTGCCAGGTGGAATCGGCCTGGTAGGCCGGCGAGCGGTGCACCCGGTCCTCGAATTCCAGGTCACGCAGGATGATCGCCGCCAGGTCCTGGCGGCGCATGGCGTCGACGGCACGGCGCTGGTCGGCGTCGAACTTCTCGCGCTCCACCAGGTGCTCGATGAACTGGGCGCGCTCGCGATTGAGCAGGCCGCCGTCCAGATAGAGTTTCCGGGCTTCTTCGGCCCGCTGCTGGTCGCCGCTCTGGTAGCCGATGTAGATCAGGGTGTTGAGCAGGATCAGCAGCAGGGTGATGACCGGCGGCCGCCGCCAGTCCAGTGGTTGCTCGGCGGGGAGGATGATCATGGCGCGCCGCTCAGTTGCGTTTGCTGTCCACGTTGCTCAGGCGGCCGCCGATGAACTCCAGGTAGTGGTACATGCCGTTGGTCGGGCCGTAGACCCACTCTTCCGTCTGCATTTCCTGGCGCCCGCTGCGGGTTTCCGAGTAGCCGATGAAACTGCGCGAGGCCGGTTCGCCGCACTTGCGCAGCACCTCGACGCTGCGGTCGCCAAGGCTGACCAGCTTGCTCTCGCAACGGAAGGTGCTGGCGCCCGCCTCAAGGGCCAGGAGGAGGGTGGCCGAGACAATGCAGACGAGGGCTTTCATGGGGTTGGCATCCTTTCCAAGGTGGAGGGCACTGAGCCTAGCATTCCGCCCGAGCGGCTGTCAGTTGCCGCGCTTGCTCTCGATATTGCGCAGGCGATTGCCCTCGAAACGAAGGAACTGGTACATGCCGTTGCGCGGACCGTAGACCCATTCTTCCACCAGCACTTCGTTGCGCTGGCGATACGTGTCCACCACTTCCTTGTAACCGAGGGCGTTACGGCTGACCGGTTCGCCGCACTTGTCGAGCACTTCGCTGGTGGTGTCGTCGAGGCTGATCAGGTCGTTGTTGCAACGCAGGGTGGAGGAGGCGTGGGCATTGCCCAACGCCAGGAGCAGGGGCAGGCAGAGGAGGGCGCGAAATTTCACGGGGCAATCCTGGAGGTGGAACAAGCGTACAGCCTACACCAGGGGTCCTGGCGCGTCAGCGGCTGCGCCGGGTCTCGATGCGTACCAGGCGGTTGCCCTCGAAGGTGAGGATGCTGAGCATGCCGTTGTTGGGGCCGTAGACCCATTCCTCGACCGTGAACTCGCGCCGGTCGTAGGAGCCCAGGGTGTAGCCGACCTGGTCGCGATGCACCGGCTCACCGCATTTCTGCAGGACTTCGAAGGTGCGGTCGCCGAGGCTGATCAGCTTGCTGCCGCAACGCATGGTCTCGGCCCCGGCCGGGGTGGCCAGGGCGAGCGCCAGCAGGGCTGACGGCAGCATGCGCATGGGGCCTCCTACTCGCTGTCGAGGTGCAGCGGGGTGATCACCTCACCAGCCTGATTGGGGTCGACCAGGCTGACGTCCAGCAGGAATATGCGTTCGTCGGCAAGGCCGCCGCGCTCCACCAGGTAGTCCTTGATGCTGGCCGCGCGGGACTGCCCCAACTGGCGCAGCAGCAGGTCGCTCTGCGCCCAGGAGGCCAGCACCGCCTCACGCAGCTTGGCGGTGCGCGGTTCGCTGTCCAGTTCGGCCCATTCGGCCGGCGGCTGCTGCTTCAGGCGGCTGCGGTAGATGCCTTCCAGCATAGGCCCTTTCTCGTCGTCCGGAACCTCCAGTTGGCTGGCTTCGGCCGGTACCTTGTCGCCCCGGCGCTGGGCGATCTTGTAGTAGGTGCTCTGGTATTCGCGCTCCAGGCGCTGCTCGGCGAGCAGCGGGCCGTCGGCGGCCTTGGCACTGGCGCCTTCCACTTCCAGGCGCAGGGCAGGACGCTTCTTGAGGGCTTCTGCCAGGGTGTCCAGGGACTTCTGCGCCTCGGCATCCAGATCGCTGCTGCCGGCCTTGAAGGGCACTTGGCCGAGGTCTTCGCTGCTGCCGCCCACCAGGCCGGCGACGAAGTTGAAGGGCGCCTGCACCGCACGCAATATCAGATTGCGCAGGGTCTGCCAGACGATGGGGGCCACGCTGAACTGCGGGTCGTTGAGGTTGCCGGCCACTGGCAGCTGGATGTCGATCTTGCCCTCGGTGTCCTTGAGCAGGGCGACCGCCAGACGCACCGGCAGGTCCACGGCATTGGGGCTCTTGACCTGTTCGCCCAGCTGCAACTGCTCCAGCACCAGGTGGTTCTCCGCCTTCAACCGGCCCTTCTCGATCTGGTAGTGCAGGTCGAGGTTCAGCCGGCCCTTGCGGATACGGTAGCCGGCGAACTTGCCGGAGTAGGGCGTCAGGGTGGTCAGCTCGACGCGCTTGAAGCTGGTGGCGATGTCCAGTTTCTCCAGCGGCGAGAAGGGGTTCAGGCTGCCCTTGATGCTCACCGGCGCGTACCTGTCGACCCGCCCCTTGACGTCGACGCTGGCCGGCTGCGGGTTGCGGTTGTCGATGCTGCCGATGGTGCCGCCGAGCTGCTGGATCGCCGTGGCGAAGTCGGGGCGCAGGGTGAGGT
>RCUT01001015.1_pt1 | contig 13758 bp, 9 predicted proteins | sample 2166171 | NCBI WGS metagenome assembly RCUT01 (sample SAMN09932757, study PRJNA488358) | compost metagenome | isolation source: compost soil in 4-hydroxybenzoic | place: Germany: Experimental Botanical Garden
ACCTACTATGGGTCTCAACTGCTGAACCTTTTCACCGTTCTTGAAGGTTTCAATTGTCCCGTTTTTATAATCATAAATGATCCGGTACCCTTTTTCAACATCTGTACTGTTCTTGATTGGAGGATTCTTTTTTGTTTGAGCGTAAACTTGAAAACTGAGCAGCATAAAAAGAATGGGTAGAAGAGATTTCATGTAATTTTTGCTAATTAAAATTTCCTATAACTGTATACAATTTACTATGGGTTAAAAATAATTATATTCCTGAAGGAGACAATACTCATATTTAGGTAAAATGAAATTTTCTTAATTGCAATCTGTTAATCCATTATTTTAACCAGCATATTGATTTTGCTATCCCAACTGATGAGATTCAATACAACACCAAATTTTTGTTATGACTTTATTGATTAGATCAACAATATTACTGAGCTTCTTATTCTCTAACACCTGCACCTATGCTCAAATTAGTGACACACCGTCAAATGCATATTATAGACAAAAAAGCATCGCCATAATTAGAGAAATGGCCATAAATTTATACACCCCAAACGGTTGGGTTAATGACAAGGAACATCTGTTTTCAAAAGAAGAAGAAAAAAACTTGATAGTATAATTACTGCATTCGAAAAAGAAACGACCATTGAAATTGCCATTGTCACAATCGATTCACTACATGCCTCAAAAGAAAAGTTTGATGATTTTACATTAAGGATTGCTAATAAGTGGGGTGTAGGAAAACAGGATAAAAATAATGGTATCTTAATAGGACTCTACGTAAAGGAATGTCATACATCGTTTCAGATGATCTCAGTTCACATCGTTCATTATCGGCAAATGGTGTTAAGCTGCTTATAATTGATGGTGAATTCTTAAGACTGATGAATGAATAATGGTATGCAAAGAGTACCAAAGTAAAGCCCCCTAAGTCTACCATGCACTCAAGCTTATCTATAATGCTCAAAAAAACTTTGCGTCATAGCGCCTTAGCGGTTTTCACCCTTTATTATATTTATTCCTGTATTCAACCGGAGCTAATCCAGTTAACTTCTTAAAAATGGTTCTGAATGCTTTTACATCGCTATAACCAACATCAAACATAACTTCATTAATGTTTTTGCGGCTATTTTCGAAGCTGCGTTTTGCCGCCTCCACTTTTACCCGTTGCTGATATTCAACCGGCCGGTTTCCGGTGGCCTTTATAAATCGACGATCAAAGTTGCGTCTACTGATTGCAAAATCATTCGCCAAGTTTTCAAAAGATATTTTATCCTTGAAATTACTTTCAATCACAGATTGTGCTTTTATCACTATTTCATCATTATGATCTTTTTGCCCGGTAAAAATAGAGAATGCCGATTGGCTATCTCTGTCAATATCGATCTGAAATAGCTTTGAACAATAAATAGCCGTTTCACGGTCATAATACTTTTCAACTAAATACAAAAGAAGGTTAAGAAATGAAAAAGCGCCTCCGTTAGTGTAAATACCATGTTCGTCGGTTATTAATCCTCCACTTAATAAATTCACTTTAGGAAATTTCTTTCTAAAAACATCTTCAGTGATCCAATGTGTTGAGCATTTTCTGTTATCCAACAAACCTGAGGCAGCCAGCAGAAATGCGCCTGTACAAATGGTAGCTATTTCAGTTCCTTCTTTATACTTTTCTATCAACCAATCAATAATATCCGGGTTAAGCTTAATAGCTTTATCATAATTATGATCTAAGGAAGGAATAACAATTAGATCGACCTTATCCAAATCGACAATATTAACCTGAGTTTTTACAGAGAACAATCCTTCATCAAAGTCAACCTTTTTGGCAGTACCAGCCAACTGAATATTAAAAACCTGCTTATTATGCATCCTTTTATAATAATCATTTGCACGGGAAAATAATTTATGAGATCCGGCAATACTGCTGATATTATTCTGCCCATTGGGAACCAAAATAACTAACTCTTTCATCGACTTTTTTCTTTAAAGATACCATATAAGTTTGTCCAAATCCACCCCTTAAATAGTCTATTTTACACACACCAACTAACCTGTTTTGTTAGATAAATTAGTTCTTCTAAAATTTACTACAATGAAAGAGAATTTTAAAAAGAGCATTAGTGTCGGCAACAGTCCACATGATGTATTTAAGTACCTTACTACCGGTATTAAGGATTGGTGGAGTGATGGACTCTCAGGCAATTCAGAAACAGTAGGAGATGAATACAGGATCTGGTTTAACGGAACAAAGAAAAGAATGCGGGTTACTGATATTATTCCTGACAAAAAAGTGGTTTGGTTATGTTTAGAAGCATACATTGACCATGATCTTCCTGCAAGAAATGAATGGGAAGGCACAAAAATGATTTGGGATATTGACTCCGATGGCTCAACTACCACCTTAACTCTCACTCATGAGGGTTTAACACCAGACTTTTATTGCTATGAGGTATGCAGTGCAGGATGGAACCATTTTTTAGATAGCTTGTATCAGCTTTTAACAACAGGTGTTGGAAAACCACATATTAATAAAGTACAACAGGAAGCTAGTTAAAAAAGCAAGTTGACCTGAAAATGCCTGCATATCTGCAGGCATTTTTTACGCATTTACCCCCTTTATCTGTCGCTATATCACTCACATTAAAGAGAACTGTCGTTTAAATTTGTATAAAGATGGTTATACTCAAAACGATTAGTTATGGAAAAGTTAAAAATCGATAATGACATTAAGGTGTTTTATGTAACTGCTGATTCATTTCCGGATGGTATTTTACCAGCACATCAAAAACTTCATAAGATGATTCCGTATAGTACAGACCGAAAATATTTCGGAATCTCCCGGCCAGAAAATGGCTCAGGCATCGTGTACCGTGCTGCAGCTGAAGAAATGACTCCCGGCGAGGCTGAAAAGTTAAACCTGGAATCACTGGTCTTAAAAAAAGGCAATTACATCAGTGAAACACTAAGAGACTATGCGAAAGACATTTCAAGTATTAGTCGCACTTTTAATGAATTACTATCACAACCGGGTTTAGATCCGCAAGGCTATTGCGTTGAATGGTATATTAATAATACCGATATGAAATGTATGATAAGACTAGAAGAATAATAGAATCACGCAAAGACGCAAAGGATTATTTAATACTGTTGGCGTCTTTGCGTGAGCTTTTTCTTCTTATGCAAGTACTTCGATCTTCTTAAATTTCTTCGTACTCGAAAACTCTAACACGCCTTGTTCATCGATTGCAAAACGTTTTATTTCGACACCGTCTACCTCAATGTGTCTTACCTTAAATGGTAAGCCGTAAATAGTATGCTGGTATTTCTCGTAACGTGGAGTATACAAACCTTCCATCTTTTGCTCCATTGTAAAACTGCCGTTGCTGCCTTTCACCCTAAAAGTTTTCTCAAGGTATATATCCTGCTTATAGGCAAAAGTATCACCATGATCTTCGTATAGTAAGGAGGTTGCTTCCTTATCTGTATACCAAGTTTTCAGGAACATCACTTCCGGTTCAAACTCGCCTACATATTGCATTACCGGAGCCTCGGGTATTACCGATCCTGCCTTTACAAAAATAGGCATACTATCAAGTGGAGAACTAATTACAAACTCCTTCCCACCCTTATATTTTTGCTGTGTCCAGTAATTATACCACGTACCATTTGGCAAATACACTTTGCGATTAACCGCTCCTGCTTCTAATATCGGACATACCAATATCTTTTCACCAAACGTAAATTCATCTTCACGGTAATGATTAATGTGAATCTCTGGCTCTAACATTACTACTGGACGCACAACTGGCAAATGGTATTTATGGTGTTGCCAAAATGCCGAATACAGATAGGGCAGTAACTTATAGCGTAACTCAATAAATTTACGACAGATGGTTTCATAAGGTTCCCCGAATGACCATGGTTCGCGCTCCCGTGTATCTCCTGCGGAGTGGGCACGCATGAGCGGAGTGAATACCCCCAATTGAATCCAACGGGTAAATAACTCACCATCAGGCTCGCCGGTAAAACCGCCAATATCGGTTCCGCAGAATGAAATACCAGAGATACTCAAACGCTGACACATAATGTTAGCCAACTTCAAATGTTCCCATGAAGCAACGTTATCGCCTGTCCACACAGAAGAATAACGCTGTACGCCAGAATAACCTGCACGTGTTATGGTAAACGGACGCTTATTCTTTTGGAGTTTACTTAAACCTTCATAAGTAGCTCTCACCATTTGCATTCCGTATACATTATGCGCCTTCCGATGCGATCCTCTATGGTGATCAAAATTATGGCGAACATCATCAGGGAATGATCCTGAACCAAAAACTGCAGGCTCATTCATATCATTCCACACACCATCTACACCCGTTTCTACAAGTTCTTTAAATAGCCCCCCCCACCAGGTACGTACCTTTGGGTTGGTAAAATCAGGAAATTGGCATCTTCCCGGCCAAACATTTCCTTCCATAAAATAATCATCGCACCTTCTGCAGAAATAATTATTGGCTTTTCCTTCTTTGAATACCCAATAATTATCGTCGACTTTAATACCCGGATCTATGATAACCACTGTTTTAAACCCGATATCCTGTAGGCCATCCAACATTTGTTTGGGATTAGGAAAATAGGTATTATTCCAGGTAAAGCACCGGTAACCATTCATATAGTCAATATCCAGGTAAATTGCATCACAAGGAATTTTCTTTTCTCTGAATGTTCGGGCAATACTTTTAACTTTTTGGTCGGGATAATAACTCCACCTGCACTGATGGAACCCCAATGCCCACATTGGGGGCATTGCATGGGTTCCGGTAAGATGTGAATATCGTTTTACTACATCAATCATTTGCGGACCATGGATATAGTAATAGTTCAGCTCACCTCCATCCGACCAAAAACTGGTTCGATCCTTACGTTCTACCGCAAAATCATAATGTGTTTTAAAAGTATTATCCGAGAAAATACCATAACTACGACCTTCGTTAAGACCTATATAAAAAGGAATACTCCTATATAAAGGATCTTGGTTTTTAGCAAATGCATAGGTATCCGTATTCCAAAGAACGAGACGCTTACCCCGAAGATTAAATTCCGTTGGCTTATCCCCCATCGCATAAAAGTCTTCCGTATCCGTACAAACTTTACTGCAATAAACATAATAACCACCAAATTGTACATTTTCTTCGTAATGCATTGGTCTGGCATCTTCATTCATCACCCGTCCTTTTTCATCCAGAAATGAAATCAAGAAAGTTTCTTTGGCGATGGAACAAGTTACCTTCGGAGTAGAGATCAGGTATTCATGAGGAGTTTCTTTTATCACAACTGAAGTGATCTCATGCGCAAACTCTTGTAACGCGTAAGAAAAATCGGCAAGAAAAGTTCCCTGAGGAGCCATTCGCACACGAATAATTTCATCACTAATTACTGAAATCTGAACTTTTGAAGAACCGTCGGAGAATACAAAACGGTTGCCATCGGTTACATAATTTTTAACCGATTTGAGGTATTGCTTGGTAACAGGGCCTACTGTTACTATTGGATTATTGAGGAATTTTTCCTCCTCTATATGATCGTTTTGGTCTGAAACTTTCAACTCCGGATCAATCATGTTGCTTAAGTCAGTGTAGTTATCCATAATCAGCCGGTTTAGTAATCACTTATTTTCTGTTCAACAAATTCCTGTCCAGAAAAATGATATTTAGTGTAAATATAACACTTTGATCACTTAAACAACTTGCCGATAAAAAATTACAGTCATCTTAAGATAACAAAATGATCGGAAACCAGGTATGGTTAGGCGAAGTTTTCCAATGAATAAAGATCTTCTAAACTCATGACTCCTAATGAAGGAACAACCATGTGCGCATTTTTCAACATAATATCGGAGCCAATTCCAATGGAGCGCATACCTGCATTATGTGCCGCTTGAATGCCAGAAATAGCATCTTCAAATACGATACAATTTTCGGGATCAACATTCAATTCTCTTGCCGAACGCAAAAAAATATCCGGATTTGGTTTACTTCTGTTTACTGTATTTCCATCAACTAATGCATCGTAAACGGTATCGAGTTTTACTCTCCTTAAAATAATTCCTGCGTTTTTACTAGCGGAGGCTATCGCTACTTTTAAACCCGACTCTCTTGCAGCTTGAATAAATTCGGCTGCACCGGGTAAAATTTCATGTTCGTCCATTTTTTGAACATACTCCAAATACCAGTTATTCTTTTTCTCAGCCAAATCATATAACTGATCTGCCGACACAGAAACACCGCCAATGCTGAGGATTATTCGCAAACATTCCATACGACTAACACCTCTTAATTGTTCGTTATCAGCTTCGGTAATGTCAAAACCTAACTCATTGGTTAAACGTTTCCACGCCAGGTAATGGTAGTTGGAGGTATTCACAATAACCCCGTCAAGGTCAAAAATGCAGGCTTTGATGGGTGCCATAATATTTAGGGATTGGTTTGGTTTTCAATATCGGCAACAATTAGTTAAATAACAATAACTAATTTCATTTAAATGAATCTTTTGAATGCATTAAAACAAAACAGGTTATCTCTTTGGAGAGATAACCTGTTTGTTTTATCAATTAATATGATTCTTTACTTGTTCTTATAGATTATATCCCAATGAGATATAGCCCATTGCACCAACTGTTGGGTTACCCCATGATTGGATGTATGATTTATTAAGAAGGTTTGAAGCACCGACTTTTACTGTTGTTTTAGCTTTAGGGAAAGCTTTGCTAATTTGAGCATCTAAAGTTCCGTAAGATGGAATGTAGCTACCATTTGCAGCTTGTAAGTTAACACCTACAAAAGTTGATTGCCAGATAAAGTCATCTTGCCATCTGTAAGTAATGTTAAAGCCAAAGTTTGACTTAGCAATATTACGGTTGCCTACATATATATTATAACGGAATTCAGGAGTATTGTATTCAGCATACATTCCGCCTAAATCTGATTCGTTGGTAAGTTTATTGTAAGAAACGTTTCCGCCAATAACAAAGTTAGAAGGTAATGAATAATCAAGCCCTAAAGCCCAGCCCCAAGTTTTAATGGTTTTATCATTATTAACTGGGAATGAGAATACATTCTGTTGAGTTGGGCTTACAGGTTGAATTACCACCTGAGTTCCGATGAAGTTTTTGTAATCGCTCTTATAAACATAAGCATCAACCAATAACTTTCTATTAATTAACGCTTTATACCCAATTTCGTATGAAATTACTTTTTCAGGATTAAAGTCTTTGAATTGATATTGTTGAGGAGTACCTGCCTGAACAGACTCTAAAGAGTAAACCGTACCAGTATTTAAACCATAACGCTCGCGCAAGAATGGCAAACCACCAATTAAGTGAGCTTGTGGAGTATTTAGATCGATATATTGGTTTTGAGTAGTTGGAATACGGAATCCAGTTTGGTATGAAGCTCTGATGTTATGATCTTTAGCTACAGTTAATACTGCTGATAAGCGTGGAGAAAACTGACCTTTAAAGTTCATATTTTTATCATAACGCAATGAACCAGAAAGTTTCAACTTGTCATCCAGTACTTTCTTTCCTAATTGAATATATGCACCCCATTCTTTAATGTTAAATTCATTACCACTATCGTCTAATGCGAACAACGTTTTCTCCGAGTTAAGGTCATAAACTCGGTAGTTTGCACCAACCAACATCTCCATGAATGTAATTTCTTTCATGAAATTGTACATTCCTTCGAGTTGATATAAATTGGTTTTATCAGCAAAACGAGCTCCAACACCACTTGCATCTCCAGGAATCGCTTTCTCACGAATAGTATTTGCTGCTGCTTCATAAGCATCAGTACCGGGCATCAAACGATTTCTATCTGCATAACCACGAGCAAGAGTATTAAAATTACCCGAATTATTTTTAGCGGCCTGACTTGCAGCTTGGTAAGCTGCTTCAGGAGTTTGACCACTCGCCATCGCTTGTTGGAAAACACCAGCAAAAGTTGTAAATGCACCAGGTACTGCTGGACTTCCTCCTTGTGCTGGAATACCGCCCGCATAAATGCCAAAATATTCTGGGAACCATTGTTGGCGACTTGGGCTATAGGCTTCGTTAATACCTTGCCCAAGAGTACCTGAGGCATAACTATCACCTGCACGTTCCTGGGTTGTATAAGCACGTACATAGAAATTACTTCCTTTTACTTCTGCTTTATACTGGCCCATTTTAAAGTTTTTGATTGAATAACGATCCGCTCCAGTATATACAGTTGTTCCTGTACCGTAACTACCTTGAAGGAATGCTTCAACATTATCATTAATTCGATAATGCAACGCAGCATTAAACTTCATGTTTTTAGTATCATAATCAGTTAGATCTCTTTCCATATATCCGGTTCTTGAGACATTTGTTTTGTCTCTCGACGGCATGAAACCATTATAGATCATTTCTGGAGTTAATGTACCACCTGTTGCAGTTGAAAGTTGTTGTACTCCCATTCCTAATGGGTTATTAGGAGTTAAAGCTGCTGGTTTTAATGCATCATACATATTTGTGAATATTTCATCACCATAAGTGTTTACACCATTATAACCAGGGTTAGAAGCTCTGTTTCCACTGTTTAGATCAAATCCGTTAAACATACTTTGATCACGAAAATCATTGGCCTGCCAGTCATCAGCTCCTAACATGGCAAAATTCAATTTAAAAGCGAATTTATTGTTAAAAGCATGGGCAAAACGTAATGCAACGTCGTAGTATGGAGTATTGGTTTTAGATCTGCTTGATTCGCTTTGCATTCCACCTTTTACCAAAGCGCTAAAACCTTGATAATTAAATGGATTTTTGCTGTTCAATAATACGATACCATTAATTGCGTTTGGACCATACAGAGCTGAAGCTGCTCCTGGAATTAATTCCGCATTTTCAAGATCAAGTTCTGTGATACCAACGATGTTACCTACTGAAAAGTTTAAGCCAGGTGCCTGATTATCCATACCATCAATCATTTGCACCATTCTTGTATTGCCATTAGCATTAAAACCACGAGTATTAACCGATTTAAAGGTTAAACTCTGGGTGCTCATTTCAACACCTTTCAGGTTTGCTAATGCATCATAAAACGAGGGTGCTGGAGCCGATTTGATGGCTTGTAAGCCCATCTTTTCAATCGAAACCGGCGATTCTAATATTTTTTCCTCCACGCGTGATGCAGCAACTACCACTTCCTGTCCTAATACAGCATCTGGTTCTAATTCAATATCAATTTTGCCAGGTGCACTTACGGTAACTTCCTGTGTTTTATAACTCAGGTACGTAACCACTAATACGAAGGGTGTTGGAGTGTTTGTTTTAAGTGTGAATTCACCTTTTCCGTCGGTAGCCGTTCCACTGTTTTTTCCTTTAATCATAAGCGTCACCGCGGGAAGTGTTTCCTTGGTGGCCTTGTCTCTCACGGTACCCGTTACTGTTACAGCCGACTGTGCAAACGCTACAATCTGGAATAACAATAGCAAGCCCGTCACCATCAAAATTCTTTTGTAGTTCTGTTTCATAAATAATAAATAGGTTTCAAATTGGTCTTAGGGTTCTAAGATATTAAAAAAAGGAATAATGCAATTTTTTTTTATGCTTGCAGAAGAATTTAGTTATCAACATCTGCACATTTTTAATATAGTGTTTTGATAAACAAAAAATGTTCATAATATTATTTCTTCAACCAATTATTTAACCGAATAATGAAAATAGCAAAAGCAGTAATTATGCTGGGCGTTTCGGGTGCACTGTTCTATATAATGAATAACAAAACAGGTCCGGTGCCCCCATTAGGTAGTTTTTTAAGCCCCTATACAGGGTTTTGGCAAAACGCAGAAAAAAAGTCAATGCCCAATGAACAGAACCTTTCTTTACCTGGAGTAAAAGAAGAAGTAAAGATCATGTACGACGAAAATAGGATCCCTCATATTTTCGCTAAAAATGATTATGATGCCTACTTTGCTCAAGGATATGTTACCGCCAAAGACCGTTTATGGCAAATGGATTTTCAAACCCGTTTTGCGGGAGGAAGAATTTCAGAGGTAGTTGGAGAAAAGGCGATTGAATTGGACCGGTATAAAAGAAGAACAGGAATGATGTATGGGGCTGAACAATCCCTAAAAGGAATGATGGAAAACCCTAAGAGTCGGATGGTAGTTGAAGCTTATACAGCAGGTATCAATGCCTATATTACTTCTCTTTCTCCAAAAGATTACCCGATCGAATTCAAGATTTTAGATTATAAACCGGAAGATTGGACACCGCTGAAATGTGCTTTGTTATTGAAACAAATGACTTCAACATTAGCCGGAGGCTCTGATGATTTCTATTTAACAAACATCCTGAAGCAATATGGGCCCGATATAGTAAAAGACTTGTTCAGGGATTATCCATTCCGTGAAGATCCAATTATTCCTGTAGGTACAAAATGGGAGTTTAATGCACTAAAAGTACCTACCCCCTCACAAAGCTTTTTAGCGTTGATGACAGATTCAATTCGTCCTCAGGAAAAAATTGAAGGAATTGGCAGCAACAACTGGGCTGTTTCAGGTAGTAAAACTGCAACAGGCATGCCTATTCTCGCTAATGACCCTCACCTTGATCTTACATTACCTTCAATTTGGTACCAAATCCAGATCGTTACTCCTACTGTAAATGTGTATGGTGTTTCATTACCAGGATCTCCGCATGTAATAATTGGATTTAACAAAGATGTTAGCTGGGGTGTTACCAATGTGGATGCAGATGTACTAGATTGGTACCAGGTAAAATTCAAAGACAATAAGAAAGAAGAATACTGGTTCAACAATAAATGGAATAAGGTTACCAAGCGCATTGAAACAATTGGTATAAGAGGTGGAAAAAGCATAATTGACACGGTTCTTTATACTCATCAAGGACCGGTAACTTACATTGCACCACAAAAACCTTTTAATGATAACATTCCGGTTGGAACGGCAATGCGTTGGATTGCTCATGATAAATCAGATGAGCTTTCGACTTTCTATAAACTAAATCGTGCTAAAAATTATACTGATTACCGTGAGGCTTTGAAATTATACACAGCCCCGGCTCAGAATTTCGTATTCGCAGATAATGAAAACGATATTGCGATAACTCCAAATGGAAAGTATCCATTAAAATGGAAAGATCAGGGCAAATTTGTACTTGATGGTTCTGACCCACAAAATGATTGGCAAGGATGGATCCCTGCTGAACAAAACCCGACTGTTAAAAATCCAACCAGAGGATTTGTGAGCTCAGCTAATCAATCCAGCACTGATCCTACTTATCCGTATTATCTCAACTGGGAGTTTGCTCCTTATGAAAGAGGTACCCGAATTAATCAACGTTTGGCAAAAATGAACAATATCACCATTGATTCGCTCCGTAATTTACAGAATGATAATTACAGCGTTCATGCCGAAAACGTCCGAACAACAATGTTATCATTATTGGATCAAAGTCAGCTATCTAAAAAAGAAGAGATTGAAAGTTACACGTTGGTAAATAACTGGAACAACTATTACAATGCAAATGAAATAGCCGCTACCGTATTTGAATTATGGTACAATGAGCTGCGAGATGCAATTTGGGCCGATGAATTTACCGGAAAGGGAGGTGTGATGCGTTACCCTTCACGAGATAGGACTGTTCAAATAATATTAAATGAACAAAACGCTCGTTGGGTTGATAATATCAATACGCCTAAAAAAGAAACGCTGACAGATCTGATAACTGAAAGCTATAAAAAAGCAATTGATAGTCTTACCAAAAAATACGGTACAATGGGAGATAATTGGCAATGGGGAAAAGTAAAAAACACCTATGTACCACATTTGGCAAAAATTCCTGGTTTTAACAGCAAACGTTTATTTAATGGAGGCAGTAAGGCTTCTGTAAATGCATTGAGTGAACATAACGGTCCATCATGGAGAATGGTTGTTCAATTAGGCAAAAATGTTAAAGCTTTTGGAGTTTATCCTGGTGGACAATCCGGTAATCCCGGAAGCTGGTATTATGACAATATGATTGATACCTGGTCTGATGGAAAACTTAACGAATTGGTTTATTTGTTGAATCCTACAGATAAGGATAAAAGAATATTATCTACATTAACAATTAAAAAATAAAATTAAATTTTATGATATTTTTCTTAATATTAATAATCTGTGCTATTTTGCAATTCTTCTTGCCTTGGTGGATAATTATGGTGGCGCCATTTATTATTGCTATTTGGAAAGGAGAGCGAGCCGGAAAAAGTTTTTTAGCTGGTTTTGCGGCAGTGTTCATTACTTGGTTATGCTATAGTTTATTTATTCACTTTAGCACCGGAGGAATTTTAACTGGAAAAGTAGCCGAAATGCTAACAGTAAAATCACCAATGGTTCTAATCCTGGTTACCTCCATCGTAGGTGGATTAGCTGCTGGAACTGCTGCCTTAACAGGTTACTTCTGTAAAGTTGCTTTAAAAACAGATAAAAAGTAATGAGGAACCGAACAATATTGTTCGGCATTAATTTGCAACCCTAATCGTTTATATACCATCAGCCTCCTTGTTTATCTTGGGGGCTGAATTTTTTTAAAGATTTGGGTTCATTACCTTTGTTGCGTGAACAAACCCGCATACTCCGATATTTTTTCAATTAATAACACAGAGGCATTTGACAAGTTAAGTCTCTCTGTTTTTGCTTACCAAGCAGAAACTAATCCTGTTTACAAGGAATATTTACAGCACCTTAAGATTGTTCCTAATTCTATTAAACGTTATTCAGATATACCCTTTTTGCCAATTAGTTTCTTTAAAACGCATGAAGTTATTACGGAAATTCAGCAAGCAGAAATAGTTTTTAGTAGTTCTGGAACAACAGGAATGATCCAAAGCAGGCATCTCGTAAGTGACGTTTCAGTTTATACAGAAAGTTTTACCAAGGCATTTGAATGCTTTTATGGCCAACCGTCTGACTATTGTTTTCTTGCTTTACTTCCCTCCTACCTGGAGCGTGAAGGATCATCATTGATCTTAATGATTGAGGACCTGATTAAATTATCGGGCCATGAAAAAAGCGGCTTTTTCCTCCATAATCATGAAGATCTTTATCAGGCAATTTTGGAACAGGAGAACAATGGACAGAAAACCATATTAATAGGCGTTACCTATGCCCTGCTTGATTTTATTGAGAAATACCCAATGAAGTTAAAGCACACTATTGTAATGGAAACAGGTGGTATGAAGGGCAAACGTAAAGAAATGGTGCGGGAAGAATTACACGATATATTACAACAAGGATTTGGGGTTAGTGAGATCCATTCGGAATATGGTATGACTGAATTGCTTTCACAAGGCTATTCCGATGGCAAAGGTATTTTTCGCTGCCCACCATGGATGAAAGTATTAACACGTGATACGAATGATCCACTTACATTAACTTCTCAAACCCAAACTGGCGGTGTAAACATTATTGACCTTTCTAATATTAACTCTTGCTCATTTATTGCAACTCAAGATCTGGGGAAGGTTTATCAGGATGGCTCTTTTGAGATATTAGGCCGTTTTGATAATAGCGATATCAGGGGATGTAATTTATTGGTACAATAATAAATTAACCACAATTAACAAAAAGCCTTTTAGCTTCTGTGGCTAAAAGGCTTTTTTATTTTGCTTTTGCAAGCAATACTTTGGAATATTAATTATTTAACACTCCATTCTTTCTAAAACCTATAATTTCAAA
>RCUT01001018.1_pt1 | contig 13726 bp, 12 predicted proteins | sample 2166171 | NCBI WGS metagenome assembly RCUT01 (sample SAMN09932757, study PRJNA488358) | compost metagenome | isolation source: compost soil in 4-hydroxybenzoic | place: Germany: Experimental Botanical Garden
TCGTCGTCGCCAGCAGCGCCGCCGCCCTCGTTCAGTGAGCGGACTTATAAATCCATCACCTCAAACAAGTCAACAGCACAAATCACAAAAAATAAGAAAATCATTCAACATATTGATTTTTAAAGATAGTTTGCGGCAATTCATGAAAACTGGCGGATTTCCGTGCTTTCCCGTCTAGCGCCCGATGCGGCCGCGCTTTTTCGCTAACAGGAGGATCCCGCCTTTGCTGATTTCAGTCGGAGGAAGGACTGAAGCGGGCGACCAGGGCATGGGCATTGCCGGGATAAGAGAAGCGCACATAGGTGACGGCACCGGAGTTGCTCCAAGTTCGCCGCTCCACCACAAGACAGGCCTGCCTGTCGGAGATACCCAGCAGACGGGCAATCTCCTTAGAGGCTATTTCAGCGCTGATCCGGTGTTCGGCATTGCTCCACGGAACATGGCCAAGCAGCCAGGGACCGGGCGCGATCTCGGTGAAATCGGCGTCGGCGGCTTCCGGCACGGCGGCCAGATTGATGAGACGCTGCTCGACACAGAATTCCCGCATGCCCGCAAAATGGATGCAGATGATGTCGAGCAAGGGTGCGCCAAGGGAAACATCGAGACTTGAGCGATCTTCGCTCTTTGCCGCACGCTGCGCGCATTTCAGGATTTTGAAACCGTAATCCAGACCAAGGGATTCCACCTCGGCCCTGATATCGTGAATTTCAAGAACGGCGGACTGAATCTGCGGCTGGCGAACGAAACTGCCGGATTTCTTGCGGCGTTCAATCAAACCCGCCTTGGCAAGCTGACCCATGACCTTGTTGACGGTCATGCGCGAGCAATCATAATGGGTGGCAAGATCGACCTCGAACGGTAACCGGTAACCCGGCGGCCATTCCCCCGAAACGATCCGGCCCTCGATCTCGCTGAGGATAAGCTGATGCAGGGTCTGCCCGGCCGATGCTTTCGTCACGTCCGTAATGCCTTTCCACACCGGCTCGATCTCGTTTCAGTGGAGCCCATATCAGCTATCGAGAAGTTCAGCCATGACCTTGTTGAAGCGCGCCGATATTTCACCGCGGCGGACATGCCGGCCGGCCTGCACCTGTTTTTCACCGCGCACCCAGACGGAATCGACATGGACACTGCCCGCGAATATCCACTGGTCGAGAATCTGGGATGCAGGAAGATAGGACACAGCCGAGATATCCAGTGCGACAAGATCAGCGCTTTTTCCCTTTTCTATCGCATTATGCGATGCCAGGGCCCTGCCGCCGCCTGCAAGCGCCTGCCGGAACAGTTTTTCACCGGTGGAGCCTCCGGCATCGGCAATGACATTCCGCGCGCGTCGCGACAGGCGCTGCGAATATTCGAGTGTCCGCAATTCTTCCGGCAGGGAGATGAGAATATTGGAATCGGAACCGACGCCATAATGCCCACCTTCCGCGATAAAATCCGGAGCGGGGAAGATACCGTCGCCGAGATTGGCTTCGGTGATCGGGCAGAGGCCCGCAACAGCACCGCTTTTCGCCATGCGGCGCGTTTCGGCCTCCGTCATATGCGTGGCATGGATGAGGCACCAGCGATCATCGACCGGCGCATTCGCCAGAAGCCACTCAACCGGTCGCGCTCCTGAAAAAGCGAGCGAATCTTCGACTTCCTTTGTCTGTTCCGCCACATGAATGTGGATAGGCCCACTCTTTGCCAGGGGCTCGATGGCCGAAAGCTCTTCGCCGGTTACGGCGCGCAGGCTGTGCGGCGCGATGCCCAGCGCGGCACCCGGCAGGGATTTAACCACTGCCTGCGCGCCCTGCATCAGTCTTTCGTAACTGTCGAGTGAATGGATAAAACGTTTCTGCCCGTCGATCGGCTGCTGCCCGCCAAAACCGGAATGCGCGTAAAAGACCGGTAGCAATGTCAGGCCTATACCAGTTTCTGCAGCGGCCGCACCGATGCGTTCGGCCATTTCGGCGATATTGCCGTAATGCGAACCATCCCTGTCGTTGTGCAGATAATGAAATTCCCCAACCCGGCCGAAACCGGCTTCGAGCATTTCCATATAAAGCTGGGCGGCAACCGCCTCGACATGGTCAGGCGTCATGGAGAGCGCAAATTTATACATGACCGTGCGCCAGCTCCAGAAACTGTCATCGGCGGGCCCGCGAATTTCGGCAAGCCCGGCCATGGCCCGCTGAAAGGCATGGCTGTGGAGATTGGGCATGGCCGGAACGATGACGGCATGGCGCTCATCCTGCGGCTGAGGCGAAACGCCGGTTTCGACCGATGAAACAACGCCGCCATCGCAAACAATGCGAACGTCCTGCGCCCACCCCCCGACCATAAGCGCTGTGCCCGCGTGAATTGCCGTCATGCCACCCTCTCCTCTTTTCGTTATGGGCAAGGCCATTTCAGACATGAAATTGCGGCTTGCCAAGCCGATTATTATGTATATACATTTAAACCATAAAGGAAAGGCGAAAAGCAAATGCCAGGGAACAAATCCGTAAAGGGAACGGCAGTGGGAGACACCACGACCTTGTGGCGCAACGCCCGGCTGGCGACTTTTGATCCGGCCAAGGAAGGCATTGGTACGGTCCAAAATGCCGTTATTGCCATGCGCGGCGGCCGCATCGCCTTTGCCGGCCCGGAAAAAGATCTGCCTTCCAATCTGGCAGCAGCCGATGAGATCACCGATTGCAGCGGGCGCTGGATCACTCCCTCCTTGATCGACTGCCATACTCATCTCGTCTTCGGTGGCAACCGGGCGATGGAATTCGAGATGCGGCTGAATGGCGCGACCTATGAAGAGATCGCCAAGGCAGGCGGCGGCATCGTTTCTTCGGTGCGCGATACGCGCGCCGTCTCGGAAGACGCTCTGGTGGCTCAGGCATTGCCGCGTCTCGACACGCTGCTGGCCGAGGGCATCTCCACCATTGAAATCAAATCCGGTTATGGTCTCGATATAGCGACTGAACTGAAAATGCTGCGTGTTGCCCGCAAGCTTGAAACGCTGCGGCCGGTGCGGATCGTCACCAGCTATCTGGCAGCCCATGCGACGCCCGCCGAGTATAAGGGCCGCAACGCCGATTACATTACCGATGTCGTTCTGCCGGGGCTGGAAAGAGCCCATGCCGAAGGGCTGGTGGATGCGGTGGACGGCTTTTGCGAAGGTATCGCCTTCTCCGTCGAGGAGATCACCCGCGTCTTCGAAAAAGCACGGCAGCTCGGTCTTCCTGTTAAGCTGCATGCCGAGCAGCTTTCCGATCTTGGCGGGGCAAAGCTTGCCGCCTCCTATGGCGCACTTTCGGCCGATCATCTGGAATATCTGGATGAGGCGGGCGCAAAGGCGCTGGCGAAAGCGGGAACCGTGGCCGTGCTTTTGCCCGGCGCTTTTTATGCGCTCCGGGAAAAACAGGCCCCGCCGGTTCAGGCCCTGCGCGATGCGGGCGCGACAATCGCGCTGGCGACGGATTGCAATCCCGGCACTTCACCGCTGACCTCGCTGCTTTTGACCATGAATATGGGTGCCACGCTTTTCCGCATGACCGTGGAAGAGTGCCTGACGGCGACGACGCGCAATGCCGCCAAGGCGCTTGGCCTGCTTGCGGAAACCGGCACGCTGGAGGCCGGCAAATCCGCCGACTTCACTATCTGGGATATCGAGCGCCCGGCCGAGCTTGTCTACCGCATCGGTTTCAATCCGCTCCATGCCCGTATTTTCAAGGGACAGAAGGTTTCGTCATGACCATGAAGACCATCACGCTTCACCCCGGCAATGTAGCCCTTGCCAACCTTGCCGATATCTACTGGACCAATGGCGCTGCGAAGCTCGACCCCTCATTCGACGCCGGCATAAAAAAGGCGGCGGCGCGCATAGCGGAGATCGCCGCTGGCAACGCGCCTGTTTATGGCATCAATACCGGTTTCGGAAAACTCGCTTCCATCAAGATCGATGCGGCAGATGTGGCGACACTACAGCGGAACCTTATCCTGTCGCATTGCTGCGGTGTGGGCGCTCCGCTTCCTGAAAATGTCGTGCGGCTGATCATGGCGCTGAAGCTGATTTCACTCGGCCGCGGCGCCTCCGGTGTACGGCTGGAACTGGTGCGGCTGATCGAGGCCATGCTGGAAAAGGGCGTCATTCCGGTCATTCCGGAAAAGGGCTCGGTCGGCGCCTCCGGCGATCTTGCGCCGCTCGCCCATATGGCCGCCGTGATGATGGGCGAAGGCGAGGCTTTTTATCAAGGAGCGCTTCTGCCCGCCGGCGAAGCGCTTGCGAAAGCCGGGCTGACACCGGTCGTTCTCGCCGCCAAGGAAGGCCTGGCGCTGATCAACGGCACGCAGACCTCGACGGCGCTGGCGCTGGCCGGTCTTTTCCGTGCCCATCGCGCCGCACAGGCCGCATTGATTACCGGCGCACTTTCTACCGATGCCGCCATGGGCTCATCCGCACCCTTCCATCCTGATATTCACACCCTGCGCGGCCATAAGGGCCAGATTGATGCGGGAGCCGCGCTCCGTCGACTGCTGGAAGGTTCGGAAATCCGCGTCAGCCATATTGAGGGTGACGAGCGGGTGCAGGATCCCTATTGCATTCGTTGCCAGCCGCAGGTGGATGGCGCCTGCCTTGATCTTCTACGGCAGGTGGCACGCACGCTGGAAATCGAAGCCAATGCGGTGACCGACAATCCGCTGGTGCTATCAGACAATTCCGTCGTCTCAGGCGGCAATTTCCACGCCGAACCAGTGGCCTTTGCCGCCGACCAGACGGCACTTGCCATCTGCGAAATCGGCGCGATCGCCCAGCGACGCGTGGCACTACTGGTCGATCCGGCCCTTTCCTACGGTCTGCCCGCCTTTCTATCCAAAAAGCCGGGTCTGAATTCCGGCCTGATGATCGCCGAAGTGACGTCCGCCGCGCTGATGAGCGAGAACAAGCAGATGGCGCATCCGGCCTCGGTGGATTCCACACCGACCTCCGCCAATCAGGAGGACCACGTGTCCATGGCCTGCCATGGTGCTCGTCGCCTGCTGCCGATGACCGAAAATCTCTTCGCCATCCTTGGGATTGAAGCCCTTTCCGCCATCCAGGGCGTGGAGTTGCGTGGACCGCTGAAAACCAGCCCGGAACTGCAAAAGGCGATTGCCTTGCTGCGTGCTTCAATCCCCTCGCTGGAAGAGGACCGTTATATGGCGCCGGATCTGAAGGCGGCAGCGGAGCTGATTGCTACCGGCGCTCTGGTCTCCGTGATTTCGGATGGCATTCTGCCAAAGCTGGAGGTTTGAGATGACAAGCCAATTGTTTTCCTCCGTTTCGGTCGGTGCGTTGGGGTTACCCCCTACGGCAGAAGGGGCTGACCAATGAACACCCCTTTCTCGCTTCACCAAGGCACGTCACCCATTATCCTCGGCCTGCCTCACACCGGTACCGATGTGCCGGCTGAGATTTGGGATCGCCTCAACGACAACGGCAGGATTCTCGCCGATACCGACTGGCATATCCATGAACTCTATGAAGGGCTTCTCGATAACGCGACAACCGTAAGGGCGACCTTCCACCGCTACGTCATCGATGCCAACCGCGACCCGGCCGGAGTGAGCCTTTATCCGGGCCAGAACACGACGGGACTGGTTCCGGAAACCGATTTCGACGGCAAGCCCATCTGGAACGAGGGGCAGCAACCGGATGAAGCTGATATCGCCTATCGGCTGGAAACCTTCCACGCGCCCTATCATGCGGCCCTTGCGGCGGAAATCGAGCGGGTGAAGGCCATTCACGGCATCGCCATTCTCTATGATTGCCATTCCATCCGCTCGCATATCCCTTTCCTGTTCGAGGGTAAGCTGCCGGATTTCAACATCGGCACGGATATGGGCAGGACCTGCGATCCGGCCATAGAGCAGATAGCCGTGGACGTGACCGCTGCCGCAGACGGTTACGACAGTATTCTGAACGGCCGCTTCAAAGGCGGCTGGACGACCCGGCATTATGGAAAACCGGAAGCCGGCGTGCACGCTATCCAGATGGAGTTGGCGCAATCCACCCATCTCGCCAGTGAGATACCGCCTTTCGCCTATGACGCGCAAAAGGCGGAACGCCTGCGTAACCATCTCAAAACCATTCTCACGCGCATGGAAAATTTCGCGCTCGAGACACAACGATAAGGGGAAATCACATGGATAATCCGCGCCACAATATTCGCGAAGTCCGCGCGCCGCAGGGCAATGAGCTGAACGCCAAAAGCTGGATGACGGAAGCGCCGCTGCGCATGCTGATGAACAATCTCGACCCTGATGTCGCCGAACGGCCGCATGAACTGGTGGTTTATGGCGGCATCGGCCGCGCCGCCCGCACCTGGGAAGATTTCGACCGCATCGTCGCGACGCTGAAGGATCTGACCGAGGACGAAACCCTCATCGTGCAGTCTGGCAAACCGGTTGGCGTATTCCGCACCCACAAGGATGCGCCGCGGGTTTTGATCGCCAATTCCAACCTCGTGCCGCATTGGGCCAACTGGGACCATTTCAACGAGCTGGATAAGAAGGGGCTGGCCATGTACGGCCAGATGACGGCCGGTTCGTGGATTTACATCGGCACGCAAGGCATCGTGCAGGGCACTTACGAAACCTTCGTCGAGGCCGGCCGCCAGCACTATGGCGGCAACCTCAAGGGCAAATGGATCCTGACTGGCGGTCTTGGCGGCATGGGCGGCGCACAGCCGCTGGCCGCCGTCATGGCAGGCGCCTGCTGCCTAGCCGTCGAATGCGATGAAACCCGCGTCGATTTCCGTCTGCGCACCCGTTATGTCGATGCAAAGGCACACACGCTGGATGAGGCGCTGGCACTCATCGACCAATGGACCAAGGCAGGCGAAGCGAAATCCGTCGGCCTGATCGGCAATGCGGCAGAGATCTTCCCTGAACTATTTCGCCGTGGCATCCGCCCCGACATGATCACCGACCAGACCTCGGCGCATGATCCGATCCACGGTTATCTGCCGGCAGGCTGGACAGTTGCCGAATGGCGCGCCAAGCAGGAAAGTGACCCGAAGGCCGTCGCCGCTGCCGCCCGCGCCTCGATGAAGGTGCATGTGCAGGCCATGGTCGATTTCTGGAACGCCGGTGTTCCGACGCTCGATTACGGCAACAACATCCGCCAGGTCGCCAAGGATGAAGGGCTGGAGGACGCTTTCGCCTTCCCCGGCTTCGTTCCCGCCTATATCCGTCCGCTGTTCTGCCGCGGTATCGGCCCGTTCCGCTGGGCGGCACTTTCGGGCGATCCGGAAGATATCTACAAGACCGACGCCAAGGTGAAAGAACTGCTGCCCGACAACAAGCACCTGCATAACTGGCTGGATATGGCACGCGAGCGCATCGCGTTTCAGGGCCTGCCGGCGCGTATCTGCTGGGTCGGGCTTGGCGACCGCCATCGTCTGGGGCTTGCCTTCAACGAAATGGTGAGGAACGGCGAGTTGAAAGCGCCTGTTGTCATCGGCCGCGACCATCTCGACAGCGGTTCCGTCGCCTCGCCCAACCGCGAAACCGAAGCCATGAAGGACGGTTCGGATGCCGTGTCGGACTGGCCGCTGCTCAACGCGTTGCTCAACACCGCTTCCGGCGCAACCTGGGTTTCGCTGCACCATGGCGGCGGTGTCGGCATGGGCTTCTCCCAGCATTCCGGCATGGTCATCTGCGCCGATGGCACCGACGATGCCGCTCGCCGGCTTGAGCGCGTGCTCTGGAACGACCCGGCAACCGGCGTCATGCGCCATGCCGATGCCGGTTATGAGATCGCGGTGGATTGCGCCAGGGAACAGGGCCTGCGCCTGCCTGGCATTCTCGGCAATTGATTCGTGTTTGGCCGGAAATGCGGAAGGCGTTTCCGGCCAACACCGTGCGGAGTTGGAAAATTATGACCCTGTTGCGTGCAAGCGACTACAAACGCATGCCCTGGAAAAATGGCGGCGGTGAAACCGTGGAAATCGCCGTCTTCCCGCCAGCCGCCTCCGTGAATGATTTCGATTGGCGAATCAGCATGGCAACCGTTGCAAGCGACGGACCATTTTCGATTTTCCCCGGAATAGACCGCACCCTGTCCATCCTTCAGGGCAATGGCATGGCGCTTGCGATCGCAGCCAACGAGCCACTGCTGCTGACGATGGAAAGCGATCCCCTGCCCTTTCCGGCGGATGTTCCTGTCAATGCGACATTGCCCGCGGGACCGATCACCGATCTGAACGTCATGACCCGCCGCTCGACTTTTCGTCATACCGTGCAAAGGCGATCCGACATATTTTCCGCAACAGCAGAGGGCGTCACGATCCTCGTCCTCGCACTCGATCCGCTGACAGTCTCCCAAGGCAATGAAAAAAATCACCTTGAGCGCCTGGACAGCCTGCTGATCGAAGGCGGGGCGCCTTTTATCGTCAAGGCCGATCAGAATGCCGGCGCGTATTTTCTCATCACGCTCAAGCGGCTCTGAAACAGCCGCTCTCCCGGCACGGGCTCACCTTATCTGGTTCCGTCGTCCAGCCCAAGCGGATCGGCCACGCGCGGCCAGAGTTCAAGGCTTGCCTTGCGATAGGCGGTTTTGGCCGGGTCTGTCGGATAGGATGTCGGTGCGGCGATATAGACGATCTCCGAGGCAACCGGGGCGAAACCCGCATGGAAGTGATTGGTCGATTTGACCAGCAGCACATTCTTCTTGGCGAAATCGATTGCGAGATTGGAAAAGATATCCGGCTCATAGGTTTGCGTTCGACTGGTTATGAGAATGATATCAATCTCAGTCCCGACCGGCCGGACAACGGCGGCACGGCCGAGCGTGACGCGGCTGTTGCGGAAACTCTGCCAGCCGGCCTCGACGGTGCGCATTACTTTTATTCGGAAATCGAGCGGCTCACCGCCTTCAGGGCTGGATTTGCCGCCGATACGCAGGTCGATCTCTGCGCCCTCACCTGCCGCATGGCAGAAAGACACGGCAATCGGATCCCAGATCGTCGCGACACCGATATTATCCATACCGCGTTCCACCATGCGCCGCAGGATATGGGTGGCATCACCCGCAACACCGCCGCCCGGATTGTCCCATATGTCCGACACCACCACCGGCTTGTCCGGAGTGCCACTGCGAATGGCAAGAACCTTGTCGAGGCCTGATTCCGTGTCCAGCATCGGCATGGCGGTCAGTTTGCGCATGGCATAAAGTTCATGACCGAGCTTTTCGGCCAGCGCCTCGCCCTTCTGCCGGTCGCCATCGGTGACCACAACGATGCGCGTGCCCATGTCCGGCACGTCGCCCGCCATGAAACCGTGGATAATAGAAATCGACAGCACGCCATCCTTCCCCTCCATCGCCTTCAACCGGTCCACATAGGATCGCATCGGCTCGCGGCTGGTCGGATAGATGGTGATCATGCGGCAATCGAAGGTCGAAATGACAGGCTTGATTTCGCCGCGCAGGGTACGCAACGCCAATTCAACGACATGTTCGCCACGCTCTTCGAAATCGGTATGGGGGAATTCGAGGAACGTCGCCATGAGATCGAGATTTTCCACCCGTCGTGCCGTCAGATGGCTATGAGGATCGAATTCCGCTGCAATCAGCACGTCCGGCCCCACCATTGCACGGATACGCGACAGGAAATCGCCTTCCGGATCGTCATAACCCTGTGCCACCATTGCGCCGTGGAGGCCGAGAACGACCGCATCAACCGGCAGGGCCGCCTGCAGCTCCGCGAGAATCGTATCACGCAGGGTTTCATAGGTCTGGCGCTGGATGAGGCCTGCTGGTTCCGCCCAGCAGGAGGTCCCCTCGATGACCGTAAACCCTTCCGCCTTGCCGCGACGACGCAGAATAGGAACTGGTGACGAGCAGAGCGTCGGCGTTTCCGGATGCTCACCCGGGCCGGCATAAAAAGCCGCGCGAAAAGCCGCCATATCCGTCGGGACGGGAGAAAACGTGTTGGTTTCGGTGGCAAGTGACGCCGTGAATATGCGCATTTTCGTGATTCTCGTTAGCGGAACTGCCTTTTGGCCGCATCCATCGCGTTAATTAATTAGCCGGATAATTTTACCAGACCGTACCGCGCGCAGCGACATCTTCGACCCGGGTCACCAGACCGTTGCGATGAAAAACCATCCTGTCGAAAAGATTGCTGACAACGCAGGTATGGTTCGGCACGACCCTGACCACATCGCCGATTTCCGGCCCGCCGGAAGTGCAGCCGGATAGATCGACAACCGCATGTTCCTCCGAGAGCGAGATGATTTTTGCGCCTTCATAACCTTCGATCAGCCCGTAATCGCTGAAACCGAGGAGATCGGAAGTCAGAGCCTTGGATCCGCAATCGAGCACGGCCCGACCGGGCGTGGGCCGCGATACCACTGTGGCAAGAACATGCATTGCCAGATCGCCGGCCGTGCAATGGCCGGCGCGCAGCATGGAGCGGTCATTATAGACATAGGTGCCCGCCCGGTGCTCGGTTGCCGAAGGCACGAGATGTGCGGCGTAAAAATCCGGCGACCCACCGCTGGAACGAACCGGGCATTCTATGCCTTTTGCGGCAAGTAGCGCCATGGTTTGCTGAATAAAGTTCTCGACCTTTTCTGCACCACCCGGTGCCGGATAGGTCAAAATGCCCCTGAAGACGAGACCTGGTGCCGCGACGATCATTTCCGCAAGCATCAATGCAGTCTCCGGGGTTTGCACACCGCAGCGTTTTCCACCGGTATCGCATTCGACAAGCACGGCAAGGGGCCGTTCCGCATCGAATACACCCGCCAGGCCGGCAATCGTTACAGCGCTGTCGGCCACAACGGTCAATTGAGCGACACGTGCATTCAGCGCCTTCAACCGCAACAATTTCGCTGCGCCGAGAATATTGTAGGTAATCAGGATATCGTTAAAGCCGGCATCCGCGAAAACCTCGGCCTCGCTGACCTTCTGGCAATTGATGCCGATAGCCCCCGCCTGCAGCTGCTGTCTGGCCACAGCCGGTATCTTGTGCGTCTTGATATGCGGGCGAAATGCCTTGCCATGACGATCGAGATAAGATTGCGCCCTGAGAATATTGGCGGCAAGCCGATCCTCATCGATCACCGGCATTGGTGTCGAAATCGCATCGAGTCGTGTGCCCTCTTCGGGCCAGGAATAGCTCATCATATACTCTCGAATCTAAAAAATCAGACACTTAAGCCAGCGGCTTATAAGCGATAACGTCCATTTCCACCTTTGCATCGACCATCAGCGGCGACTGTACGGTCGAGCGTGCAGGCGGATGATCGATGAAATATTTCTGGAAAACGGCATTGAAGCTCGAAAAATCCCGGGCGTCGTCCAGCCAGACATTGACCTTCACCACATCGGCGAGCGTGCAATCGGCAAGCGCCAGGACATCCTTGATATTGGCAACGACCTGCTCCGTCTGCGCCACGATGCCGCCCATCACCACCTCGCCGTCAACCGTCGGCACCTGTCCGGAAACATAGACGAAATCGCCTGCCCGCACAGCCTTGGCGAACGGTCGGCGCTGCCCACCAGCCTGATTGTCGGCCGACTCGAACCTCACCAGCTTGTGCTTGTCCATCAATACCTCGCAAATAATTTTCATCATTTTCACATTTAAGGGGATTTATAGATGGTTTTCAGGCGATATTCCACAAGTGATGTAAATTATTTAGCAACTCGATACGTTTGCCATGGATCGACCCTCCCATGACGACAAAACGTATCCTGATAGCGATGCTCTACGGAGCCATCGTTGATCAGCAGGAAAAATCCGTTTTGACTGGCTCCAGTTGCCGTAAGGGTCATCTCCGCCCGACCTTCGGCCGTTGAAGCCAACAAATTGGAGCTTTCGATGGCTACCTTTCAACGCAAAAGTTTGCCGCGGCTAACATCCTGAAATCGAGAAGCGCGAACCCGTCGATCTCATCAACGGCACAGCACGTGATCTCGCGCGCGCCTCGCATTCAGCTGGTTACACCTGTGCTGAAATCCGATGCCGGGACGACACCCTGTCCGTAACGCCTTGCGCAATCCGCCGCGCCTGAACGCGAATATCCGGAACAGCTGTTATCTCCCAGAAGCGGCCAGCGGTCAGCGCACCGGCAGCGAAAAGGCCGGGCCAAACCAGCCCATCCGCTCTCAGTAGCCGGGACTGCTCATCCACCTCCACACCAAGGCCGAGGGAATCGAGCAGAAGCACACCATCGTCACGCATGGTTTCCAGCAGACGCGAATGGCCGATACCCGCCCGCTCCATGCCGGTGCAGTTTACCACCCAGTCCACCTGCAACTCCCTTAATATCTGCGTATGCCGGCGCCGGTAACGCAGGACAATCCCCTCGTCCTGCTCATCGACGGAGCGGAGATAACCCGCATGAATCTCCAGAACGCCTTCCGTCAGCAGCTTCTCGAAAGCCGCATGAACTTCCGGTGCGATACGATGTCGATGGATGTTCCACCAGGGTAAGGCATGGCGAAGAAATCTGCCGCGTTGTTCCGGCGTGAGGTTTTGCCAAAGTGACTGGGTTTTTGGACGCAACCCATCCATCACCGTGCGCCAGGGTATACCGCTCCGCACCTGCTCACGCAGAGCGCGCAACAGACGGCTGATCTCCGTCGTATCCTTCGGAAGACGTGGATCGACAGGCGGCAAAGGCGGGCTGATGTGCGGATGCGGAACAAGGCCACGGCGAGACAGGACATGGATCGGTCCACGATGACCTTTCCCCCGAAGCGTCAGTACCTGATCAATCATGGTCAAGCCGGAGCCGAGAATACAGATGCGGTCGCCGGCCTTTATGCGCGACAGCCATCCTGGCTGCCAGCAATGGCCGATCACATGCTGGGGCCTCGCCTCATCCTTCGTGATGGTTTGCACCGGCAAACTCGCCGCCCCGACACCCAGACACAAAACAACATTTTGCGCGTGCAATCTCTCACCATTCTCAAGAGTGAAGGCGAATCCGAATGCATCGTCGGGGCGACAGGCCGACGCCTTTGCGCGGATGAAATCCACCCTCGCCCTTTGCTCACGGCTTCTTAACAGAGAAGCGAGCCTGTCTCTGAGATAAAGTCCATAGTCACCACGCGATGCGAACAGCAGCGGATCGTCCCCGATCCCATTTTCCCTCAACCAATCAAGAAAATCGTCGGCACGATCTGGAAAGACGCTCATACGGCCGGCCGGCACATTAAGCCGGTGATAGGGCAGCTCCGTACGATAGGCCGTACCGCGACCGAAATCTGACTCATCGCCAACAATCGCGATCGAGGCATCCGCCGGCAGAGAAGAGAGAAGATGAGCGGCGGTACAGATGGCCGAGAATCCCGACCCGACAAGAGCGACATCATAAGACATTCATTCCTCCAACCTGCGACAGCATGAATAGCCGAACGAGGGCACCAGGCCCCTTGATACTCTAGTCATCGAGTAGAGATTAAACACCTGCGAATGTCCACCCTTCACTTTCCGTGGCACGGGCTGACCCTGAATCGGGAAGCTCGCCGGTAAAGTTAGCCGCGGCTAACTTCGTCGCCCGAAACAATTCGCAAAAGGAGCCAACAATCACCCCCAAACCGGGCGACAGAAATGAAAGTTTGCCGCGGCTAACCGTCAAACTGTCACAGAACCCAAATGTGATTCTTCCACAATGCTTTAGCGGCACTTTCGCATCCGGGAAAAAAGCCTATTGCGCCAAAAAGAGAATCGGCGCTTATATCTCAGTTGCGGAA
>RCUT01001019.1_pt1 | contig 13725 bp, 12 predicted proteins | sample 2166171 | NCBI WGS metagenome assembly RCUT01 (sample SAMN09932757, study PRJNA488358) | compost metagenome | isolation source: compost soil in 4-hydroxybenzoic | place: Germany: Experimental Botanical Garden
GGCAGCTCTAACCGTTTGTTCTAACGCGTATTTTGTCCGAAAACCGTTCACACTTTTCGGGATGCGCTCTAAGCTGGTCGTGCTTAAGGAATTAAGCAGTAGGATGTGTGTGGCGCTCAGGATCGAAAAAGAAAAGCCCGCCAATTGGCGGGCTTTTTGTTAAACTGCAGACAACATGCGATGGATTCAATGACGCCTGCACATGTTGGGTCATATTTATGAGCAAGCCTCCCCAGGCGCCGCTCGCGCCTTCTCGTCACGCTCTCCATACACTCACATCAACAGCTGTTGCTTGACGCCTCGGCTATATACAGCGAGATCTCCCGATCTTTCTAGAAATGCGTCATTATGCTTTGAGCGATTGCCCAAAGAATGATTGCCGCAGGAACTGTCAGGCACGCCAAAAAGATACCGAAGAACACGTAGGTTGCTTCATTCGGTGACCGTTGGGTCTGTGCAGGAGTCTTGTGCCAATGAGTGCTAATGCCTTGGTACATGTATAATTCCTCCTTCTCCTCGACTTTGATTATCGATTAAAAGAAGAAATCTTCAAGCTCAAATAAACGGCTGGATTTATTGACGAAATATGATAAAAGCGACACGAAAGTTACGAGGGTGCGAGCGTAAATGCGCCGAATATTTTCAATAAATCACACGCAATATTCTGATTTCAAATAATTTTACTTACATACTGTAAGTATCGAATAATCGGAAATTTCAAAAATCACTGAAAATTCAGTTTGTGACGCACACTTTGGTGCGACAAAATGGCACGAAATTCGCTCGTGTTCGAACAGGCTTGGCTTTGGCAATGGCGCATTTCCGGATCAACCAGCTTAATTTAAGTTAGCTGCTGAACGGCGCATTCGGCGCGAGTCGGGGAGAGCGGTTCCAATTAAGGCCGAGCTGTCAGGAATGCTCAATAAAAGCTATTTGGAAAATAGCGCAGATAAAGCTCTGTGAGTTTTCCCTGCTGTTGCAGTGATTGAAGTGCGCTGTTGAAAGCGCTCGCTAGCGCTGCATTTTTAGGTGCTACAGCTATACTTAAACCGGGTCCAAGGTATTGCGGCGCAAGATAAGGCCCATCGACAAAGCTGCAGCAATCATTGGCCTGATCACTCTCCAGCCAGAACGATAGAGCCATTCCGTCATCGAATGCTGCATCCACTTCGCTTTTTTGCAATGCGGTCAGTAGTGCTGCGCGATCTGGATAAGGTTTGGCGAGGGCTTGCGGGAAGTAAGCTTTAAGGAGCTGCTCGTGTGCCGTTCCTGCAATGACGCCGACATTCTTGCCGCGTACAGCGATAGAAGCGGGCTCAGAGAAACGGTTTGCTTTGATTGTAGCGAAGCGGGCAGGAAGGCGCATATAAGCGCGGGTGAAGACAAATTTCTCGCGGTTTTGTGGATTGGCACTGAAACCTGCAATGATTGCCTCTGCATCTCCGCTTTCAAGCCTGGCTTCAAGCTCGTTCCAAGGCACAGCTTCAATCTGGCAGATGTCACTCAATCCCATCTGATTGCAAAGCGCTTTGGCGAGATCAACATTATAGCCGGAAAGCTGCCCAGCCTCGTTCAGTGCATTAAAGGGTGGAAAGTCGAGCGTCGTTACAAAGCGAAGCCTGCTGAGGCCCTGGAGAGACGGCAACGCTAGCCTTTCCTTCTGATTGAAGAAGTCAGGTGCCTTGGGTGCGGATTGTGCGCCGGCGGGAAGGCTGTTCAAAAGCCAACAAGCTGCAACCGCTATGCTCAAAAGGTGCCGTTTCATCGGTGCTTTGTCTAAGCAATATCTTATAATTTCACGTTAATAGAGCCTGTGTGGGAAAATATGCAATGATTTTGAATGGGTTGGCCCAACAGGACGTAAAAATAAAATAACTTCTATTTGAAGTGAATAATTCTGTTTCTATTTTAAATAGAATGAAATAAATATCTATATGTGGGATTATTTAATAAATACATAAATTAGCATTATAAATAAACCACATCATGAATTGAATTTAATATTAGTAATAATTGAAAATAATCCAGTAGTAGTGCGGGGGTACTATGAGTAATGGATCGATTGCGTTCGATCTGGGGATATGCACTGCCATATCCGCCAGATTGGAGCGCCGTGGCGTGCCGCGTGATTGCCTGAAGCAGGCATATGAAGCGGCTATCATAAACGGGACAAGTTTCTGCGATGAAGTTGCACATCAACAGGGTGTTTCAGAAGCACTGCTTTTCGAAGCGATAGCCGATTATCTTGAACTGACATTTACAGAAGAGGTTCTATCGTCCCGGGTCTTTGTCACGGGCGAAGAGACATCGGCCATTTTCACTGAGCCTGGCCAGTTGATGGTGCTCGGCCGAGACGGCACTTCCTATCTTTATCTGGCACCAACTGAAAATCGCATCGCGAAATTGCGGGATCATATTTGTCAGTCGCCGGACCTGCGGGATCGGATCAGGATTTGCACGCCCTCATTCATCAAGAGAATTTTGCGGCAGCGTCATCAGAAAGATCTCATTGCGCGAGCGCATGCGATGACGCCGCAGCTTTTTTCTGCGTCCCGTGTTCTTGAGACACCTCAGGCATTCATCATAGCGATGGGGCTTTATGCATTTATCGCCAGTATCGTGAACTGGCCGACAGAAACCATTCTGGCTTTACATGTGTGTCTGACATTGTTCTTCTTCGGCTGTGTGCTTATTCGTCTTTTTGCCGCCATTGGCAGCCGACGTTTGCGTTTTCCCGAGATTATGCCTTTCAAACGACGTGACTTGCCAGTCTACTCAGTTCTGGTGCCTCTCTATCGCGAGCAGGCCGTGGTCGGGCAGTTGCTGGCCTCGCTTGATCGGCTCAACTGGCCGCGCAGCAAGCTGGATATCAAACTTGTGTGTGAGAAGGACGATTTCGATACGATTGCTGAGATCAGAGGAAGGCCGCTGCCTTCCAATTATGAACTGGTTCTCGTGCCCTCGGGCGGGCCGCGCACCAAGCCTAAGGCATTGAACTACGCGCTTCAGTTTGCGCGCGGAGAAATAGTTGCGGTTTTTGACGCGGAGGACCGCCCGCATCCTGACCAGTTGCTTGAGGCATGGCAGGCATTTCAGCGGGGAGGCAAGCAACTCGCTTGCGTTCAGGCACCGCTCATTATTGGAAATTTTCGGCAGAATTTGCTCACGCGTATGTTCGCATTCGAATATGCGACCCTGTTCCGGGGCCTGCTGCCATGGCTTGCATCGCAAGGGCTTGTCATTCCGTTAGGTGGCACCTCCAATCATTTTCGCCGCTCCTGTCTCGATCAGGTTGGCGGATGGGACGCGTATAATGTGACGGAGGATGCCGATCTTGGTATGCGGCTCGCCCGCTTTGGCTATGGCATTGATGTTATCACCCGTGGCACGGTTGAGGATGCACCGGTGGATTATTCCGTCTGGCACAAACAGCGGACGCGCTGGATCAAGGGGTGGATGCAGACGTGGCTTGTGCATGGCCGAAACCCCTACATGACCTGGCGTGAGCTCGGCTGGTGGCGGTTCGTGGTCAACCAGATTTATACGCTCGGTATTATCGGTTCAGCGCTTTTGCATCCATTCATGCTTATGACGGTGGCTGTACTTGTCGCTATGATGCTCGTCGGACCGCTTGGCTCGGAAAATCTGTGGCTGTTGCGCATTGATCTCGTCAATATCATGCTGGCTTATCTGAGCTTTTACGTGCTTGGTTCCAAAACGATGGAACCGACGGAACTGGGTGGTTACGCTTATATTCTGGCTATTCCTGCCTATTGGGTCCTGATCTCCATTTCAGCCTGGCGTGCGCTTTGGCAGCTGGTGCGAAAGCCGCATCTCTGGGAGAAAACTCCGCACCAGCCAAGTGTGTTCTATTTGTTGGAGGATGAAGGGGTGGGTGTTTTAGATGCGAGGAACTCGGCCCCACGCCCGATAATGGATTGATCTTCGGGGCCAATGGCTTCCAGATCACGTCCTTCATAGGGCAAGCTCAGCAAAACGCGCCGGATTGCAGCAAGTCTGGCGCGTCGCTTGTCATTGGAGCGGATGATTGTCCATGGCGCATAGCCTGTATCAGTGCGTTCCAGCATTGTATGCAAAGCAGTGGAATAATCGTCCCAGCGTGAAATACCTGCCACATCCATGGGCGAGAACTTCCAGTTCTTGAGCGGGCTGTGGCGGCGTTCATGGAAGCGTTTGAGCTGCATTTCCTGACCAATATCGAGCCAGAACTTAAACAGGTGAATGCCATCAGTGACAATCATTCGCTCGAAATCCGGGGTTTCCGTCAGGAATGTCTCAATTTGCTCTGGCGTGCAGAATTGCATGACGCGCTCAACACCGGCACGGTTATACCAGGAGCGGTCGAAGGTGACGAATTCGCCGGTCGTTGGGAAAAGCTGCACATAGCGCTGGAAATACCATTGGCCACGTTCGGTTTCAGTTGGCTTGGGCAGCGCGACGTTGCGTGCAGTACGTGGGTTCATGAATTGACGGATTGTGAAGATCGTACCGCCTTTGCCGGCGGCATCGCGTCCTTCAAACACTGAAATTACGCGCCCACCTGTGCTTTGCAACCAGTACTGCATCTTGACGAGTTCGATCTGAAGACGCTCCAGCGTTTCCTCATATTCCTTCGTTTTCATCTTTTCAGCATAGGGATAGCCGCCGGACTGCAGAGCCCGGTCATCTATCCAATCTGGAAGCTTCGGATCATTGATATCGAACTTGTGGGTATCGCCATCGATTTTGATCTTCAAGGGCTTGTCAGTGGATTTCGAATTGTCCTTTTCTGTTTTCTTTTTGTTAGCTGTCTTTGAACTGTCACCCACGGCAAGCTCCTTTGGTTTATAGAGAGGCACGCTACGAAAAGTGCCCATATCGCATTATGCATGATATGGGCTGTTTATAAGCCGCGTAAAGGATCGCTTACTCGCTTTTGGGACAATGACTTGGCTAAAGCATGTCACGGAAAAATGGGGGGGCGGTTCTTCGTTAACGACGTGCGTGAAAACAAATAGTTAGAGCGCCGATCTGATTCAATCAGATCGAAACGCGTTCCAGGGTAGATTGCTTGCGCGGTGCAATAAGTGAGAGATGTCAGAATGAGTGAAAACAGCAACCAGCCTTCGCCCGGTTCCGAGCCAGAGGAACCCCTCTTCGCTCCGCTTCTCAGGGTCAAAGGCGTGCTCATTGCCAGCATAGTACTGGTAGTCTGCATCATGGTGCTGGAATTGCCGTTATGGTTCCGTATCGCTTTGATGGTTCTGATCATCATAGGTGCTATCTGGGTTGCCAGTGCGACGCGCGAAGATGCCATCGAAGATAAGCCGCAGGGCGTGCATTCAACCAATGAAATGGCTGATGTTTCGGGCGAACGACTGGCAGAGCTGTTAACCGATCCGATGATCGTTTTCGATCAGCGTGGAACTGTGCTTTTTACCAATGCCGCCGCTCTTGATGCATTTCAATCTCTTGAAAAGGACACGGGCCTTTATCTGCGTTTTCGTGCGCCGGAAATGCATGCGCTCATCCAGGGGGTGATTGCAGACGGCGAACCGCGCAGCATCGACTATTTTGAGCGCGTGCCGATTGATCGCTGGTATAAGGCGATGGTCAAGGCGCTGCGTGATGCTGACGGCAAGCCAGAGCTGTTTGTTCTTCTTTTCCGCGATCAGAGCGAAACACGGCGCATTGACCGTATGCGTTCGGACTTCATTGCCAATGCCAGTCACGAACTGCGCACCCCGCTTGCCTCACTGCTGGGCTTTATCGAAACGCTGCAGGGACCTGCGCGCAACGATGCAGCAGCGCGTGACAGGTTTCTCGTCATCATGCAGAAACAGGCTGAGCGCATGTCGCGCCTGATAGATGATCTCCTGTCGTTGTCACGCCTTGAAATGCGTGCCCATCTGGCTGTGAATGAATGCGTGGATATGACGGCTGTGCTCAATCATGTGGCAGATACGCTAAGCCCGCTGGCCGCGGGGTTGGATGTCACGATTGAACGCCATTTGCCGGATCATCCGGTCAACGTGACGGGGACGCGCGATGAACTGATTCAGGTGTTCCAGAATCTGGTTGAGAATGCCTGTAAATATGGGCAGGGCGGTAAGCGCGTTATTCTGAAATTGGACGAAGAGAACAATGGCGGTGCATCTGAGGCTGTGGCTTCCATACAGGATTTTGGTCCGGGTATTGCCGCTGAACATCTGCCACGTCTCACAGAGCGCTTCTATCGTATCGATGTTGAAACCAGCCGTGCGCAAAAGGGAACAGGGTTGGGGCTTGCGATCGTCAAGCACATTCTGGCGCGCCATCGCGGGCGACTGGTTGTGCGTTCGCAGCTGGGCGAAGGTTCAACCTTTCTGGTGCGCCTGCCCAAGCGGGCTTGAGTCAGAGCATTTCCAGCAAAAGTGCGAAGCGGTTTTGCGCAGGATAATGCGACGAAACAAATACTTAGAGCACCGATCTGTTTCCATCGGATCGGTGCTCTAAGAGATCGTCCCGGAACGATTTCGGGGTGGGTCAGATCGGCGCGCTCGTTATTTGTTTTTACACTTTTTGGGATGCGCTCGAAGAACAAGACTGCTGCAAACGAAAGCCCCGGCAGCGTTTCCGCTCCGGGGCTTAGATTTTTGCGATTTGGCTTATCGTCGTTCAGCGTGCCCGGCGACGTTCTGCCGTTGGCTGGAAAGCCAGTTTCGAATGATATCCGCAATAGGGGCTGGATTCACCGGATTCACTGCCGCAGAAGTGGAAATCTTCATTGAGCGGATCGCCGATTGGCCACTTGCAGGTGCGTTCGCTAAGCTGCAGCAAGGTCAGCTTGCGGGAAATAGGTACAACAACGTCCGAGGCTGGTCTTACGACCCGCTCAGTCACTGCATCAGCCACATATTCCATCTGAAGTGCGGTTGCACCGACGGTTTGTGTAACGGTTGCAGTGCGGATAGTCGTTGTCGCCTGAGGGCGGCTGATGCCGCCATTCGTCTGGGTTGCAGCAGGACGTGGAGTGGCCGCAACAGTATTGACTTTTTTACTGCGCGGAGCAGCCGTGGTGGTTTTGCCACGGCCCGAAAGCTTCAAACGATGCACTTTGCCGATCACTGCATTGCGGCTCACGCCGCCAAGCTGTGCTGCGATCTGGCTTGCGCTCAAGCCCTCGTTCCATAATTTCTTCAGCAGTTCGACGCGCTCATCTGTCCAGTTCATCGCCCTGGGCTCCAATCAGTTTTCGTTATCCGGAATCCGCCAGTGCTCCCGGATTGCTCCAGGCACAAACACTATATCTATCCGGGTGACTAGGTCCGTCGCACGAAATGTAGTTTTTTGCTTTGAATAGAAACTACATTAATCAACGACTCCATGACAAGGGATAGCCCTGTCAGGCGGATTCCATTTTTATGGTTTTCCCCAACTTGGGTGCAAAAGACGGTTTTTCTGAGTCAGTTGCGCGTATTTTGCAGCAGCTTTTCAGGGTGACATCCCGTCAGGGAGAACATCTGGTGTCTATATATCGACCCGATCTGCAAAATGCCACCCCTCCGACTGCATAGGTGCCATCTTAATCCCGCTCTTTATAATGTGAGCTTCCCGCATGAACTCATGCATAAAGATGCATGATTATCCGGGTGGGCTTTGATTGACATTTTTTTTGTGAACGCCAATATACGCGCGGGATTAAATATTGCCGCCCTGAGGGCGGTTTTTTATTTCCGCCGGGAGGATCATGCAAAGACATGTGATCCCCGACCCGCCTGCGAACGATTGCGTTCATGTGCGGGACATCAACACAATGGGAAACGCTGCCTGACCGGCTTGGCCGGAGGCGCTGCATTTACAAGGCTTATGGAGGCCTGACTGCAATGACCGACGTTACGACTGTGCAACCGCTCTACGACACCTATAATCGTGCGGCTCTGCGCTTCGAGCGAGGTGAGGGCATCTGGCTGATTACCGAAGGCGGCGACCGTTATCTTGATTTTGCTGCAGGCATTGCAGTCAATTCGCTGGGCCATTCCCATCCGCATCTGGTCAATACACTCAAAGATCAGGCTGACAAGCTGTGGCATCTGTCCAATCTCTACGAGGTTCCGGGACAGGAGAAGCTCGGTCGTCGTCTGGTTGAGGCGACTTTCGCTGATAAAGTGTTCTTTACCAATTCCGGTGCCGAGGCTCTGGAATGCGCGATCAAGACCGCGCGCCGTTATCATTATGTCAACGGCAATCCTGAGCGCTTCCGCATCATCACCTTTGAAGGTGCATTCCACGGTCGCACATTGGCAACGATTGCTGCTGGTGGTCAGGCCAAGTATCTCGAAGGTTTCGGCCCGAAGGTCGACGGCTTCGATCAGGTACCATTTGGCGATGAAGCAGCGCTGCGTGCCGCGATCACCGACGAAACGGCTGCTATTCTGCTTGAGCCTGTGCAGGGCGAAGGCGGTCTGCGCGGCTTCCCGGAAGAATTCATGCGTCTTATTCGCAAGATCTGCGACGACAAGGGCCTTCTTCTGATCCTTGACGAAGTGCAGACTGGCGTTGGCCGTACCGGCAAACTGTTTGCCCATGAATGGTCGGGCATCACGCCGGACATTATGGCAGTCGCCAAGGGTATCGGCGGCGGCTTCCCTATGGGCGCCTGTCTTGCAACGGCTGAAGCAGCCAAGGGCATGACCGCTGGCGTGCATGGCACCACCTATGGCGGCAACCCGCTGGCCATGGCTGTGGGCAATGCCGTGCTTGATGTGGTGTTGGCTGACGGCTTCCTCGAAAACGTGCAGGAAACTGCATTGACCATGAAACAGGGTCTTGCATCGATCATTGATCGCTATCCCAGTGTCGTGTCTGAAGTCCGTGGCCGCGGCCTTCTGATGGGCATCAAATGCGTTGTGCCAAACGTGACGCTTATTCAGGCTCTGCGCGACGAGCATTTCCTGAGCGTTGGCGCTGGTGACAACGTCATCCGACTTCTTCCGCCACTGGTCACGACGCCTGAAGAGGCTCGTGAAGCATTGAAGCGTATTGAGATGGCCGTAGAGCGGCTTGCAATCGCAAATCCGACCAGCAAGACGGCGTGAGATTATGGCGAACAATAGCGGTATCAAGCACTTCATCGACCTTTCGACCGTACCAGCCGGTGAACTCCGCGCCATTATGGAAGATGCCAAGGCGCGCAAGGCGCGTCTGAAGGCTGGCGAAATCGAAAAGCCTTTTGCCGGCAAGGTGCTGGCAATGATTTTCGAGAAGCCGTCCACACGTACCCGCGTCTCGTTTGATGTAGGCATGCGCCAGCTTGGTGGTGAGACGATCATGCTCACGGGTTCGGAAATGCAGCTCGGCCGCAGCGAGACCATTGCAGACACCGCAAAGGTGCTTTCACGCTATGTGGATGCGATCATGATCCGCACAACATCGCATGATCGTATGCTGGAACTGGCCGAATATGCGACCGTTCCTGTAATTAATGCACTGACCGATGACACACACCCTTGTCAGATCATGGCTGACGTTCTTACATATGAGGAACATCGCGGCTCGATCAAAGGCAAGACCTTTGCCTGGATGGGGGACGGTAACAACGTTCTTCATTCGCTTGTGGAAGCTGCGGCGCGTTTTGATTTCAACGTCAATATCGCAACGCCGGAAGGCAGCGAGCCGAAGCAGCAATATATCGATTGGGCAAAGGCAAACGGCGCGAACATCATGTCCACAGCGGACCCGGACAAGGCGGTAAGCGGTGCGGATTGCATCGTCACCGACACATGGGTTTCGATGGGGCAGGAAGATCATGCCCGTGGCCATAATGTTTTCATGCCCTATCAGGTCAATGCACGTCTGATGGCTAATGCTGACCCTAAGGCGCTTTTCATGCACTGCCTGCCCGCGCATCGCGGTGAGGAAGTGACCGACGAAGTGATCGACGGCCCACAATCGGTCGTATTCGATGAAGCTGAAAACAGGCTCCACGCCCAGAAGGCCATTCTGGCATGGTGCCTGCAAAACAGCTGATTGGGAGCATAATTTGTCTGACAAGATCAGCAATGAGCAAATCGAAGTCGAAGACATCCAGATCGCTCTGGAAGACCTCGACTTCGCCGGCGACGATGCCGTTGTGCCCTTCCAGGTGGAGGGGCTCGACGTGCGTGGTCGCGCCGTACAATTGGGCGGCAGCATTGACGCTATTCTGAAACGCCACGACTATCCGGAACATGTCGCACGCCTTCTGGCCGAAGCAACGGTTCTGACTGTTCTTCTTGGCACGTCTTTGAAATTCGACGGCAAGTTTATCTTCCAGACCCAGTCCGATGGTCCTGTCGATATGCTGGTCGTAGATTTCCGCACGCCGCGTTCCGTGCGCGCCTATGCACGCTTTGATGCCGAACGCGTCAGGGAAGCCGTGAGCACAGGCAAAACTCGTCCTGAAGAGCTGCTCGGTCGTGGCACGCTTGCCTTCACGGTCGATCAGGGCGCGCATACACAACGCTATCAGGGCATCGTTGCGCTTGATGGATCGACGCTGGAAGAAATCGCACGCACCTATTTCCGTCAGTCCGAACAGATTGCAACCGACATGAAGCTGAGCGTTGCGAAGCTTGTCGAACGGGGTAGCGATGGCAAACTGGTCGAGCGTTGGCGCGCTGGCGGTCTGATGGTTCAGTTTCTGCCAGAATCCGAAATACGCTCGCGTATGCCAGATCTTCCGGGTGGCGATGGCGACGAGAACACCGCTATTCTCGGTCCTGAAGACGATGGCTGGGATGAAGCGCGTTCACTGGTCGGAACGATCGAAAGCTCCGAACTGACCGATCCGCAGGTCGGTTCAGAGCGCTTGCTCTATCGTCTGTTCCACGAGCGTGGCGTGCGCATCTATGAAGCGATCCGCGTTGAGGATGATTGCTCATGCTCGCGAGATAAGATCGAAGGCGTGTTCAATAATTTCTCGGCTGAAGAAATTCAGGACAGCGTTAAGGACGGCAAGATTTCGGTGACATGCGAATTCTGCTCCACGACCTATGAGTTCGATCCCGAGCAGTTTGCGAAGTGATGAAAAAAAAGGCGCTTCTTTTGAAGCGCCTTTTTTTCAGTTCAGTGTGCGGCGTGTTTCGGGAATATCAAGCGAGAAGGCCGGAATATCGACTTCAAAAGCTTTTCCATCAGAAGCCTGCATCTGATAGCGCCCCACCATCACACCGGATGTGGTGGTGAGTGGGCAGCCTGAAGAATACTGATAGGAGTCGCCGGGGTTCAGCGTTGGCTGATCGCCGATAACGCCATCTCCCTGCACTTCTTCTATCTGACCATTTCCATCCGTGATCTGCCAGTAACGCGAGCGCAACTGTACGGTATCGGAAGAATTATTGGCGATCGTGATCCGGTAACCCCAGACATAGCGATTTTCTTCAGGCTCAGACTGATCTTCAAGATAAAAGGGCTCGGCCGTTACTTCGATACCCCGCGTTACCGCTCTGTACATACGCACCCGCCTTTGAATCGCATCAAATACACTTCACAAAGCTATCGCCAAAGTTGCGCGAGAGGTCAACGATTTGAAGCGGACAATTATGCCGCAATTGCCGAAATGTTCCGGCAATTGCGTTGTTTATGCATCATTTTGCGATCAAAAGACGCTGGATTAGTACAATCGTATTAACGAGCGGCGCTTTTAAGCGCATCCCGAAAAGTGTGAAACGGTTTTCGGATAAGATGCGCGGTAAAAAAGAAGAGAGAGCGCCGATCTGATTAAATCAGATCGAAACGCGCTCTAGCGCTTCCAGGACATCCTCAACCAGATCGTCCGTATCCTCAAGGCCCACCGAGATACGCAGCATACCGTCAGAAATGCCAAGCTCTGCGCGGGCTTCATCGGTGAGGCTCTGGTGCGTGGTTGTGGCGGGGTGCGTGATGATGCTCTTTGCATCACCCAGATTGTTGGAAATGCTGAAGACCTGAAGCGCATTTTCAAACTTGAAGGCCGCTTCCTTGCCGCCTTCGAGTTCCAGCGCGATCAGCGTCGAGCCGCCAGTCATCTGCTTGGCGATGATGTCGGCCTGCGGGTGGTCGGCGCGGCCGGGATAAATGACCTGCTTCACACCTGCCTGACCGGCAAGCGCATCGGCAACGGCTGCAGCCGACTGCGTCTGCTGACGCACGCGAACGCCAAGCGTTTCAAGGCCTTTCAGCATGATCCAGGCGTTGAATGGGCTCATACCCGGACCGGTATGACGGAAGTAAGGTTGCAGAACTTCCTCGGTCCATTCCTGATCGGAAAGGATGATGCCGCCAAGACAGCGACCCTGACCGTCGATGTGTTTGGTTGTGGAATAGACGATGATATGCGCACCGAGTTCCAGCGGCTTCTGGTAAAGTGGCGTTGCAAACACGTTGTCGACGATGAGCTTTGCGCCGATCTCATTGGCAATTTCTGCTACAGCCGCAATGTCGATAACCTCAAGTGTCGGGTTCGACGGGCTTTCGAGCAGCATCACCTTGGTATTCGGGCGAACCGCAGCTTTCCAGTTTTCAATCTTCGAACCGTCGATGATCGAAAACTCCACGCCATAGCGTGGCAGCAGGGTTTCAATAATATAGCGCGACGATCCGAAGACGGCGCGTGCACAGATGACGTGCTCGCCTGCCTGTACCTGACAGAGAATGGACGCAGCAACCGCTGCCATGCCGGATGTGAAGGCGCGTGCATCTTCTGCACCTTCAAGTGCGCACATGCGCTTTTCAAACATGTCGGTGGTTGGGTTGGCATAACGCGAATAGATGAACCCCGGGTCTTCGCCTGTGAAGCGAGCTTCGGCGGCTTCTGCCGTCGGGTAGAGGAAGCCCTGCGTCAGATAGAGGGCTTCAGACAACTCTGCAAAGCCCGAACGCAGCGATCCTGCATGAACGAGTTGAGTTGCCGGGCGGAACTTGCGGGTAGTCTCATTCGTCATTTTTCCAACCTGTCGAAAGCTGGTCGGCCGGGGCACGGAGGCGCCTCGGCGGCCAATAAAAAACCGGCCTTGCGAAAACGCAAAAGGCCGGTAACGAACCGCGGCCTCATTTAGCGAATTCTTTAACGTGGCTGCAAGCCGGCCGGCCAAATCACCACGGAACACTTTTTTCTTTATGCCTCTTGGCCGGGGTGTCAATGCTTGGAACATCAGTTTTCAGGAAAACCGCTGCCTGCCAAAGCTCTGATAGCTGTGATTCCTGCGGAAAACCCGCAAACTGCGGGGTTTCAGGGTTGGCATTGGTGTCGGGAGCGGTCAATGGTCATAGACCAAAAATTAAGTAAGTCACGGAGTTCAGTGTTATGACGCAGAGGGATGCAGGAATTCTGGCAGATGCGGATATCGCTGCGCTGTTTGAAAGCGGTTTGCTCAAATCTGCGCGTCCATTGGATGTGGATCAGATTCAGCCTGCCAGCCTTGATCTGCGGTTGGGTGCGAAAGCCTATCGTGTGCGTGCATCCTTCATGCCTGGCCCTGGTACACCAGTTATCGACAAGCTCGAACGCCTCAAGCTGCACGAGATTGATCTGACCGCTGGTGCCGTGCTTGAAACCGGCTGTGTCTACATTGTGCCATTGCTCGAAAGCCTGTCACTTTCGCCAGAGCTGTCAGCGTCAGCCAATCCCAAGAGTTCAACCGGTCGTCTTGATATCTTCACGCGGGTCATCATAGACGGGGCGCAGGAGTTCGACAAGGTTCCGGCTGGTTACAAAGGTCCACTTTA
>RCUT01001020.1_pt1 | contig 13708 bp, 9 predicted proteins | sample 2166171 | NCBI WGS metagenome assembly RCUT01 (sample SAMN09932757, study PRJNA488358) | compost metagenome | isolation source: compost soil in 4-hydroxybenzoic | place: Germany: Experimental Botanical Garden
GCCCGCTTCGGCAGGGACTCCAGCAGCGCGGCATCGAGGCCGAGCATGCGCGCGGCCTTGTGCCTGGCGAGGCTGCGCGCGTCTTCGCCTTCGGGCAGCTCGGCGGCGAGCTTGGCGACGTGCAGGATGAGCGCGTCCTTCGAGTAGACGCCGCCGCCCAGCTGGAACACGGCGGCGATCAGCTGGCGCAGTTCCAGCGGCAGGCGCCAGCGGGTGCGCAGGGCCGATCCATAGGGTGCGGCGTGGCTGCGCAAGGCATCTTCCACTTGCTCTTCGGTCAGTTCCTCGCCGCCCAGGTCGCGCCAGCTCTGGATGCTGCGCAACACGGCAAGATCGCCCAGCAGGTGCAGCAGGGCAGCGGTGTAGCAACGCTCGGCGTCGCCCTCCAGGCATTGCGCCAGCCAGCGCGCCAGTTCGGCGGTGCGTTGCGACTGGCTCCAGATGCGCAGGCCGCGCGGTACCAGCAAGGGGTCGGTGAGGCTGACGCTGCGCTGCAACGCCAGGCCGAGTGCCAGATTCAGGCTTTGCTGCGAGCCCAGCCGAGCCAACGCCTGGCTCAAGGTCTGGCAGCCACTACCCAGATGCTGGGCGGCGCTGTTGGCGGCGGCGATCAGATGGCCGGTGAGCTGCGGGTCCTGATGGAACAGTTGCTCCAGCTCCGCGAGGTTGCGCCTGTGGGCATCCAGTGACTGCTCCAGCGCTTCGTGCACCGTCTTCAGCAGCGGCGCGCCGGCAGCGGATTCGCGGCTGTTCGCCAGGTAGGTTTCGAGGGAGGGCAGATTGTTGCGGGGAGGCAGCGGGCAGTCGAGCTCCTGCCCCGGCTCCAGCAACAGGTTGCGCAGGCGCTCCAGCAGGTTCTCGGCATTGAATGGCTTGGCCAGGTAGGCCGTGGGCGCCAGCGGCAGGGCGGCGCGCACGCTGGCGGCATCGACGCGATCGGTGATCAGGAAGAAGGGAACCGCCGGGTGGCGACGCTGGCGGCGCACCTCGCGCAGCAGCTCCAGCCCGCCGATGCCCGGCAGGCCGTAGTCGACTATCAACAGGTCGGGCCAGCCTTTGCGGCAGCGCTGCAGCACGCTTTCGCTGTCCTGCAGCAGCTCCAGCTGGGCGTCGCAGCGGGCGCTGCGTACCAGCTGGGCCAGCAATTCGGCGGTCCAGCGATCAGCATCGGCAATCAGCACCCGGGGTGCCTGTTCAAGTTCAGCCATGCATGGCCTCGGTATTCCTGTTCCGCTGAAAACTCCCGACAACTCCTGCACGAGCCGGACACCACCGGCCATCAGGGCAGCCTAGTCAATGCCGAGGCGATCAGCCATTTCGGAGCGGATCGGTCGCATCGTCGGATTCAAGGCCGCGCAGTCTAAACCGGGGGTTCGGGCGCTGGGTAGTGGTATAGACCAAGGTCGCTGGCCGATGGCGCTTTTCCTGTGGGGGCGAATTCACTCGCCGAGCAGGACGAAGTCCTGCCCCTGAGCCGTTCCGTGCAAGGATTTGTCGGTCTTGATTTCCCGCAGGCAAAAAAAGACCCGCCGAAGCGGGTCTCCTTTCACCACCTGAGGGATCAGGCCAGTTCGTCGAAGCACTCGGCGACAATGGCCAGGCCCTTGTCGAGTTGCGCGTCGGGAATGGTGACCGGCATCAGGAAGCGGATGACGTTGTAGTAGGTACCGCAGGAGAGCAGGATCAGGCCCTTCTCGCGAGCCTTGGCCACGATCTTGCCAACCAGTTCGGCAGCCGGCTTGCTTTCGTCGCCGCCTTCGAACAGCTCGATGGCGACCATCGAACCCAGGCCACGGACGTCGCCGATGACCTTGTGCTTGGCCTGGATCTCACGCAGGCCGGCCTTCAGGCGCTCGCCCACGGCCTGGCTGCGATCCAGCAGTTTCTCTTCGTCGAACACCTTCAGCACGGCCAGGGCCGCGGCGCAGGCGATCGGGCTGCCGGCGTAGGTACCGCCCAGGCCGCCGGGAGCGATGCTGTCCATGACTTCGGCCTTGCCGGTCACGCCGGAGATCGGGAAACCGCCGCCGACGGACTTGGCGAAGGTGGTCAGGTCAGGCACCACGCCCAGTTGCTCGGTGGCGAAGAAGGTGCCGGTACGGCCAGCGCCGGTCTGCACTTCGTCGGCGATCAGCAGGATGCCGTGCTGGTCGCACAGGGCGCGCAGGCGCTGCATGAACGGCTTGGAGTTGACGTAGAAACCGCCTTCGCCCTGAACCGGCTCGATGATGATCGCGGCGATGTCCTGGGGCTGGGCATCGTTCTTGAAGATGCGCTCGATGCTGGCGATGGAGTCGTCTTCGCTGACGCCGTGCAGTTCGCAGGGAGCCAGGGCGCGGAACACGCCGCCCGGCATCAGGCCCATGCCGGCGGAGTACGGAACCACCTTGCCGGTCAGGCTCAAGGTCATCATGGTGCGGCCGTGGTAGGCACCGGTGAAGGCGATCACGCCGGCGCGGCCGGTGGCGGCACGGGCGATCTTCACGGCGTTCTCGACGGCTTCGGAGCCAGAGGTCACCAGCAGGGTCTTCTTGGCGAAGTCACCCGGTACGCGCTTGGCGATCTCTTCGCAGAGCTCGATGTAGGGCTCGTACGCCAGCACCTGGAAGCAGGTGTGGGACAGCTTGGTCAGCTGCTCCTGGACGGCCTCGATCACTTTCGGGTGCAGGTGGCCGGTGTTCAGTACGGCGATGCCGCCGGCGAAGTCGATGTACTCGCGGCCATCGACGTCCCACACGGTGGCGTTCTCGGCGCGCTCGGCGACGATCGGGTGGATCTGGCTGACACCGCGGGCAACGGCAGCGGCACGGCGTTTCAGCAGGGATTCGTTTTTGCTCATAAGTTCCTCACGGCCGCTCATCGGGCGGCGCAGCTTCAAGGATGAATGCCCCCGGTAGGGGCCAGCGCAGCATTCGATGATCGACTGCGCGGGCTTGCCGGAGGCTCGTTTGCTTTAGGGGTGGAACTGGGGCGCCGCGCGCTCTTTCGCGCCTTGCCCCGTCTTTGGATCAGATACCGCCGAGGCAGAGATACTTGATCTCCAGGTAGTCCTCGATGCCGTATTTGGAGCCTTCGCGACCCAGGCCCGAGGCCTTCACGCCGCCGAAGGGCGCCACTTCGTTGGAGATCAGGCCGGTGTTGATGCCCACCATGCCGTACTCCAGCGCCTCGGCCACGCGGAACACGCGGCCCAGGTCACGGGCGTAGAAATAGGAAGCCAGGCCGAATTCGGTGTCGTTCGCCATGGCGATCACGTCGGCCTCGTCCTTGAAGCGGAACAGCGGGGCCAGCGGACCGAAGGTTTCTTCCTTGGCGACAGCGGCGTTCTTCGGCACGTCGACCAGGATGGTCGGCTCGAAGAAGGTGCCACCCAGGGCGTGCGGCTTGCCGCCGGCGAGCAGCTTGGCGCCCTTGGAAACCGCATCGGCGATGTGCTCCTGGACCTTGGCCACAGCCTTCTCGTCGATCAGCGGGCCGGTGGTGATGCCGTCTTCCAGGCCGTTGCCGATGTTCAGCTTGGCCACGGCGGCCTTCAGTTTCTCGGCGAAGGCGTCATAGATGCCGTCCTGCACATACAGGCGGTTGGCGCAGACGCAGGTCTGGCCGTTGTTGCGGTACTTGGAAATCAGCGCGCCTTCTACGGCGGCATCCAGGTCGGCGTCATCGAAGACGATGAAGGGTGCGTTGCCGCCCAGTTCCAGGGACACCTTCTTGATGTCCTTGGCGCATTCGGCCATCAGCTGGCGACCGATCTCGGTGGAACCGGTGAAGGACAGCTTGCGCACGACCGGGTTGCTGGTCAGCTCACCACCCACTTCGCCGGCGCTGCCGGTGACCACGCTCAGCACGCCTTTCGGGATGCCGGCGCGCTCGGCCAGTTCGACCAGGGCCAGGGCGGAGTACGGGGTCTGGGAAGCGGGTTTGATCACCATGGTGCAGCCGGCGGCCAGGGCCGGGCCGGCCTTGCGGGTGATCATCGCGGCGGGGAAGTTCCACGGGGTGATGGCCGCGGTCACGCCGATCGGCTGCTTGATCACGATCAGGCGCTTGTCGGGCTGGTGGCCGGGGATCACGTCACCGTAGACGCGCTTGGCTTCCTCGGCGAACCACTCGATGAAGGAAGCGGCGTAGGCGATCTCGCCCTTGGCTTCGGCCAGCGGCTTGCCCTGCTCGATGGTCATCAGGCGGCCCAGGTCGTCCTGGTTTTCCATCAGCAGTTCGAACCAGCGACGCAGCTTGTTGGCGCGTTCCTTGGCGGTCAGCGCACGCCAGGCCGGCAGAGCACGCTCGGCGGCCTCGATGGCGCGGCGGGTCTCGGCGGTGCCCATCTTCGGCACGGTGCCGATGATTTCGCCAGTGGCCGGGTTGTTGACCTTGATGGTCTGGCCGCTGTCGGCGTCCAGCCAGGTGCCGTCGATATAGGCTTGCTGGCGGAACAGCTTGGCGTCTTTCAATTGCATCTCTGTCTCCTTCACACCGGCACTACACGGGTGCCGGGGCAGGTTGTTGTCCTTCGGCCAGTGCAGGACTGGCCAGGACGGAGTCGACTGGAACGGCCCGGCTCATGGCGGGGCAAGGGGGCGTTTGAAATCTCAAACGAATCCTAGGGCGCGGGGAAGTGAAGGGCAATAGGCCGTTCGATAAAATCAACAAAAAGTCGGTGCAGCTTGTCGAAATCCTGATCAAAGATGACCAGACGCAGCACTATCGTTCAACATTGCGAACAAGCGAGACCCGCATGGACGCCAGGGCCCGAGATGAGTATCATGGCGCCCCCATACGCATCCGTAGCTCAGCTGGATAGAGTACTGCCCTCCGAAGGCAGGGGTCGTGGGTTCGAATCCCGCCGGATGCGCCATATACGACAAGGCCCCAGGAGAAATCCTGGGGCCTTTGTTTTTGGCGTATGCCAATTCTGTGCCTTGGCCGTCCCGTACTACAGCGCAACGAAGCCACTCTCCAGTACCCTCTTAGCATTAGCCGCGGTAGGTCTGTTACTCCAGTACTCCCCTCATGCTCTGCTGCATCGGAATTGAATGCCGCATCGCTGGCCCGTCACTGGCAGAGCTCAAGCTGCTAACGCCGGCGCCTCAACATGACTTCCTCGATCATCTTCTCGAAGGCATGCAAGCTTGAGCGCCTGGGTGGTCTTCTCGGCCAGCTCTGGATTGGCCTGGACCACCTTGTCCTTGAGGTTCTTGAGAAAATCCATCGCACTGCCTCGCTCATGAAAAGGGCCGGCAATGCCGGCCTCGCGGTTACTCGACCGCTACTGTCAGCTCCGGGTTGCCGAAACCCTGAAGGCTGGCGTTGGACTTCTCGAAGTAGGTGCGCCAGAAACCTTCGAGGTTCTGGATCATCTTGCCGCTGCGGTAGCCGTTCTTGGCCGTTGTCGGGACGAATGCCGCACCATGCACGTAGACACGGGCACCGCTGAAGTCGGTCAGCAGCTTCTGCTTTTCGACCTTGGCCATCTCGACATTCGGCTCGATCTGGCGGATGCCGTTGGCCTGGTAGAAGCTGCCGAAATCGCTGTATTCAAGCATGTCCGACATGAGCAGGATGACGTGCGCATCGACGTCTTCAGCCTTGCTCAGGTCTTCGGCGACCGCCTTCAGGCTGAACAGGATCTCGCTGCGCGGGATGTCCGAACTGGACTTGCCCATGGTACTGGCGAAGGCCTTGCCAAAGCGCTGGAACAGCAGGGCCGGTTGACTCTTGAGGCAATTGTCGAACTTCCGGGCGGCCATCATCGGCACGTTGCCCAGCACGTCTTCGGAGATCGGCTTTTCCAGCTCCCCGGCGAATTGCAGGCGGGTGTAGTGGCCCTCCAGGTAGGCGCTGAAGGAATACAGCCGGAGCTTGTCGCCTGGCTGCATGAAGCGCTTGATGTGGCCCCAGGCAGTACGTTGCAGGTCGGTGGTCAGCGGAGTGGTCTGATCGACCACGACGGTCAGCATGCGGCCGGAGGGCGCACTGCGGAACTCGTCGATGCGGGCCTGGGAGTAGCAGCTCGGCAGGTCATTGCGTCCGGCCGCCATGAGGGCGGCCGGTGCGAATGCCAGCGCGAGCAGCAGGCTCTTGATTTTCATCGTACCTCCAGAGGTCTCGTCACGTGTGGCGGGCCGTGCCTGCCAGGGCACGACCACGCCTCGGGTGACCGGCTTAGGCCGGCTGGGAGCTGGGCTTGTCCAGCAGTTGCAGGCGGCGGGCACGCTTGATGGTGTCGAGATCCACCCCTTTGCGCTGTGCCACGAACTCCAGATCGTCGTCGTGGAACTCGGTCAGGTCACCGAACTGGTACAGGTCGAACCCGCCCGCTGTCGGGGCCGGTGTGGCGGCGGACGGTGCGGTTTCCACAGCCGGGGCCGGTGCGACAGGGGCGCGGGCCACTTCTACCACCGGAGCGGCAGCAGCAGGGGTCACCACCGGGGCAGGCACCGAGGCCTGGGGAGGCTGGCCGACCTCGGCACTGAACATCTCGACGATCCCGTTGAAGGCGTCGCGAAATGGGAACAGTGCCGGATCTTTGATCTGTGCAAAGCGCGGACGGGCAGTGCGGATGATCTCCTGGATGCGCGCATTGTCATCGACAGCGATGGCGGCGTTCAGGTCAGCAATGGCCTTCTCGATGTAGTTGCGAATCACCTTCTGGCTGTCATTGCCCAGCTTGTCGAGGACGTCCTTCTGGCGCTTGAAGGCCAGTTTGCCGTCCTGCTCGGTGATGAACACGCTGAAGGTACGCTTGATGGTGTCCTTCTTCAGTTGCTCGCGGTCAGTGCCGTTGGCGCGGAACACGCTCAGTTGCAGAGCCTGGAGCTTGCCGAGGGACTGTTGGGCATCGGTGGCCACATCGCGAGCCTTGGCTTCGTGGTAGCGCACGAAGTCATCGGCACTGGAGAACTTGTGGATCAGTTCCCAGGCCACTCGGGAGTAGGTGCCGGCGAAACCGTAGATGTAGGCCAGGAAGGTGCTGGTCAGCTGAATGAAGATGAACAGGCCACTCAGCACGGCGAAGGTCACCAGGGAGGCGCGGTGCAAGGCGTCGATCTGATCCTGGGCCGACTTGCCGGCAGCTTCGTTTGCAATGCCCTGCATGTCGGTCGGCATCGGGAAGGCATCTTCGTCCGCGCTCGGGAAGTCATCGGCGGACTGCGACACAGTCGGAGGGTTGGCGATCAGGTCAGCTTCCTGCGCGTTCAGGGTCTCGGTACGAACCCAGAACGCGGCGATCGCCAAACCGATGATAAACACGCCATAGCCGACGATCAGACCAAAGCGCTTGGCCGGCTTCTCGCCGTCCTTCGGCAGCTTCACGCGGTTCAGCATTTGCTGGTAGTGCGGCTTTTCATCGTCGATGTGGGTGTTGTCGATGGTCACGATGTGGGTGCGAACCATGTCGCCCGCTTCACCAGTGCTGCGCATGTTCTCGAACGAGAGAATCTTCGCGACCACGCTGTTGAGGTACATCTGACGACCGGCGAACTCGGACAGGAACAAGCCGATGATCGAAATCACCAGGCCGATTGCGAAGGCGCCGGCGATGGCGGTGTTCGGCGTGGCCAGGGTCAGGGCGAACGGGGCCAGGGCGAAACCGAAGGCCGTCGCCTCGATCAGCATCAGGACGATGATGAGCAGCCAGAGGCCGAAGCCTTTCTCTTTGCGCGCGTCCTCATCGATCTTGCCCAGGTAGTCCTGGCAGCGACGGAAGTTGGCTTCAGAGGGCTGGTGATTGCGGTAGTAGGTCTCGTACAGGCGGCACAGCTGCGCCTCGGATTCATAGAAGCCGACGGCATTCGGGTTTTCCGAGCTGGTTTCTTCTTTCGAGCCCGGATGTTTCACCCAATGGGCGATGCGCCCGCGCCACGGCATGCCGATGCGGACCTTCATCAGCCAGTAGCGGACCTCGTACCAGTAAACGATGACCGGGATGACCAGGAAGATGGTGGCCACAACCGGAATGACGATGTGCCAGTACAGGGCGAAAAATGTGCGGATTGCTTCGAGCATTGCCTATTCCTTTTAGCGCGGAAGCTGTGGCTTGAACTGAGCGACGTAGGCGTCACCCTTCTTCGGGTAATAGATTTCGCCAGCCACTGCCGAGCCGGCGCGCTTGTCAAACACGATGTCCATGCAGGAGACAGGCGCATTCTTCTGGTCAATCGCAAAGACGCGATACAGGACCTGCGTTTCCCCCTCGTAGGTGTTCGCCACAGACGTGAAAAGCGGGCTCTGCTTGGCCGAGGTGGCATAGTTCGAGATGAACTGCATTTTCGGTGCAACGGCCACTTGGGCGTTGTCACGAAGGATGCCGACCGGACCTACAGTGGCCACGTGGCCATTGACCTTGGCACCCCACACCTGGCCGTTCAGCCCAGGGAAGAAGTCGTTGGTCTCGAAGTCCTTCAGGGTCGCGCCGGTGGCCAGGTTCTTGACCTCGCCGTCGATTCGCGGCAAGTCGCCGACGCACGAAGTGATCGGGGCGCTGGCGTAGGCCGGGCTGATCAGGGAGAAGGTCGAGCTCTTCGGCGCGATATTCGAGGCCAGGGAGGACTGGGTGCTGGTCACCGCCAGACCACCGAAGTCGATTCCGCCCTTGCCGTCCAGCTCGACGATCACCGGCTCGAGCGGGGTCGCGGGGAGGGCTGGGGCTTTGTCGCTGCTACCCGGAGACGGCGTTTCGACCATGACCGGAGTGCTGGGAGCGGGCTTGGTGGACGGAGCCACTTTGCTCGAGCCGGAGGCGACCGGTTTGACCTTCGGCTTGGTAGCGGTACCGTGGGCCAGGTACTTGGAGTTGCTCCGCTCGTCGCGTACGCGCTTGACCAGGACTTGCTCGTTCTCTACCTCGACGAACTCAACGCGGCGGTTCTTCGCGCGACCGTCTTCACTGGTGTTGTCCGCCACCGGGCGGGACGCGCCGGCCCCTTGGTAGTAGATGTCCTGCTTCGGGATACCCACTGCGGCGAGGATATCGCCTACGGCGCGGGCACGGGCTTCGGACAGACGCTGGTTCAACTCGGCACTGCCGGTGGAGTCGGTATGGCCGACCACAAGGACCTTCTTCGACGGCTTGCCCGGATCGACCTTGCTGCGCTCGCGGGCGAACTCCTGCGCCAGCACGCTCAGTTTGCGGTGCCCCTCGGCTGTCAGGCTTGAAGAACCGGACGGGAACATCTCCTGCAGCTGGACCTGAGCCTCGACGCCCACGGACTCCTTCTTGCCGGTGCTGGCGTCCACCAGTTCAATCTCGCGGACCTGAGCTTCGAGGCCTTCCTGAGCAGCGACTGCCTTCAGGCGGTCCACGCGCTGCTTATAGAAATACCCGGCCGCGCAACCCAGCGCGCTGCCCGCGGCAACACCACCGGCAATCTGACCGGAGTCGCCGCCAGCGGCAGCAACGATTCCACCGACGAGCACCGCGCCGGCAACGGCACCAACCCCACAGGCAAACCCGCTGGAATTGTCACCGATGGTCCTGTCAATCGTGGCGCAGCCGCTCAAACCAACCGCTACCGCTACCGCTACTGCCAACGCTGTTGGCCGCATGATCTTCGAGCTGAACATTTCCCTTCCTTTGCATACCTGCCCGCTTGTTGCGAGCGACTTCCAGCGTCTCCACTGGATTCCTTGTGGCCAGACGGCCGACAACATCCTTTAACGCTGCCTGGCCGTAACGGCCTGGCGGCGAGATTCAATTTCAGCCTTGGCGCATGCTGATACCGGACTACGAAGCTGCACTCGGCTTCGTCCGATTGGGGGGCGATTTCTTGGGGGTGTCGCCAGGAACTCCTTGTTCTAGGTGGATTAACTGCCTTCCCGGGCGGCACATGGCGAACTGCCACTAGTTACTACGGAAATCGCGCCAATTCAAGATGCAAAGGGTTTTGCATGGCTTTACAGCCAACTCTTGAGAAGAATGGTCAAAATGCCATCACGGCTAAGGGGAGGGGGTCTATTGGTGCGCTGGCCGAGCCAAAAACTTGGCTTCATCGAAACTATGCCAGCGAGGGCAACATGAACATCTGCGCGCTCCAGTTCAAGTCAGGCGTTCCCAATTCAGCCGCAACGTCGACGAGAACCGGTTGTACCTGACCTACGACTTCCGCTGTTCTGACCGGCAGAGCCCAAACAACGGAGAGCTCCGGCTCTCCGCCGTTCCGCACGTAACGCGTCAGAGGCTCTTACGGAAGTAGGCCGCATAGGCGATGTCCGTCCACAGTTAAGCGGACCGGCAGGGAGGCGGCTGGCTAGCCTCGGAGCAACTGGCGCGGCGTGGCGCCGAGGATGCGCCGCATGCAGCGGGCCATATGGCTCTGGTGGGAGAAGCCGGCTTCCAGGGCGACCTGGCTGGCCGGCAGCTCGCGCTGCAGCAGCAGGGTGCGCGCGCGTTCGACGCGGCGGCGGATGACGTACTCGTGCACCGGCAGGCCGGTGGATTGCTTGAACAGCACCCGCAGGTGGGAGGCGCTGATGCGTGCCACCTTGCCCAGTTCGTCGAGTGTCAGCGGCTGGTCGAGGTGGTCGTCGATATAACGGGTCAATTCCTGCAGTTGCCGCGCATTCAGGCGCGGGCCGGAGCGCTGCGTCGCCGGGTACTGGCCGAGCAGGTGGGCGGCCAGGGCGATACTCAGGCTTTCGGCATAGAGGAGGCCGCTCGGGCTGTCGCTGGCGCGCTCGGCCTCCAGGGCCCAGGCGATATGTTCGATGCGCGGATCACGGAACTGGTGGCGCGGCTGCAGGCCGACGCGCTCCGGGTCATGGCCAAGGTCTTCGGCCACTCGCCGCAGCAGGGCCTGGGGCAGGGAGATGATCAGCGAGCGGCTGGGGTCCTGCTCATCCCAGGCATCGTCCATACCGATGGGGAAGATATCCACATCGCCGCGCTGGTAGACGAAGCGCTGGTGCTGGCAGGCGCCGCGCACCGGGCCATTGGCCTGGACCTTCACCCGATGCTCGCGTACCGGCACCAGTTCGACGCGGCCGGGCGGGCTGCTGCGCAGGTCAAGGCGCAGGCTGGCGTAGGGGCCGATGGCCGGGGAAGCGGCGCGGGGGGCCACGTGGGTCAGGTCCGTCATGGAGACTCCTTCGGGTTCTGCCCGATGCCGCGCGGATCAGAATCATCCGATCGTGCTCAACTGCCAGCCGATCCTGCGCGACCGCAAGGGGTGTGACGGCGAGCATATCAGCGTCCGCCCGATGCGGCCAAAGCGCCGCCCAACCGCACCCTCGCGGAGGTGCCCTGAGATTGGAGATGCTGCCATGCATGAAGTCACCGTGATCGGCCTGGGGTCCATGGGCTCCACCCTCGCCCGCCTGCTGCTGGACGCCGGTTACCGGGTCACCGTCTGGAACCGCAGCGCCGACAAGGCCGAGGCCCTGTTGCAGCAGGGTGCGCGGCTGGCGGAGAGCCCGGCCGCCTCGATCGCCGCCAGCCCTGTGTCGGTGGTCTGCGTGCACGACTACAAGGCCACCGCTGCCATCCTCGACCAGCCTTCGGTAACCGCCGTCCTGGATGGCAAGACGCTGATCCAGCTGACCACCATCAGCCCACAGGAAGCGCAAGCCACCGAGGACTGGGCCAAGGGCGTCGGCGCCCACTACCTGGACGGCGCCATCCAGGCCGCCCCCAGCCAGATGGGACGCGAGGACACGCCGCTGCTGGTCTCCGGCGAGCGGGCCACCTACGAGCGCGTCGAGGCTCTGCTGCAGGTGTTCGCCGCCAAGCCGAGCTACCTGGGCGCTTCGGCCAGCGCGGCGAGCACCATGGACCTCGCCACCCTCTCCTACATCTATGGCGCCTCGCTGGGCGTATTCCACGGCGCGCGCATTTGCGAAGCGGCGGGCATCTCGGTCGAGCTGTACGGGAAGCTGGTGGCGGAGATCTCGCCGAGCTTCGGCGCCTTCCTACAGCACGAGGCCGGGGTTATCCACAGGGGTGACTTCAGCATCAGCGAGAGCCCGCTAAGCATTTCGGTGGAGGCCACCGCGCGGCTGGCGGAAACCGCCCGGCAGATGGGCATCAACAGCGAGTTCCCACGCTTCGCCGAGGGCCTGTTGCAGCGGGCTGAAGCGGCGGGTTACGCGGGTGAGGAGTTTGCGGCGCTGATCAAGGTGCTGCGCCAAGCCTAGCGTTCGCCAAAGAAAAAGCCCCGGCTCGCTGCCGGGGCTTTGTCGTTGTGGCAGCCTCAGCCTGCCATTTCTCCACAGAGGTCGAGCGCCAATAGGCGCTCCACTTCCGCTTGCGGCAGGCCGGCGCCGAGCAGGCTGAAGAGTTTGCCCAGCGCCGCTTCGCGGGTCATGCCGGCGCAGGATACCAGGCCGCTGCTGGCCAGCTGGCTGCCGGCAGCGTAGACGCCGAACTTTACCGCGCCCTGGGGACACTGGCTGATGGCGGCCAGGACCACGCCGCATGCATGGGCGTCCTTGAGGACGTTGAGGAGCTCGACGTTGTCCGAAGGGCCGGTGCCGCTGCCGTAGCACTCCAGCAGCAGACCCTGCACGCCGCTGTCGAGTACCGCGCGCAACTGGGCTGCGGCGAGGCCGGGGAACAGTGGCTGCACGGCGAGGCTGACCGGTTGACGCGGTTTGCGGTAGTCCAGCTCGGCCGGGGTGGCCGTTGCGCGCTGGCCATGTCGCGGGCGCTGGGCTTCGATGAAGGCGTCGAAGGCATCGCTGCGCTGCTTGCTGGCTCGGGCACCATTGAGTAGCAGGCCATTGAAATAGAGATGCACGCCGGGCGTGACACCCGCAGTCAGCAGGCCCATGGCGCCGAACAGGTTGGGCCAGGCATCGCCGCCTTCGACCCCTGCGGGCTGCATGGAGCCGGTGAGTACCACCGGCACCGGCAGGCCAAGCAGCAGGAAGGACAGCGCGGCGGCGCTATAGGCCAGGGTGTCGGTGCCGTGCAGGACCAGCACCGCATCGCAGCCGTCCTGGTCGACACCTTCGACTATGGCGTCGCGCATGGCCAGCCAGTTGGCCTGGGTCATGTTGGCGCTGTCCAGTAGCGGCAGCAGTTCGCGGAATACCCAGGATGGAGCCGGGCGCTGAGGTTCGGCGGCCTGCTCGGCGCGCAGCCGGGCCTCGAAGCCGGAGGCTGGGGCGAGACCGGCACCGGTCATCTGCATGCCGATGGTGCCGCCGGTATAGAGCACCAGGAGTTTACGGGCGGGGGACATGGTTTCTCCGTTCTTGTTAGTACTGCAGTCCTCGCCATCCTAATACCGCCCCACGTACCGGCCTATCGATGCAGGCGGGATATTTCGTGAGCCGACATTTCTCGCGCGCAAAGACAAACCCCCGACACGCCTGGGCGTATCGGGGGTTTGGGATAGAAGCTTGACGATGACCTACTCTCACATGGAGAAGCTCCACACTACCATCGGCGATGCGTCGTTTCACTACTGAGTTCGGGATGGGATCAGGTGGTTCCAACGCTCTATGATCGTCAAGCAATTCGGTAGGGGTCTCGTCGATGACGCGACCCCGAATCAGGTATGTGACAGTCTGGTTTGCAAGTTCAGGCCAATTTTCGGTCTGTCGACTTCACCATCGCACCGACAATCCGCAGATTGTTTGGGTGTTATATGGTCAAGCCTCACGGGCAATTAGTATCGGTTAGCTCAACGCCTCACAGCGCTTACACACCCGACCTATCAACGTCGTAGTCTTCGACGGCCCTTCAGGGGATTCAAGATCCCAGTGA